>Ga0172371_10001046_pt1 | contig 43657 bp, 46 predicted proteins | sample Lak12m_FD_114543 | JGI IMG/M metagenome (GOLD analysis project Ga0172371, IMG submission 114543) | Freshwater microbial communities from Kabuno Bay, South-Kivu, Congo - kab_022012_12m | ecosystem: Environmental > Aquatic > Freshwater > Lake | place: Democratic Republic of the Congo: South-Kivu... | reverse complement strand
CGGGGAGTAGCGAGAATAAAAAATAACATTAATAAAAGTTTTGGTTTTCAGAAGTAAAACATTATTTGGGACTATTTTTTATTTTTGATATCTATAATTTTCATCATCTCAATAATCCATTTTCTTAAATTTTGATTTTTTTGCCATAGAATTTTCCCTTTTATGGTTAGATTATTGTGATTTGGATAACCAAGATCTTTAATTTTTCCATGTAGTTTAATAAAATTATCAGTGTCTTGAATTACAGCGTTAAAAATTTCCGCTAAGTCCCAAAAAATTCCTTTTTCGGTATTTAAATTTTCAAAATTTTTGACAAAGTTTTTTTGCGCAAAATCATAAAAAATGAAATGAAGCATCTCGTGAAAAATGGTGAAAAGTTGCATACTTCGATTGTCATAAAGAAAAATTTGAAAACCACCCCAATCAAGAAAACGGGGGCAAAAATCAAAAATAGAAAAACAACCGATGAATTCCTTTTTAGGCCAAGGATGATGATTAAAAATATCATCAACTATTTTAAAAAAATCATTTTGCGATTCTTTGAGATATATAGATGTTTTTTGACTATATTTTTTCATCTCGTCGGCATGAGAGATGTAAAATTCAGAGATATATTTATCTAAAAAAATTTTAGGATTTTTGGCCAAATCAATTTTTAAAAGATTTGGATGGTGAGATAACGCTCTTTCTTTCCAAAAATCACAGCCACCAAATTCCGGACCAGAATAAAAATCCCAAGCCATATCTTGGTCTAATTTTTTGTCAAATTTTAGTTGTATTGTTGGATTTGACATACTGCTTTATTAAAAGCTCACTATCATTATATCTTTATATCTTTTTTACAAGATGAACGAATACAACATAGCGAGAATAAAAAATAGAAATTACAGCCAAAAAATAATCAAAAATTATTTATATTATACAAAAAAACAGTGTTTTTTGCAAGTTATTTTTTATGATAAATAACATTCCAAAACATTAAATATTGTTTTGATTTTAAATTGTAAAAAACACTTCCCAATACGTTGGTTTGTTGATTTTTTTGTTTAAAAAAGATACTATTGATCCATGTTTAAAAAGACAAAACTCAAAAACGGAATAGAGGTTCTGCTGGCAAAAAGGGAACAAACCAAAGCTGTTTCGGTCCTTGTTTTGACGCGCGTTGGGTCAAGATACGAAACTCCAAAAAACAACGGTATATCGCATTTTTTGGAACACTTGATGTTCAAAGGAACTCAAAAAAGGCCCACAACTTTGGAAATATCCCAAGAGCTTGATTCTATAGGCGCGGATTACAACGCGTTCACGTCAAAAGAAATTACAGGCTATTACATAAAAGCGGAAAAGACGAGCCTTTATTCTTGCGTTGATATTTTGTCGGACATGCTTTTGAATTCCGTGTTTGACAAAGACGAGGTTGGCAGGGAACGCGGGACAATACTTGAGGAAATAAACATGTACGAGGATAACCCCATGTCAAAAATAGGCGATTTTTTTGAAGAGGATTTGTTCGGGAAAAACGAGCCTCTTGGAATGCATGTGATAGGAACTCCGGGGAATATAAAATCAATAACAAGGGATGATATGGTTTCTTATTGGAAAAAGCATTATCACGCCGGTAATTTTTTGATATCTGTGGCAGGTAATTTTGACGAAAAAGAAGCGCTTGAAATCCTTAATGAAAAATTCGGAGCAGTGAGCAAGGGGGCGAGGAACAAAATATCGCAAGGTAAATCTCCTTCAAAATCTTTCAAAGCTTGCGCTCATTTCAAAAAAACAAGCCAAGCTCATTTGATTTTGGGTTTCCCTTCTTTTTCCGAAAACGATCCCCAAAGATACGCGCTTTCTGTTTTGAATGTCATACTCGGGGGAAACATGAGCTCAAGGCTTTTTATAGAAGTTCGCGAAAGATTGGGGCTTTGTTATTTTATCCGTTCAAGCGCGGAGTATTTTGACGACACAGGAGTTTTTTACATTCAGGCAGGGCTTGATTTGAAAAAAATAGACAAAGCTTTGGAGGTTGTAAGCAAAGAGCTTTCTGATATAAAAAACAACTCGGTTTCTCAAAAAGAGCTTACAAAGGCCAAAAAGTTCGTAAAAGGCAAAATAGCCCTATCTCACGAGGATTCTTTGGAAATAGCCTCTTTTTACGGCCAACAGGCCATATCAGGCAAAAAGATCCTTACTCCTGAGGAGGTTTTGAAGAAGATAGAAAAAGTCTCTTTGGCTGATGTAAAAAAGGTTGCGAAAAGAGTGATACAAAAAAACAGCGCGCGTCTTGTTGCGATAAGCCCTAATAAAGATATTTCAAAATTTGCCAAGAATTTGAATTTTTAGTATAATTTATTCGTAAAAATTAAAAATAAAAACATGGCAAATCCTTTGTCAGATCCAAAAGACAGCATAACAGTGCATATTTCGTCGCTCAGCATTTTAAAAGTGCTGGCTGTTTTTGTTTTTTTGGGATTGATTTATTTGGTTTGGGATATACTTATGCTGGTTTTTGTTTCGCTGATTTTCGCGGCAACACTAGGGCCGTCAATAGACTGGTTTGAAAGAAAGAGAATTCCAAGATCAGTCGGAATTTTGTTTATATACACCTTGCTTGTTTTTGTTTTAAGCTTGGCTGTGGTTCTTATAATTCCTCCCATAATACACCAAATAGATCAACTCGCTTTGTCTTTCCCTTTTTATTATGAAAGATTTTTGCATCTTTTCGGAGATTTGAAAGTTGAAACAGATGTGACGAAAATGTTTCAATCCAATTTGGTCCAAGTCGGAGACACTCTTTCCGGTTATACCGGGAGCGTTTTTAGCGCGATAACAAGTTTATTCGGCGGGCTTGCGACTTTCTTTTTGGTTTTGGTTTTGTGTTTTTATTTTTCAGTCAAAAAGGACGGTTTAAAAAATTTGATTCACTCTGTGACACCGTCAAAATACCAAAAATACACAATGCAACTTTTTGTGAGGATACAAGACAAGCTCGGGCTTTGGCTCAGGGGTCAGCTTTTTTTGTCGGTTATAATTTTTTCTATAACTTGGATAGGGCTTTTTGCCCTTGGCATAAGATACTCTCTTGTTTTGGCGCTTATAGCCGGAATAACCGAGATAATACCTTTTATAGGTCCCATAATCGGTGCTGTGCCGGCTGTGCTTTTGGCTTTTTTGCAATCTCCGATTGACGGGCTTTTTGTTTTGATATTGTATATCGTTATTCAGCAATTGGAGAACAATGTAATTGTTCCAAAGGTGATGCAAAAAACAGTAGGGCTTAATCCGATAGTTGTTATTCTTGTCATTTTGTTGGGAGCCAAGCTTGCCGGAGTTTTGGGAGCCTTGCTTTCAATTCCGGTCGCGGTTTCAATAATGACGATTGCCGGAGACTGGTTCGGCACAGAGGAGGAGGGTTCCAGATAGTGTTGATTTTGTAAAAAGAAATGAAATTTTATTTGACCACTCCAATTTATTACGTTAACGCGAAACCGCACATAGGGCACGCTTACACGACTTTGGCGTCTGACATAGTTTCGCGTTATTTGTTTTTGCGAGGTGATGAGCCTTATTTTTTGACAGGCACTGATGAACATGGGGCCAAAGTGGAGAAGGTCGCCAAAGACGCGGGTAAAGATCCGAAAGAATTTTGCGATGAGATTTCGTCTGAATTTAAAACAGCATGGAAAAATCTTGGAATAGAATATTCGGATTTTATAAGGACAACGGACAGCAGGCACGAGAGCGGAGTTGCCAAATTTTTGTGTATTTTAAAAGATTCAGGAGCTTTGTACGAAGCCGAATACAAAGGCCTATATTGCACAGGGTGTGAAAATTTTATAACTGAAAAAGATTTGGTTGACGGAAAGTGTCCGCATCACAATAAAGAGCCTGAAGTTGTTTTGGAAAAAAATTGGTTTTTCCGTCTTTCGGATTACAAAGCGAAAATAAAAGAGCTTATAGAAAAAGGCGATATTGAAATATATCCGGAGTTTGCCAAAGCCGAGACTTTGGGTCTTTTGGGGCAGGATGTTCCGGATTTTTCCGTTAGCAGGGAAAACGTTTCTTGGGGAATACCTTTGCCTTGGGACAATTCCCAGACGACTTATGTTTGGGTTGACGCGCTATTGAATTATCTTACAGCGTCTTTATGGAACAGCGAAAAAGCGCCTTGGCCTCCGAGCGTTCAATTTGTTGGCAAGGATATATTAAAGTTTCACGCTGTTTTTTGGCCTGCAATGCTTTTGGCGGCCGGTCTTGAATTGCCGAAAAAAATAGTTGTTCACGGATATTTTACCATTGACGGGCAAAAGATGAGCAAAACTTTGGGCAATGTCATTGATCCAAATGATTTGGTTGAAAAATACGGCAAAGACGGAGCAAGGTATCTTATAATCTCGCAGTTTCCTTTTGGTCAAGACGGAGATGTTAAGGCAGAGCTTTTTGACGAGCAATATAACGCGAATCTTGCCAATGGAATAGGCAATCTCGTAAGCAGGGTCGCGAGCGTTTTTGAAAAGAATAATATAAAGCTTGTAAAAAGCGATGATCCTTTTGATATTTCAAAAGCATGGGAGAGCGTGTGTTTGAGTTATAAAAATTTCGCTTTTGAAGATGTTTTAAAAACAATTTTCACGCTTGTTCAAGCTTGCGACAGAATAGTTGAAGAAGAAAAAATATGGGAGCTTGCCAAAACAGAATCGGAAAAATGTTCAAAAGTTTTTTATTCTCTTTTTGAGTGTTTAAGGCACATATCTTTGATGGCAATGCCCATTATTCCGAACGCAGGCGCTTTAATTTTGGAATCTCTTGGCGAAAGAGATAAATTTTCATGTGATTTTGCAAGTGCTAAATTATGGGGAGGGCTTGGCGAAAGCGCGAAAATAAAAAAACCTGAAAATTTGTTTCCGAGAAAATAATTGTTTTCGTTTTTGTGGATAACATATTCTAGTTCGGTTGATTTTCCACTGTTTGTATTTTTCTAATTTTGATATAATAAACCCATGCTTTTTATAGATTATATTTTACTCGCGATTTTGGCGTATTCCACTTTTTGGGGATTCAAAAAGGGGATTATAAGCGCTGTCGGCGGAATGGTCGGAATGGTCGGCGCTGTTATTTTGGCGAGCAGACATTTTGAAACAGTCGCGCAAAAGGTGGCGCCTGTGATAGGATTTGAAAACAGCATGAACTTAGCCCGTATGATGAGCTTTGTCGTGCTTCTTCTTGCCATAAATTACGGAGTTTCGGTTGTTGTGGGGCTTGCGGAAAAAGCCTATGAAACATTCGCTGTTTTGCCTTTTATGAAATTCGGCAACAGGCTTTTGGGAGGCATGCTCGGTCTGATACAATCATCGGTAATGGTTGGACTTGTTCTTTATTTCGCGGCAAGGTTCCCTTTTGGCGCGGTTGTTGAAAGTTTTTTTGCCGGCTCAAAGGTGGCGCCGATAGTTCTTAAAATAGCAGGCATTGTTCAGCCGCTTCTTCCGGACGCGATTAAGCAGGTTGAATCTTTGATTTAAAATTATTTTTAAAATTATGGATTTAAAACAAAGCGAAGAACAAGAGGTTGAAAATATTTCTTATGAGCCAAGATATGTTTTGTTAACCGCAATATCTTCCGTGTTTTTGTGTTTGGCGGTCGGCGCGGGTGTTTGGTTTTATATGAATGGCAAAATTCAATCCGTTTCAGTTGGGTATGAAGCAAAAGTGAAAAATCTGGAAGATAAGCTTTCTTCGGAGATGGAGACCACTCTTGCTCTAAAGAAGGAGATTGAAAACAGCACAAAAGCGGAGATTGAATTTAAAACATATTCAAATCAAGAAATAGGTTTTCAAATTCAAATACCTTCTTTGTGGGAGGAGCTTGAGGTTTCTTTTGACAAAGAAAAAGGGGATTTCAAATTTTCTTTTTATGATTCATCAAAGCCTCAAGATCAAGCTTTCGCTTTTTCCGCGCAAAATTCAAAAGATGCAGATGAGGGTGACTTGAGGGAAGAGTTTGCATTTGATCAAGATTCTTCCGGAATTTCGGAGGTTTATTTTGAGAGAGGCGAGGTTGGTGTTGTTAAATCAATTTGCGGATATTCAGGATTATCGGAGGAAGAAGCTCAAAAAGCAATCGGTTTGTGCAATAATGTTTTAAAATCTCTTGAATTTACTCCAAAAGAATAATTTTTATGTTGATAGACACGCATTGTCATTTGTCTTTCAAGGCTTTTTCTGATACTTGGAAAGAGGTCGCGGACCGCGCTTTTGAACGAGGGGTTTTGATGATTTGCGTTTCTTCTCAAAAAGATACAAGTGAAAAATCAATTAAAATAGCTCAATCTCATGAGGGGGTTTTCTCTGCCATAGGATTTCATCCGACTCATTCTCAAGACGAAGATTTTGATTTTGAATGGTTTTCCAAAAATGCAAAAGAGCAAAAAGTGGTCGCCATAGGAGAGTGCGGAGTTGATTTTTATCACAACGAAGGTTTTGATGCCAAGGATATTCTTTTTAAGCAGGAGGATGTTTTGAGGAGGCAAATTGAAATAGCGCGCGAAATGTCTTTGCCTATTATTTTGCACGCGCGCGACTCCAAAGAAAAATCGGATTTTTCTTCTTATGACGAGCTTTTGAGGATAATAAAAGAAGAAGATAGCAAAAGGTGCGTTTTGCATTGTTTTGGCGGAACATGGGAACAAGCTAAAAAGTTTTTGGATTTGGGGTGCCTTGTTTCTTTTACAGGTATAGCGACTTTTAAAAATGCTTCAAATGATCTTATTGAAACGATTAAAAAAGTTCCAAAAGAAATGTACATGATTGAAACCGACGCGCCTTATCTTTCGCCAGAGCCTCATCGCGGAGAAGTGAACGAGCCGGCTTTTGTGGAGCATGTCGCGCGCGCCATTGCTCTTATTAGGGGTGAGGAGTATGATGACATAGCCGAAACAACAACCTCAAACGCCAAGAAATTTTTTAACATATGAATATTTATTTATTTTCAGTTATATTGGTCTTTTTCGTTTTATTGTTTTTCGCTGTTTTGTTGTTTGTTCTTAAAAAAACAATGGATTCAAAAAAAGACGATAACGGGCAAGGGATACAATTTTTACAAAATCAGCTTAACGAAATAACAAGGACTTTGGATACCAAGCTCTCTGAATCAACAAGGCTTATTCAAGAGCAATTCGGTCAATCTTCCAAAATAATACAAGGTGTTACAGGTCAGAGCCATCAAATTTTAAAGGAAGTGACAGAAAGGCTTACAAAGCTTGACGAAACCAACAAGCAGGTGGCCGGAGTAGGAGAGCAGATAAAGTCTCTTGAATCAATATTGAAAAATCCAAAGCAAAGAGGAGTTTTGGGGGAATATTATCTTGAATCGGTTTTAAAAAACGTTCTGCCGCCCGGTTCTTACAAAATGCAATACAAGCTTGGTAAAAGCGATGAAGGATCTGATTTGATAGTTGATGCGGCTGTTATCGTGGGAGACAAGATAGTTCCGGTTGACGCCAAGTTTTCTCTGGAAAATTATAACAGGATAATAAACGAAGACAATCCGGAAGCCAAAGAAAAACTTGAAAAAGTATTTAAGCAAGATTTAAAAAACAGAATAGAGGAGACCTCCAAATACATTAAGCCTTCTTTGGGCACGATGGACTTCGCTTTTATGTTTATTCCGTCCGAAGGCATTTATTATGATTTGCTCATAAACAAGGTTGGCGCCGTAAAAGTAAGCACCGAGGATCTTATTGAATACGCTTTTAGGAGAAAACACGTGATAATAGTTTCTCCGACTTCTTTTTTGGCTTATTTGCAAACTGTTTTGCAAGGAATGAAAGCAATGCAAATAGAAAAAGACGCGCAGGAAATAAGGAAAAAAGTGGAACAGCTTGGCAAGCATATAGTAAACTATGAAGAATATATGAGAAAGCTCGGCAACAATATTTCTTCAACCGTTAAGTCTTATAATGTTTCATACAAGGAGCTTTCAAAAATAGATAAAGACGTGATGAGGATAACTTCCAGGCCAGAGGGAGAGATTGTTTCTCCGGAGCTTATTGAGGGTCCTGATGAAGATTAGGTCTTTAACCTGAAATGTGATATAATAAAATATGTGGAAAAGTCGTATCCACTTCCGTTTTCTAAATAAACGGATAAAATAAAAATAAAAACATATATGGCGAAAAAATTGATGGCGCATTCAAGCAAAATAACCATTGGAATTTTTTTGGTTATTTTTGGAATTCTTTTATATGCGAAGGAAGTCGGGCTTGTTGACCCTTCTTTCCCGGTTTTTCCTGTTGTCGCGATCGCTTTGGGTATAGTTTTGGTTGCCGGCGAATTGAGCAAATAAAATCGATTTTAAATCAAAAAACAAAGATCCTTTTTAAAACTGGGGATTTTTGTTTTTATTTATTTTAAAACAAAAAACCAAACAAAGATATTCGTTTGGTTATAAATTTTAATATTTCAAAATGGTTTTTAAAAAATTGACAATATGCCAAGGCTTGCCAAAGTCACTATCACTCCAGCTGTCGCCACACCGAGAGATATAAAAACAAACGCTTTCCATTTGGGTATTCCAAACAAATACGCGGCCGCCGAGCCTGTCCACGCGCCGGTTGCTGGCAGTGGTATGGCTACAAAGATGGCTAGCGCGACACATCCATATATTTGGTAATTTTTTTCAAGCTTGTTTCTTGTTCTTGAAAAAAGCCAATCAAAGAATTTTTTCCAAAATACGAATCTTTTTATCAAAAAATTTGAAACCGCTTCCAAAAGATAAAGAATAAAAATAACAGGCACAAGATTTCCAAAAACCGATGCCAAATACGCGGTTGTGGGATTTATTCCGAATTTTACTATTGCTATCGGTATTGCCACCCTGAGCTCGGCTATCGGAACCATTGCCAGCATAATCGTTTGAATAAGTTCTTTTGTGTTAGACATTTGTTTTAATTTTTTATTTGATAGAATATTTTTTAAAAACAAAAAACAAGACGAATTTTAGATAAACTTGCTTTGTTATTTTTTCCATTTTTTACAAACTCCTATTCTGGCGATATGTCTTTCCAGTCTGTAAGACAGAGCGTTGTAAGTCGTGATATCCAAGCTTTCTTTTTGTTTAAGCTCTTCTGCAAGTTTTCTGGCTTCGTTTTCCGATTTTTCAAGATCTATTTCGCTCGCGTGTTCCGCTGTATCGGAAAGCACGACAAGCGTATTGTCAAACATTTCAATCACTCCGCCTGCTATCGCGAACGGTTCTTCTTTGCCTTCTTTTTTTATCAAGAGTTCTCCTGGTTTTAATATGGAAACAATAGGCGAGTGGTGCGGTAATATTGTTATTTGGCCGTCTTTGGTGTTGGCAACCACTTGTTCTGCGTCTCCCTCCATCGCGATTCTTGCCGGAGTTATAATTTTAATATGCAAATTTGACATGTTTTGATTTTATTCAACTTCTTCTATTGACCCTTTCATATAGAAGGATTGTTCGTTTTTGCTGTCGTGTTTTCCGTCTATTATTTCTTTGAATCCGGATATCGTGTCCGAGAGCTTTACGTATTTTCCGGGTTTTCCTGTGAAAGTTTCCGCCACATTGAAAGGTTGAGATAAGAATCTTTGTATTTTTCTGGCTCTTGATACGACAAGTTTGTCTTCTTCGGAAAGCTCTTCCATGCCAAGAATCGCTATTATATCCTGCAAGTCTTTGTATCTTTGAAGTATTTTTTGAACCGATCTTGCAACTGAATAATGCTCTTCTCCTACTATATTCGGGTCAAGAATAGTTGAAGTGGAGTCAAGTGGATCAACTGCCGGATATATTCCAAGTTCAGTAAGAGATCTGTTTAAAACAACCGTTGAGTCAAGGTGAGAGAATGTTGTCGCCGGAGCAGGGTCGGTCAAGTCATCCGCCGGAACATAAACAGCTTGCACCGAAGTTATTGATCCGTCTTTTGTTGATGTTATTCTCTCTTGCATTGTTCCCATTTCGTTTGCCAATGTAGGCTGATATCCGACCGCGGAAGGAGTTCTTCCCAAAAGCGCTGATACTTCGGATCCTGCTTGGGTGAATCTGAAAACATTATCCATGAAAAACAGCACATCCTGATGTTTAATATCTCTGAAATACTCGGCTATTGTAAGGCCTGTCAATCCAACTCTCATTCTGGCTCCGGGAGGTTCGTTCATTTGTCCGAAAACCATTGACACTTTGTCCAAAACTCCGGAATTCCCCATTTCGTTATAAAGATCGTTTCCTTCGCGCGTTCTTTCTCCGACTCCGGCGAAAACAGAGTATCCCCCATGTGCTTTGGCTATATTGTTTATCAATTCTTGTATAACAACTGTTTTTCCAACTCCAGCTCCTCCAAAAAGTCCAACCTTTCCACCTTTAACGAACGGACATATCAGGTCAATGACTTTTATTCCTGTTTCAAGTATTTTGGTTTCGGTTGACTGATCTGTGAAAGAAGGCGCGTTTCTGTGTATGCTGGATGTTTCGGAGTCTTTTATTTCTTCTTTTCCGTCAACAACTTCACCAATAACGTTTATGAGTCTTCCGAGTGTTTTTTCGCCAACTGGAACAGAAATCGGAGCTCCTGTTTTTTTAACTTCTTGGCCTCTTCTAAGGCCGTCAGTCGCGCCCATGGCAACAGTTCTGACTGAATTTGATCCTATGTGAGAGTGCACTTCAAGCACAAGTCTTTTTTTGTTGTGTTCAAGCTCAAGCGCTTCGTAAATTTCAGGCAACTTGTCGCCCTCTTCAAAAGAGACGTCAATCACAGGCCCTATTATTTGACTTATTTTTCCGGTTTTATTGCTCATATATTATTTCTTATAATTTCCGCTGCGGTTAGTTTCCGCTTTTGCGGTTTATTGATTAAGATACAGCTGCCGTGCCGGCTGAAATTTCCGCTATTTCTTGGGTTATCGCGGCTTGGCGCGCTTTGTTAAAAACAAGCACAAGATATTCTGACATGTCTTTTGCCGCGTCTGACGCGTTTTTCATCGCGACCATTCTGCTTGAGTGTTCAGACGCGTTGCTTTCCAAAAGAGCTTGATACATCTCCGCTTGTCCGATTCTTTGGGCTAAATATTCCAAAAGTTCGTATTTGTTAGGTTCATATAAGTATTCAAGATTTTCAGGAGCTTCAATTATTTCATCAAGATTTTTTTCATTTTCCATTTCTCCGAGCCAAGTTTTGCTTTTTCTTTGAAAAGGAAACAATTGTTTTATGGTCGCGTTTTGAGAAATCGCGCTTTTGTAGTCAGTGTAAGCCACCATTACTTTGTCTGTTTCTTGTTTTTTGAATCTGTCAAAAATTTCTGATGCTATTTTTTGCACGGAAGAGTCGTCTTTGGCTGAGTCGTTTTTTTCATAAGCCAAATCTATTTTTTTTCCCATTGCAGAGAGGCTTGCCGCGCCTTTGTTTCCTATTGTAATGATTTCGCAGTTTTCATTTTCTTTTATGTATTTTGCGGATAATCTTATTATGTTTGAATTAAAGGCTCCGCAAAGACCTCTGTTTGAAGTGAATACAACAAGAGTTGTTTTTCCTGGTTTTTTGTCTTCTTCTTCAAAAAATCTTTTTATCGGATTTTTGGAAGAAAACCAAAGCTTTGAATTGACAAGCCTTTCAACTATTTCCCAAGCAAGCGAGTGATAAGATCTTGTCATAAGAGCGGATTCAACCGATTTTCTCATTTTCGCGGCAGCAACAAGCTCCATGGCTTTGGTGATTTTTCTTGTGTTGTTTATTGAGTTAAGCCTTTGCTTTACTTCTTTCGCGTTTGCGGACATATTTTTTGTTGATATTTACGCTTTTTCGCAAAACCAATCTTTGTCAGCTATTGATTTGTAATTTTCTATTTCGTCTTTTGCTTCTTTTTCCCAGTTTTCGTCAAATTCTCCTTTTTCATCTATTGTTTTGAAAATTTTCGGGCTTGTCTGTCCTATGTATTCGGAAAGCCCTGCTGCGAATTCGGAAATGTTTTCAACCTTGACGTCATCCATTAGACCTTTTGTGGCGGCATAAATTTGCACAACCTGCGACGCCACAGCAAGAGGGGAGAATTGAGCTTGAACAAGAAGTTTTTCAAGCCTTTTTCCTCTTTCTAGTCTTTTTTTTGTTTCTTCATCAAGATCTGATCCGAATTGCGTAAAAGCTTCCAATTCTCTGAACTGCGCCAAGTCAAGCCTTAGGGATCCTGCTACTTTTTTCATTGCTTTTATCTGAGCTGATCCTCCTACGCGGGAAACTGAAAGTCCTACGTTTATGGCTGGCCTGAATCCTTTGTTGAAAAGGTTTGATTCAAGATAAATTTGTCCATCGGTTATGGAAATCACGTTTGTAGGAATATATGCAGAAACATCGTTTCCTTGCGTTTCTATAATCGGAAGAGCGGTAAGTGATCCTCCTCCGTTTTCTTCGTTCAATTTTGCCGCTCTTTCCAAAAGGCGAGAGTGCAAATAAAATACGTCCCCAGGATAAGCTTCTCTTCCCGGTGGTCTTCGTAGAAGAAGCGAAATTTGTCTGTATGCCACAGCGTGCTTGGAAAGATCGTCGTAGATTATGAGAGCGTCTTTTCCGTTGTCCATGAAATATTCTCCCATGGCGCATCCGGCGTAAGGCGCCAAATAGTTTAAAGCGGCTGATTCGGACGCGGATGCCGAGACTATTATTGTGTAATCCATTGCTCCTTCTTTTTCCAGTCTTGCCACTATTTGCGCTATTTTGCTTTCTTTTTGACCTATAGCGACATAAATGCAAATCATGTTTTGGCCTTTTTGGTTTAAAATCGTGTCTATAGCGACAGCTGTTTTTCCTGTTTGTCTGTCTCCTATAATAAGTTCTCTTTGGCCTCTTCCAACCGGAACCATTGAGTCAATTGATTTAAGCCCTGTTTGGACAGGTTGATGAACGGATTTTCTTGTGATAACTCCGGGAGCGACTCTTTCCATAGGATAAGTTGTTTTGGTTTTAAGATCTTTTCCGTCTTTTGGTTCTCCAAGAGGATTAACGACTCTTCCGACCAAAGCATCTCCAACCGGAACATCCAAAATTCTGCCCAAAGCTTTTACTTTCATTCCTTCGCATATTCCTCTGTATTCGCCAAGAACCATTATGCCGACTTGTCCTTCTTCCAAGTTTAGCGCGACGCCTATGGCTCCGTTGTCAAATTGAGTCATCTCCATGGAAGCGACTTCAGAAAGACCTGTTGCCATCGCTATTCCGTCCGCGACTTCTATTACTGTTCCTATTTTTTCTTCTTTTATTTCCGTTTTAAAATCGGAAATTTGTTGTTTTAATTGTTCTATGATTGAGTCCATAGCGTCTTATATAAGTTTTTTAGAAAGTGATTTTAATTGATTTTTTATTGAGAAGTCCCACCTTTTATTTTTTGTTTCAACTATTACTCCGCCTATTATTTGGCTGTCTGTTTTTAATGTTGTTATGATATTTTTTGAGTTAATGGTTTTTTCCGCGATTTTTTCCGCGTCTTTTTGTGTAATGTCATAAGCTGAGACAACTGTTGCTTGAGATATTCCGCTTTCTTTGTTTTCAATTTCCTCCATTTCTCTTAATATTTTTGATACTGTGTTTAGCTTTCCTGTTTTATAAAGTTTTTCAAGAGCTTTTTTTGATATTTCCGCGACTTCTTTTTTGCTCTTTTTTTGAATAAGTTCAAGCCATGCTCGCGCGTATTGTTTTGGGGTAATGTTCATATTTTTATTCGTTTATCGCGCCAAGACCTTCTTTTGCTATTCTTTCGCTTTCTTTTTTATCCATTTTTTTATTCAAAAGTTTTTCAGTCGCCAATATGGCGATTTGAGCTATTTCTTTTCTCGCCGCGACAATTGATTGTTCTTTTTCAAGCCTTATTTCTTTTTTCGCTTTTTCAACTATGGAGGCTGTTTCTGATTTTGCTTTTTTGGTTATGGCGTCTGATTGCAGAGTTGCTTGCTCTTTCGCGTTTTTTATTATTTCTTGAGCCTCTTTGTGCGCGGCGGACAGAAGTTCGTCTTTTTCAACCTCCGCGTTTTCAAGTTTTTTTGTCGCGTCCTCCGCATCTTTTATGCCTTTTTCTATTTTTTCTTGTCTTTCTTTTACAAATTTAAGAATCGGTTTGTAACCCAATTTGTATAATACAAAAACAAGTATTAAAAAATTGACGAAATTTGCTATTAATAATTTTATATCAAGTCCGAACGCTTGGAATATTCTCATAGTATTTTGAATTTTTTGCCGGTCGCATCCCGTGTGTTTTAAAAATTTCGCGACCGGCTTTGTTTACATTTTAGCTGAACAATACGAGCAAAGCGATGACAAGGGAATATATTCCGGTTGATTCTGTGACAGCCATGGCAACGAACATTCTTGTGAATATCGTGTTGCCGGCTTCAGGATTTCTTCCCATCGCTTCCATGGCTTTGGCTCCGATAAAGCCTTCGCCAACACCAGGTCCGATGGCACCTAGTCCCATCGCGATTCCTGCTGCTATGTATTTTGCGGCTTCTGCGTCCATAGGTTTGTATTGTTAATTATTAATTAATTTATAAATTTATTATTCAGTTTTTGTTTTTTCAACCACGCTCATCTGCACATATATCAAAACAAGTATGCAAAACACGGCCGGCTGAACAACCGAGGAAATCAAAAGAAGACCCATAAAAGGCAATGGCAGTATGTATGGGAAAATAAAAATCAAAACAGCTATAAGCACGTCTCCGGCAAAAGCGTTTCCAAAAAAACGGAAAGATATTGAAACAAGTTTCGCTATTTCTCCTATTATGTCCATAAGTCCGAGCACAAAGTCTAAAGGCCCTTTGAAATTGAGAAATTTTTTTATATAACCCAAAAGTCCGCCTGTCACTATTGTTGTTGATTGGATTATTATAAGAAAGAAAAGCGATATTATCAAAATAAGATTATAATCCGTTGTCGCGGTTCTGTATAATGGTATGTTGTTGTATGATATCGCCGAAAGACCTGGAAGATAAGAAACAAGATTTCCAACCAAAAACAAAAGAAGCGTTGTGAGTAAAAACGGGAACAATCTTTTTGTTATCTTTTTGCTTTGAGATGTTTGGCTTAAAAAATCATAAGATCCAACCACAACAGCTTCAACAATTGATTGGAATCCGCTTGGAACGGTTTTCATTTTTTTTCCCATTGCCCAAAGCGCAATAACCAACACCAGCCCTATCGCCAAAGTCGTCAAAAACGAATTGGTGACAGGGAAGCCGTATATATAGAATAATATGTTAGGGGCCAAAGAAAAATCCATGTTTTTAATTGCTAATATCTTTTTTATCCGCGTCTTTTGTTTGTTCTATCATTTTTTCCGCGTCTTTTTTCGCTCTTGTGAATATAAGTATATTGGATATTCCAAAAGCGAGTATTATTGATATAAAAAGCACTATTTTTGGGGTTTTGAAATATTTATAAATAAAATATCCTGCTCCGCCCAAAACCAAAAGAGGACCAAGAATATAGCCGGAAATCAATGCCGAGAGCGCGAAACCTTTAATAAGGTATATTGGATTTATGGCGGTTATTTTGCCTTTTTTCCATTTTTCTTCGTCTTCTTGTTCGTCTTCTGTATATCCTTTTTCCATAAAAGGAACTATAACACATATATTTTATTTTTTAAATAGTTTTTGTCAATGCTTTAGCGTGTTGATTTTTATTTGATTTTGTGGTAAACGCTTTTGTTTGACTTGGTTTGGGTTTTGTGGCAATTTAAAGCCAGTGGTCGTCAAATCGGTAAAGTAGCGCAATCGCGGGAGCGCGGCAAGACCAAAATAAGGAGGGTGGAGATGGGCGCTATTGCTGTTCTTTCTTACGAGATGGCGAAGGAAAGATATTTCCATCAAGCCCAAATAGCTTTCCTTCAAAGATTGTGCGGAGAGATAACCGAGGACGAGCTAAAACATAGGCTGTTGATCGCTTTTTTGAATATCAAGAGGATAACCAATGATTATACTTTTGATAGGTTCAAGCTTGTTTTGGCATCTCGTATCAGGAGATCTCCCGCGGTTTTGGAGGGGAGGGTTCATTTCAATGGCTTTTAGCATTGTGCTTTAGGAGACGCAAAAACAGCGTCTCTTTTTTTATAAAATAATCTTCTGTCAAGTTTGCTTGGTTTAAAATTTTTAAAAGATTATTTTATTTTTTGAGTTTTTTTAAAATGAAAAACCGACTGAAAGCGCATACAGCCGGTTTGGCGGATTTGGTAATGTCTATAGACATATGGCGGTTTTTGTCACAGCGCGCCTGTTTTTGATTTTGAAGAATGTGAATATTATAATTATACCATATCTATAAAATAAAGTCAATAAAAAACATATATTTGCCCTAAAATAAGGAAAAATATGTCAAAAATACATTTTTGTCATCATGGAGTCCGCCCTGGGCGGACGATAGGATCCGGTATTTCTAAGATGGATTCTATGGCTGCGTCATACAAATGCGGGGCACAGTCATAGAATGACAGTCTTTTTTGCTTGTGTTAATATTGTTATATGCAAAACAAACAAACCATGTTTGAAGATTTGAACAAAGAGCAACTTGAGGCCGTGACTCATAAATCAGGCCCGCTTTTGATTATAGCAGGAGCAGGAACAGGCAAAACGACTGTAATAACAAAAAGAATAGCCAATCTTGTTTTATCTAAACAAGCTCAAGCCGAGGAAATACTCGCGCTCACCTTTACCAACAAGGCAGCCGAAGAAATGGAAGAGCGAGTAGACAAGCTTCTTCCTTACGGATATGTTGAATCTTGGATTTCCACTTTTCATAATTTTTGCCAAAGAATAATTTCGGAGCACGGAATAGATATAGGAATATCCTCTGACGTGGAGCTTTTGGATTCTCTCGGGGCTTGGATTTTGGTAAGTGAAAATTTTGAAAAATTTGATTTGGATTATTATAAGCCGCGAAACAATCCCACCAAATTCATAAAATCAATGCTTTCGCATTTTTCTCATCTCAAAGACGAGGAGATTTCTCCGGAAAAATATCTTGAATACGCGCGTGGCCTCGCGCTTGACGCGGACAGCGCGGACTTTATTCAAAAATCAGCCAAAGAAGATGAGCCAAAAAAACAAAAGCGCTCAAAATCAAAAAAAGTTTCCAAAAAAGAGCAATTTTCGGAATCAAGGATAGAAGAGATAAAAAGAATAAACGAGACAGCCGGCGCTTATTGCGTTTATGACGCGCTTTTGCGAGAAAAAAACAAAATGGATTTCGGGGATTTGATAAATTATTGTTTAAAGCTTTTCCGCGAAAGACCGAATGTTCTTGATAAATACAGAGAAAAATTCAAATATGTGCTTGTTGATGAGTTTCAGGACACCAATTGGGCGCAATATGATTTGGTTAAAATGATTTCTTCTCCAAAAAACAACATAACCGTTGTGGCGGACGATGATCAATCAATTTACAGGTTCAGGGGAGCTTCAATGTCCAATGTGATGCAGTTTTCCAAAGATTACAAAGACGCGGTTAAAATTTCACTTGTAAAAAATTACAGGTCCGGCAAAAAAATATTGGACGCGTCTTATTCTTTTATACAGCTTAACAACCCGAACAGGCTTGAGCATGTTGAAAAAATTTCAAAAAAGCTTGAGAGCGCGTCTTCTTTGGGTTCGGTTGTTGAGCATTTTCATTGCAAAACATCTCAGGACGAAGCGTCTGTGGTGGCGCGCGCGATAATCTCTTTAAAAGAAAAAGACAAGTCTTCAAATTGGAGCGATTTTGCAATTTTGGTTAGGGCGAATTCTCACTCAGAGCAATTCGCGTCAGCCTTGGAATCTTTTGGCGCGCCTTTTAAAAATTATTCCACTTCCGGCATTTACAAAACATCTCTTGTGATGAACATAATGTCGTTTTTGAAAGTGCTTGACGATTACCACGAGTCGCGCGCGCTTTTCAGGCTTTTATCGGCTCCTTTTTTAAACATTCCTCCGGAGGACATTGTAAGATTAACTCATCACGCTTACAAAAAAAGCGTTTCTCTTTATGATGTCGTAAAAAATCCTCAGCTTGCCGGCGTTTCTGATCAAAACTCATTGAGAGAGATTGAAAAATTAATGCAATGGATTCAAAAATACTCAAAAGACGCGAAGAGTAAAAAAACATCTCTTTTACTTTTGGATTGGCTTAATGATGGATATATTCAATATCTTCAAAGTCTGCCTGATGGCGAAAGCGCGGAATCTTTTAGGATTTTAAAATCTTTTTACGATCATATAAAAGGCATAGAAGAAGTTATTAACGATTCCAGAGTATGCGACATTGCCAGAATTCTTGGAAAAGAAATGGAAACAAAAGACGGTTCGTCAATTGATTTTGGTCCGGAATCAGACCCTGATACAGTAAAAATAATGACAATACACGCGGCAAAAGGTCTTGAATTCAAATATGTTTTCATAGTCAATTTGGTTGACAGGCGTTTCCCGACCATGGAACGCAAAGAACAGATAGAAATTCCGTCAGATTTGATAAAAGAAGTCATTCCCGAGGGGAATTCGCACTTGGAAGAAGAAAGACGGCTTTTTTACGTTGCCATGACTCGCGCGAAATCCGGATTGTTTTTCACAACCGCGGAAAACTACTCTGGCGTTCAAAAGAAAAAAATATCAATATTTTTAAAAGAGCTTTCAGAGGTCTATCCGGATTTGAAAATAAGTTCAAAGACTCTTGAGGCGAGCGCTGATAATTTTTTCAGAAGGCCGTCTTTGCGTGAAAAGATTTTCAAGCCGGCTCTTCCTTCAAGGTTTTCTTTCACCCAGCTTAAAATTTTTGACGAGTGCCCGTTCGCTTACAAAATGCAATTTTTGCTCAAAGTTCCTTTGCCCGGCAAATTCGTTTTCAGTTACGGAACAACAATGCACTCCACATTGCAGGCTTTCATGCAATCGGTGTCGCGCGCGTCAAGGTCGTATCAGGTTGATTTGTTTTCCAAACAATCGGATAAAAAAGAAAATTCCGCAGAAAAAGAATCATCAATTCCTGGGCAAGCAGAGCTTTTGGATATTTACGAAAAAAAGTGGATAGGCGATTGGTATGAAAGCGAAGAGCAAAAGAATAAGTATAAAAAATCCGGCAGACAAGCTCTTGTGAGTTTTCATGACAAGCTTTTGGGTCAAAAACCGCCTTTGGTAAAATCACTTGAAAGACCTTTTAATCTTAAAATAGGCGAATATACCATAATGGGAAAAATGGACAGAGTTGACGCTTTGGAGAATGGTTCTGTTTCCATAATAGATTACAAAACCGGATCTGTTCCAAAAGACGGCAAGCTTTCGCTAGCGGATAAACGTCAGCTTTTGATTTATCAAATAGCGTCCGAAGAAGTCTTTAAAGAAAAAGTTGAAAAATTGGTTTTTTATTATCTTGATCAAGCTCGCGAAATAGAATTCATAGGAACACAAGAAGAAAAAAACGAGGTTAAAAAATGGGTTCTTGATACAATAGAAAAAATAAAAACAAGTTCTTTTGATTTTAATCCAAAAGAGCATATTTGCGATTATTGCGAATATTTTTTTGACATTCAAAATTTTTAAAACGCGATTTTTGTTTTTGCTTTGGCGCTTTGCGTAAATTCATATTTTTTAGTACAATATAAAATGATATGAAAAATAAAAAAGCCCTTTTCGGAACGATTTTGTTTTTATTCATTTTCGGGATTTGTTTTTTCGCTACGCTTTCAAATATAAATCCGAAAACAGCTGGTTTTTTTGCTTTTTTTGTTGTAACTGTTTTGTGTTTTTTGTTTTTATGGATGGCAATCAGTGTTTTTTTTCTTGTTTTGCGTTCTTTTTTGAAAAATTCTTTACCAGCTCAATCCACTTTGCGTCAATCCGCGTTTTTTTCCGCGATTACTGTCGCGGCAATGTATTTGGAAAGATATGAATATCTTAATTTATTGAATATAGGTCTTTTGATTGTTCTTTGCGTGATGATTGAAATATTTTTTATAAGCAAACAAGAGAATACGCAAGCCGGTCCTCTTGGATTTGAAAATTATGAAAACAAAGCTTGAAAAATTAAGAAAAGAAGCGCTTGACGCTTTAAAAAAAGCGACAAGCGAAGAAGTTTTGAGATCTCTTGAGATAAAATATCTCGGACGAAAATCAGAGCTTGCTTCTCTTTCAAAAAAACTGAAAGACTTGTCTTCTTCGGAGAAGCCTTTGATAGGCAAGTTGCTTGGCGATGTTAAAAAAAACATATCAGACATAATAGAGAAAAAAAGAGAAGAGTCCTCAGTATCCGGAAAAGGGAAAAAGAATCAAGCTTGGGATTATACATTGCCCGGAGTTGAGCCTTGTTTGGGACACCTGCATCCAATTACTTTGTTTTTGGAAAAGATAGAAGATATTTTTTCCAAAATGGGGTATGAAGTTGTTGATGGCCTGGAAATGGAGGATCAAACGCATAATTTTGATTTGCTTAACGTGCCGGACAATCATCCGTCAAGAGATATCCAAGACACTTTTTATGTTGATAAAAAGGACAAAAACGGAGCGCCTTGCGTATTAAGAACGCACACTTCTCCGGTGCAAATAAGAGCAATGAAAACAAGAAAGCCGCCGGTAAGGCTTATAGCGCCGGGAAGAGTTTTTCGCAACGAAAGAACCGACGCCGGGCATGAGACGACTTTTTATCAGTGCGAAGGGCTCGTAATAGATGAGAATATAACAATATCGGATTTGATGGGAACTTTGGAGCTTTTTATAAAAAGACTTTACGGAGAAGATGTTAAAATAAGAGTAAGGCCTCATTTTTATCCTTTTACAGAGCCGTCAATGGACATAGACATGAGTTGTCTTTTATGCGGAGGAGAAGGTTGTCCGTTTTGCAAAAGATCCGGCTGGATAGAAACGCTTGGAAGCGGAATGGTGCATCCCAATGTTTTGCGCAATATGAAAATAGATCCAGAAAAATACTCGGGCTTCGCGTTCGGGCTTGGAATAGACAGGCTCATGATGCTATATTATCGCGTTGATGACATACGGCTTTCTTATTCCGGAGATTTGAGGTTTATTGAGCAATTTTGATTTGAATTTTGTTATAGGATTTTGTGTATTGTTGCGGAATTTTGTAGAAGTATAAAAAGATATAAGTCTTAAGACGTAAGATACTAATAAGAAACAATTTCAAAATGCATGATTAAATTGTTTTATTGTCATTTGCGCGATAACATAATCAACTTAATTTATGAATCTTCCAATATCTTGGCTTAAACAATTCGTCAACACAACATCTTCAACAAAAGAAATAGCCGAAAAACTTACTTTGTCTGGCAGTGAAGTTGAAAAAATAATAAGAAAAGACTCCGGTTTTTCAAAAGTTTTTGTTGGTCAAATAAATAAAATAGAGAGCCATCCTAACGCTGATAAATTAAGAATAGCTTATGTTAGCGTTGGCAAAGGAGCGGATTTAAAAATAGTGTGCGGAGCGCCGAATATCGCTCGTGGACAAAAGGTTCCGGTTGTTATGCTTGGCGGAGAAGTTTGCGGAATCAAAATAGAGCCTAGAGAGATAAGAGGAGTAAAATCGCACGGAATGCTTTGCAGTCAAAAAGAGCTTGGCTTGGGTGATGATCACAACGGAATCTTTGTATTGCCCCAGAGCGCCAAAACAGGAGCTCCTCTTGATTCTTATCTAGGGCTTGATGACGAAGTTTTGGAAATTGACGTCACTCCGAACAGGCCTGATTGTTTTTCCATTTACGGACTTTCCAGAGAAGTCGCGGCTCTTTTTGGCAAAAAAGCCTTAAAAAGATTTTCAGCAAAAGATTTTAAATCGTGTTCGCGAAAAATATCCGAGAGCAGAACAGAAACGCAAGATGTTTTGTCTGTTTCGGTTTTGGATAAAAAACTTTGCAAAAAATATTTCGCAAAAGTGATTCAAGGAATAAAAGTCGGCCCGTCTCCGATTTGGATGCAGAACAGGCTTAGGCAGATGAACATAAGGCCCATAAATAACGTGGTTGACGCGACGAATTACGCGATGGTTGAGATTGGACAGCCATTGCACGCTTTTGACGCTAATTTGATTTCTTCTTCAAAAATAATAGTAAGACCTTCAAAACCGGGCGAGAAAATTTTAGCTTTGGACGGCGCGACATATTTTTTGCCAAAAGAAACTTTGGTGATAGCGGACCAAAAGCGAGCCATCGCGATTGCGGGGATAATGGGGGGACAAGAAAGCTCTGTTTCTGAAGGGACTCAGAATATAGTTTTGGAATCAGCGTTTTTTGATCCTCAAGCGATAAGGCGCGCTTCTAAAAATTTGTCTTTGAGGACAGAGAGCTCGTCAAGATTTGAAAAAGGAATTGATCCTTCTTTGTGCGAACAAGCTTTGGAATACGCGTGTTCTTTGATTTTGGAAAATTGCGGAGGAATAGCTCTTTCGTCAAGCGCCGGATATGGCGGAAAAAGCGATGACAAAGTTTTAAAAATTAAAATATCGGATCAAGATGTTTTAAGAATTTTGGGGATAAAGCTTTCTCCTGCGAAAATAAAATCAATTTTATCGTCTTTGGGCTTTGAGCCAAGCGGTAAAAATCCGGTTATTTGCAAGGTTCCAAGCTGGAGGATTTGGGATGTTAAAAATCATTATGACCTAATAGAAGAAATAGGAAGAATGCTTGATTACAATACTTTTGAAAAAACTCTTCCAATAACGGGTCTTGTGTCTCCAAAACAAGATTTTGATTATTCCACAAGAAGATCGTTAAAAAAATATCTGCAAAGCGCTGGATACTCGGAGATTTTGACTTATTCTTTTTATGGAGATTCTTTGGTTTCTTTTTCCGCAATTCCAAAGGCCAAACATTATAAGTTGACGAATCCGGTTAACGAAGAATATCCCTATATGCGTTCAAGCCTTTTGCCTTGGATGATAGATAAAATTTCCAAAAACAGTTCTGTTTTGACAAGAGACGAGGTTAAGATTTTTGAAATAGGAAAAGTTTTTCAAAAAGATTGCCCTGAAAAATGGCAAGCCGCGATAGGGCTTATGAATATAAAAATGACGCAAGAAAATTTATACAGAAGTTTGCGCGGAATTTGCGAAAGATTTTTTAACGAGGAACTTGTGATTGAAAAAAACGGAAAAGAGTTTTGTTGTTTTTCCGGCAAGAACAAAGTCGCTTCAATATATATTTATGAAAAAGGAGAGGTTGATTCTGTAAGAATGAGGTCTTGTTTTGGAGTATGTGTTATTCATATTGATCAATTAAAAGCCAAACAAGATAAAACTTTGTTCGCGCCAATTCCTTTTTATCCTTGCGTTGAAAGAGATCTTGGTGTTATAGCTCCTTGTGTGGTAAAATATAAAGAATTGGAGAAAGAAATTTCCGGTTTTGATTCATTGATAAAAAAAGTTGAGTTGTTTGATGTTTATCATGGTCTTGATGACGGCGAAAGCATGGGATTTAGAATAACTTTTTACTCAACCGACAGGACGCTGGAATCAAAAGAGGTTGACGAGATAATTGAAAAAATTAAAATTTCGCTTTCTGAAAAATTCGGAGCTTCTTTCAGATAAATTTCAATTTTTTTAAATCAATCGCGCAAGACGCGTTAAAAAAACAAAAATATGTATGAACTTAAAACAATTTCTTTAAAATCTTCCGCCCGTGTTTTCAGCTTTGTGCTTTCCGCGGTTTATCTTGTTTTTGGTGCGATTTCTTTGGCTTCTGGCACAACATCTTTTGGGTCAGGGTCTGTGTCTCTTGCAATAGGAGTTGTGCTTTTTGCAATAATAGGCGCCGCGCTCGGGATGATAATAGCGTGGTGCTATAATGTTGTGGCAAAAAAATGGGGAGGACTTCATCTTGATTTTCATTTGATAGACGACGAAGACGATAAAAAGCGTTATTAAAATAATTTAAAAACAAAAATAAAATGGGATTTACCGTATTTTTTTTGATAATAGGAATAGTGGCTCTTTACAAAGGTTCTGATTTGATAATAGATAATTCTTCTCGCTTGGCCGCGAGGCTCGGCGTTTCCACGGTTGTAGTTGGTCTTACGGTTGTCACTTTGGGCGGAATAACTCCTGAGCTTTCAATAGCCACGACTTCGTATTTTTCTGACGCCAGCGATTTGATAATAGGAAATGTGTTGGGTTCAAGTATTTTAAAACTCGGGCTTGTTTTTGGTTTGGCGGCCATGATATCTCCGATGTCAATAAAAGAGAGCACCCTAAGACGCGAGTTCCCTTGGATAATTTTGGCGTCGGTTTTGATATTTCTTTTGGCTTATGATTTGACAATAGGAAGGCTGGACGCGGTTTTCCTTATAGCTTTGGGAATAATTTTTCAAGTTTATTCGGTAAAAGTTTCGCAAAGAGAGGTTTTGGAAGATATAGGAGAAAAAAAGAAAGAAAAGAAAAAGAAGAAAACTCTAAAATCTTATTCGTGTTGGATTAAAATTATAATCGGTCTTGTGTTGATAACGCTGGGGGCCAAACTTTTTGTTTCTTCTTCTCTTGCCATTGCAACAGCGCTTTCTGTTTCTGAGATTTTGGTTGGGATAATTATTGTGGCGTTTGGCGCATCCTTACCTGAATTTGTTGTCACTATAATGTCCGCGGTAAGGCACCAGTCAGGACTTGGAATAGGCAATATAATAGGCTCAAATGTGATGAATGTGCATCTTGTCGCCGGTGTCGCCGCTCTTATAAGACCACTCAAAATACATCCTGATCTTATTATTTTTGATTTTCCGATGTTTGTTTTTTTCTCTGTTTTGACCGCTGTTTTGTTCAAATCATCTCATAAGCTTTCTAGGTTTGAGGGTGGTTTATTAGTTTTTGGATACATGCTTTACGCGATTTTCAGCGTAAAGCTTTGGTCTTGAAATAAACATGTTTTTATAGAAATATTTATTGTAAAATTTGATTAATTTATCCCATTTTTCTATATTTTTCGTCAATTTTGAAAGTTGCGCAAAAAAGGCCTTAGGGTCTTCTTTTTTTGGTTTTTATATGGTAGAATAAATACGCGATTCGAATGATGGATTATTAATGTTTTTATTGTTTTTAAAGATTTTATTCATTTTAAATTAACACAATATACTAAAAGCCATTCATATGACAGCAAAAGAACAAAAAAAGAAAGCAATACAAGCCTACGGAGCCGAACAAATAACTGTTTTGGAAGGTTTGGAGCCGGTGCGCAAGAGGCCTGGGATGTACATAGGAAACACAGCCAAAGAAGGTTTGCATCATTTGATTTGGGAGGTTGTTGACAACTGTATTGACGAGGCAATGGCAGGGCACGCGGATGAAGTTGTTGTAACACTTTTGCCTGATTCAACAGTATCTGTTTCGGATAACGGGAGAGGCATTCCGGTTGATAAGCATCCGGGCGTAAAAGTTTCAGCTTTGGAGGTTGTTTTGACCAAGCTTCATGCCGGAGGAAAATTCGGACAAGGAGGTTATAAAGTTTCCGGAGGTTTGCACGGAGTCGGAGTTTCTGTGGTTAACGCGCTTTCCGAGTTTTTGCGAGCCGAGGTAAAAAGAGAAGGCAAGCTTTGGGTGCAGGAATACAAAAGAGGAAAGCCTCAAAAGAGCGTGGCAGCCAAAGGGCCTGCAAGAGGAACCGGAACAACAATAATTTTCAAGCCGGATGATCAGATATTCACAACAATGGAATTTGATTGGAATTATATTTTGGATCATTTAAGACAGCAGGCTTATCTTACAAAAGGCGTCAAGATGACAATAATTGACGAAAGAACCGATGATACCCTTACGCACTCTTTTTATTTTGAAGGAGGTATAGCGTCTTATGTAAAACATCTAAACAGGAACCACGATCCAAAGCATGATAGCGTTTTTTACATTGAAAAAGAGTCAAGCGGAATAGGAGTGGAAGTCGCGTTCCAGTATATAGACGATTACAAAGAAAATCTTTTCAGCTTCGCAAATAACATACATACATTGGAAGGCGGCTCACATTTGGTTGGATTCAGAACAGCTCTTACAAGGACGCTTAATTCTTATGCCAGAGGAAAAGGATTGATAAAAGAAAAAGATGATGGATTGCAAGGAGAAGACACAAGAGAAGGTCTAACCGGCATAGTAAGCGTAAAAGTGCCTGAACCACAGTTTGAAGGACAAACCAAAGCAAAACTTGGCAACGAAGAGGTGCGTCCGGCCGTTGATTCCGTATTTTCCGAATCTCTCGCAATATGGCTTGAGGAGCATCCAAGAGAGGCTGAGGCCATTATAGGAAAAGCGCTTTTGGCGGCGCAGGCAAGGGCTGCTGCCAGAGCTGCAAGAGACACTGTTTTGAGAAAGGGAGCTTTGGAAGGATTCGCTCTGCCCGGCAAATTGGCTGATTGTTCTTCCAAAAACGCTTCAGAGTGCGAGCTTTATATTGTTGAGGGAGACTCGGCCGGAGGCAGCGCCAAGCAAGGCAGGGATAGAAAATTTCAAGCTATTTTGCCGTTGCGCGGAAAAATTTTGAATGTTGAGAGAGCAAGAATAGACAAAATGCTCGCGAACAACGAAATCAAATCTCTTGTAATTGCTTTGGGCACCAATATAGGCGAGATGTTTAAGCTTGATGATTTGAGATATAACAAAGTTATAATAATGACTGACGCGGACGTTGACGGGTCGCATATAAGAACCCTTCTTTTGACTTTGTTTTACAGATATTTCCCGGACGTGATATATCAAGGACATCTTTATATAGCTCAACCTCCTTTGTATCTAGTTCAAAAAGGTAAAAGCGCTCATTATGCCTACAATGACGAGCAGCTTAAATCTGTAATAAATAATCTCGGAGGACGCACTGAGATTGATTTGAAATCTTCTCAAGACGAAGAATCAGAAGACGAGTCTTCCGGTGAAGAAGAAAAAGAAGAGGAAAAAACCAGCGCGCCGGCAAGGCTTCTTATTCAAAGATATAAGGGTCTTGGAGAAATGAATCCAACACAGCTTTGGGAGACCACAATGAATCCGGAAAGCAGAATAATGTTGCAGGTTACTATAGAGGACGCCGAGGCAGCGAACGAGATTTTTGATATATTGATGGGAACCGAAGTTCCCGCAAGAAAGAAATTCATCCAAACAAACGCCAAAGACGTGCAGAATTTGGATATTTAGGTTTATTTTTTTACTGCTTTTCATAACTTTTGTCAAACATTGGAATTTGACATAAACTTGCGTTTTTTTGGGAATTATGTATAATATAATCGTGATAAATGAACTTGCCCGAGAGGGCATTTTTAGATACAAAATATTCAAATTATAATGAAAATTATGAAATCAATAATAAAGTATTTAAGAAATTCAAAAGAAGAGCTTTTTAAAGTGACTTGGCCAACAAAACAACAAACAATAAACACAACTGTTTTGGTTGTTGTGTTCAGCGCCGGTATAGCTGCTTTTCTTGGCGGTTTAGACTATGGTTTGAGCCAACTTTTGGACAAGCTTTTGGTTTATTTTCAAAATTAAAAAATAAAAATTTTCAGTAGAATATCTTTTTTAAACATATGTCTAAGCAAACATCCAATTTAGGGAAAAGATGGTACGTTCTGCACACGTATTCCGGATACGAAGAAAATGTCGCGAGAAACTTAAAACAAAGAATAGAATCTTTGGATATGGGCGACAAAATATTTGAAGTTTTGGTTCCGACCGAGACTAAGATTAAGATAAAGAACGGGAAAAGAACAAAAATAACAGAGAAAATTTACCCGGGATATGTGATGGTTGAGATGGTTGTCACTGATGACTCTTGGTATGTTGTTCGCAATACGCCGAATGTAACCGGGTTTATAGGAACAGGCACAACTCCTACGCCAATATCCGACGAAGAGATAAAATCATTGCAAAAGAGAATGGGTATCAAAGAGCCGGAATTCAAGATAGATATATCTCCTGACACTCCGGTCAAAATCACTGACGGACCTTTCAAAGAATTTGAAGGAAAGGTCTCCGAAGTTGATCCGTCAAGAGGAAAGGTCAAGGTTTTGGTTTCCATGTTCGGAAGAGAAACTCCGGTTGAACTTGATTTTTTGCAGATAGAAAAGATATAAAAGCGAGCTTTGAAAAGTTTGGAAAAAGAAAAAAGCAAAACGCGATCGCGCGCCAAGTGCGCGGCTTCTCGCTCGCGTGATTACCAAATTAATTTATAAATTATTATGGCTAAAGAAATAAAGGCGAAAGTCAAATTGCAAATCAACGCCGGACAGGCAAATCCCGCGCCTCCTGTTGGAACAGCGCTTGGACCGCATGGCGTGAACATGCAGGATTTTTGCACCAAATTCAACGACAAGACAAAGACAATGATGGGAGACGTAATCCCTGTTGTTATAACCATTTACGTTGACAGAAGTTTTGATTTTATTTTAAAAACCCCTCCAGCAGCAGAGCTTTTGAAAAAAGCGGCAGGTATAAAAAGCGGATCAAATCAGCCGAATCTTAAAAAAGTAGGCAAGATAACAAAAGATCAAATAAGAAAGATCGCTGAGCAAAAAATGCCTGATTTGAACGCCAACGACATTGAAGCGGCCATGAAGACCATAGAGGGTACTGCAAGACAAATGGGCATTGATGTAAAATAACAATCAAAAACAATTCCGCGCGTTTAAAAAATAAAATAAAAACGCGATGCTTCGGCCGGAGCATGCGGGCGAACAGTCCGCTCGGAAGGAGGAAATATGTCGGAAAAAACAAAATTGATACGTACTGTTTATTTATATCTTTTTTCTTTGGTTGGTTTGGTTCTTATAATAATATCCGGAGTCAGATTCATTGACATGGGTCTTAAGGCTTGGGTATTTACAGAAGCTGAAAGCTATGTTTCTTATGATTATGGTCCTTATGAACCTTATTACGACAAAGAAGGCAAGGTGGTTGAAAAAATTACGGAAGAAGAAAAAATTGAAGCGCATAACAAGCAAGTGAAGCAAAGAAGGAGCGCTGACGCGGCAAACGCTTTGGCTCAATTATTTGTAGGATTGCCTCTTTATCTGTATCACTGGAGAATGGCCGCCAAAAAGAAAGAAGAAGAAAGTTAATTTTTAAGACGCGGGAGAGCGGTTAAGTCTCCGTTCGTTTGAACCGCAAAAGTGGCTATTGGCCGCAAATATTTTATGAGAAAAAGATCAAAGCGATATATAGCGCTTAAAGAAAAGATAGATTCGGTAAAAGTCTATTCTTTGGACGAGGCTGTTTCTTTGTTAAAAGAGACCGGCAATACTAAGTTTGATTCCGGGATTGAGATACATGTTAAAACAGGAATTGATGTAAAGCAGAGCGATCAGCATATAAGGGGAGTGGTTTCTTTGCCAAACGGAACAGGCAAAAAGCACAAGATTGCCGCGATAACCTCAAAGCCTGATGAAGCTAAAAAAGCAGGTGCCGAACTTGCTGGAGGAGAAGAATTGATAAAAGAAATTCAGTCAGGGAAGATGGATTTTGATGTTTTGGTGACAGAACCTGCTTTTATGCCCAAACTCGCTCCTGTGGCCAAAATTTTAGGCCCAAGAGGCATGATGCCTTCTCCAAAGAACGGAACAGTCACAGACAATATCCCAAAAGCAATAGACGAACTTTCAAAAGGAAAAGTCTCTTTTAAAAATGACAATTCCGGCAATATACATCTTTTGGTTGGCAGGTCTTCTTTTGAAGAAACCAAATTGAAGGAAAACATAAAAGCTGCTTTTGACGCCATAAAAGCGACCAAGCCTTCGTCTTCAAAAGGAACTTTTATAGTTAATGTTTCTTTGGCCACAACAATGGGCCCTGGAATAAAAGTTTCGTTATAATATTTTTCATTTTTTATTGATTTAAAAACTCGCGAAAAGCGAGTTTTTAAATTATCACAATGTCATTGCGCCTGCCCGCCAAGATGGAGGGAGGAGTTGTGCCCGACCAGGGCGGGTTGCAATAAATATACTCATCTTATATCAATGTTCAATCAACGATAAGATTGCTTCGCTTCACTTCGTTCGCTCGCAATGACAAGGTAATACATACAAAGCGTCTCCATTGTCATTGCGCCTGCCTGCCGGATTGGAGGGATTGTAGCGAAGCAATCTGAATTACAAAATATTGATTTTATTTTGTAAATATGCTATAATATATATATGCGCTATATATCCGCAATGATGCGGATTTTTTTCTCCAAAAAACAGGGAGGAACAAATGGTCTTTTACGTTTTTGTGTCCGATAGGTATCCGCGCCCCGGGGCGAAGCATCTGTTTGTGGGAAAAGATGCGTTCGCTGTGGTGAGAGATACTAACTTGGGGAATAGGTTCGGTTTTGCCGAGTTCCTCCTGTTTGACAGGATATCCTATGGCGACGCGGTAAGGGTTGCCGGCGAGAATCTCCACATCCTTCACGATGGCATGACGGCTGTCGCGGATGGACTGTGTGAGAGTTTCTTTTGCTCTTGTTCTTAACGGATTCCTCGTCACTCGGCCGCGAAAACGTTGTTTCGCGGCCTTTCATTTTGCTTTGATTTTAAGTACACGAATTAAGATGACAGAGTTTTAAATTGATGATATTATTATATAATCCGAAAATCGGATTAAAAGGAGGGGGAAGCAAGCGCCTCTTTTTTGTTTTTTGGAATTATAAAATTCAAAATGACGATTCCTTATCAAAAAATAAAAGACATGATTTTCGGGATGAACCCGATGATTTTTTCAAACACGCAGATATCGGAATCTCAAATACAACCTGCTAGCCTTGATTTGACTTTGGGTTCAAGAGTTTACAGAACAAGTTCTTCTTTTTTGCCAAAAAGAGACGAGACTGTAATGGAAATTTTGGAGAAAAGAACTTTGTATGATTTTGAGCTTAAAGCAGGATCGGTCCTTGAAAAAAATTCTTCTTACATAATACAGTTGTCCGAATATGTTGATTTGCCAAAAGATATGCAAGGACACGCCAATCCAAAATCTTCCATAGGAAGAGTTGGTGTTTTTGTAAGGCTATTGTGCGACAGAACCCCAAGATTTGATTATATTCCGGAAGGATACAAAGGTCCTCTTTATATTGAAATAATACCTTTGGATTTTTCCATTAAGATAAGCCAAGGAATTTCTTGCAATCAAATAAGGTTCAGAACAGTATCAGGGTCAAGAATTATGGAATCCGAAATAAGACTCGCGCATTCAAAACATGGTGTTCTGTTTAATCAAGTAGGCATACCTCTTTCGCAGGATGATTTGGTTATAAGAGATGGCGGTTTGATGCTTACTGTTGACTTGACCCAAAGGGAAATTGTCGGATTCAGAGCAAAGCATGACTCTGTGCACGCTATAGATCTTTCAAAAATATCAGAATACGAGGCATCGGATTTTTGGGAACCAATAGGGAGACCCGTATCCGGAGAGCTTATTTTGGTGCCTGGAAATTTTTATCTTCTTGCAAGCTCGGAGAGGATAAGTTTTCCACCAGCTTTTGCCGGAGAAATGGCTTCTTATGACGCGTCTTCCGGAGAGATGCGTTCTCATTACGCTGGGTTTTTTGATCCGGGATTCGGGTTCTCTGAATTCGGCCATTCTTTGGGAACTACGGCTGTTTTGGAAGTGCGCGCTCATAATGTTCCTTTTCGTTTGACAAGGGGTCAATTTATCTGCAAAATGATTTATGAAAAAATGCTTGAAGAGCCGGAGGAGCTTTACAGCCAAGGCATTGGATCTTCATATACCGGCGAAGGTCCTAAATTGTCAAAACATTTTAAACAGACTTGGAGATAGATTTAGCTTTAATGAAAAAAATATGATTGTAAAAATAAAGAGAATAGATAAGTCGCTTCCTTTGCCGCGATACGAAACGCAAGGCGCGGTCGCTTTTGATTTTATAGCTCGCGAGAGCGTTTTGATAGAACCAAAGTCTGTTGCGAGAATACCTTCCAATGTCGTGGTAGAGGTTCCTGATGGATATATGCTTTACATAAAAGACAGGTCAAGCACCGCAAAGAAGAAGGGTATTTTAATAACAGCCGGCGTTGTTGATCAAGACTATTGCGGAGATAATGATGAGATTTTGATGCAATTTTTCAATCCTTCGGATTCGGCTGTTTCCATTGAAAAAGGGGACAGGCTTGCTCAAGGAATATTCGTCCGAGTTGATAAGGCCGAGTGGTCCGAGGTTGAAGCAATGGAAAAATCAGACAGAGGCGGTTTCGGCACAACAGGGTCAGGGATCTTGGATCAAAAAAACAAGCCTTTAGACAGCGCCATGGCTCCGGCAAAGCAAGATGTTCAAAAAAATTCTTCAAAAGGTAAGTTGATAGTGATAGATGGTCCTGATGGTAGCGGAAAAGGAACTCAAACAGATTTGCTTATACAAAGAATGAGAACAGAAGGGTATGTATGCTCAAAAATAGATTTTCCTCAATACGGAGAAAAATCAGCAGGATTGATAGAAAATTATCTTAACGGAAGGTATGGCGATCCTCACGCGCTTAATCCTTATATTGCGTCTTTTTTCTACACAATGGACAGGTATGACGCAAGTTTTGAATTCAAAAAATTATTGGATCAAGGCGAGATAGTTATTTCAAACAGGTATGTTTCTTCCAATATGGGGCATCAGGGCTGCAAGTTCAACAGCAAAGAGGCAAGAAAAAAATATTTTGAATGGCTTGATACTTACGAGCATGGAGTCTTTAAAATACCAAGACCGGATTTAACAATAATTCTTCATGTTCCGCCGGAATACGCGCGCGAGCTTTTGGATAAAAAAGATCAAAGGCTTTACATAGAAAAAGGAAAAAAAGATATGCTGGAAAAAAATGTTGTTCACCAAAACAGAGCAGAACAGACATATCTTGAAATGTGCGAAATGTTCCCGAATTACGAGCTTATTGAGTGTGTAAAAGACGGCGAGCTTCTTTCGGTTTCCGAAGTTTCAGACCTTGTTTGGGAAAGAGTGAAGAAAGTAATGTGATGTGATATAATAATTTCATGAAGCAATATCTTGATTTTTTGCGACATATAAAACAAAACGGAACAGACAAAAAAGACCGAACAGGAATAGGCACGAGGAGTGTTTTTGGTTATCAGATGAGATTTGATTTAAAAGAAGGTTTCCCATTGCTTACCACAAAAAAAATGTTTACTCGAGGAATAATTCGCGAGCTTTTGTGGTTTTTGAGAGGAGACACGAATATAAAATACTTGGTTGAAAATGATGTGCATATTTGGGACGAATGGCCTTATCAGGCTTATTTGGAAGCGCAAAATCTTTCGGAGAAATATAAGATGTATTCGGACGAATGGGTTGATAAAAAGAAAGAGTTTATAGAAAAAATAAAAAATGACGATTCTTTCGCTCAAAAATGGGGCGATTTGGGACCTGTTTACGGAAAGCAGTGGACAAGGTGGGAATCAAGTGGTGGCGGTTTTATAAATCAGATAAAAGACGCGCAGGATGAGATAAGGAAAAATCCTGATTCAAGAAGAATAATAGTCGCGGCGTGGAATGCTTCGGACATACAATATTTGATAAAATCAAAAACATCAGCTCCGCCTTTGTGCCATACTCTTTTTCAATTTTATGTTGTGAATAACAAATTGTCTTGCCAGCTATATCAAAGAAGCGGAGACGCTTTCTTGGGCGTGCCTTTCAATATCGCGTCTTACGCGCTTTTGACAATGATGATGGCGCAGTCAACAGGAAAAGATGTTGGCGAATTCGTGCATACTTTTGGAGACGCTCATATATATAATAATCATTTTACGCAGGTTGATGAGCAACTTTCCCGAAATCCCAAGAAACTTCCATTGATGAAAATAAATCCTGACAAAAAAGATGTTTTTGATTTTGAGTTTGAAGATTTTGAGCTTTTGGAATATGATCCTTATCCAGCGATAAAAGCCCCAATAGCAGTATAGCGATGCGAATGACGCGAATTGCATGCGAATGATGCGAATGATGCGAATTGCATGCGAATGATGCGAATGTATTGTAGCGATGCGAATGATGCGAATTGCATGCGAATGATGCGAATGTATTGTAGCGATGCGAATGACGCGAATTGCATGCGAATGATGCGAATGTATTGTAGCGATGTGAATGACGCGAATTGCATGCGAATGATGCGAATTGCATGCGAATGATGCGAATGTATTGTAGCGATGCGAATGTATCTATAAAAGGTATTTTATATAATTTAATTTTGATTTATGGAGGGGGAAATTATACACAAAGAGCTTTCGTATAAAATTACTGGTTTGTGTTTTAAAGTTCATACAGAATTAGGTAGATTTTGTAGAGAAATACAATATTCAAATAGATTTGAGGAATTATTACAAGAAAATAAATTGAATTACAAAAGAGAAATAGAGATTAAGTCATTTAATAATGAATCGCCAAATGGCAATAGAGTTGATTTTATTGTTGAAGATAAGATTATTATTGATTTTAAGGCTAAAAAATTTATTACAAAAGAAGATTATTTCCAAATGCAGAGATATTTAAGAGGTGCTGACTTAAAATTAGGCATGATTATTAATTTTAGAAGTCCACACTTGAAACCAAAGAGGGTATTAAATAGCAATAATAATTTTTAATTCGTATCATTTGCATGCAATTTGTAGCATTCGTATCGCTTTATGTCTAAACCAACAATTTCATCAATAGCCGCGATAGGTAAAAACAGAGAGCTTGGGAAAGGCGGAAATTTAATATGGAGATTTTCGGAAGATTTAAAAAGATTCAAATCAATCACTTGTTGTCATCCTGTTATAATGGGCAGAAAGACTTTTGAATCCATAGGAAAGGCTTTGCCAAACCGTTCTAACATAGTGGTGACGAGACAAAAAGATTTTTCAGCTCCTATGTGTCAAATAGCGCAATCATTGGAAGACGCCATAAACAAGGCGTCAAATTGCGTCGGGTCAGAAGAGATTTTTATAATAGGAGGCGCTGAGATTTATAAACAAGCAATGCCTTTTGTTGAAAAACTTTATCTGACAATCATAGATCAAGAAGCCGAGGCTGATGCTTATTTCCCTGATTTTTCTGAATTTTTGTTGAAAAAAGAATTTGATTTAGAAACGCAGGGAACAAAGTTGAAATTTTGCGAGTTTGAAAGGCCATGACGAGTTGTTTTTGTTTGATGAATTTCGGGCTTTTTTCTAAAATAGATTTGTGTTAGTATAATCCATATGGAATTGGAACCGATAATAGGACTTGAAATACACGTCCAGCTTAAAACAAAAAGCAAGATGTTTTGTTCGTGTTCTAACGAAGGCGAAGACTTGCCCGCGAACACGACAATTTGTCCGATATGCATGGGGTATCCCGGGGTTTTGCCTGTGCCGAACAAAAAAGCCATAGAATACGCGGTAAAAGCGGCGTTGGCTTTGAATTGTAAAATTCCAAATCATTCAAAATTTGATAGAAAGCATTATTTTTATCCTGACTTGCCAAAAGCTTATCAAATTTCTCAGTTTGACGAGCCGGTTGGCTTGTCAGGCTGGCTTGACATTGAAGTCTCCGGAGAAAAAAGAAAAATAAGGATACACAGATTGCACATGGAAGAGGACGCGGCAAAACTTTTGCATGACGCGAGAGGGTCTTTTGTTGATTATAACAGAGGCGGAACTCCTCTTGCCGAAATTGTGACAGAAGCGGATATAAGGTCTCCTGAAGAAGCCGGGGCTTTTTTAAGAGAATTGAGACTTATAATGAGATATTTGGGGGTTTCAAGCGCTGATATGGAAAAAGGGCATTTAAGATGCGATGCCAATATATCAATGCGACCACTTGGGGATCAAAATTTATATCCAAAAACCGAAATTAAAAATTTGAATTCTTTTAAGGCGGTTGAAAAAGCTCTTGCCTACGAAATAAAAAGGCAATCAAAAATTTGGCAGGATACGGAATCATCGCCCTCTGAACAGGGGACTCGCGGATGGGACGAAGATCAGTCAAAAACAATAGAGCAGAGAACAAAAGAAGGTAGCGCTGATTACAGGTATTTCCCTGAGCCCGATATTCCTGAGCTTGATTTTGACGAAACATGGGTTGATGGTTTGAAATCGCGCCTGCCAGAGCTACCATGCTCTCTTAGAACTCGTTTTCAAGATCAATATGGTTTTAAAAAAGAAGACGCGTATATTTTTTCAACAGACAAAAATCTTGCCGGATTTGCCGAAAACGTGGTTTCAGAGGCTTTGGCTTGGCTTTCTGCTCAAGACCCTTCGGTTTCTGAAGAAGAAGTTGAGACAAAAAACAAGGAAAAAATATCAAGACTTGTTTCAAGTTGGATTCTTACCAATCTTCTTGGGCTTATGAGGAGAGACGGCGTGAGTGTTTCGGATTTAAAAATATCAGCGGAGAACATGGCCGAGCTTATGGTTCTTTTGTATTCTTTAAAAGTGAACAAAACAAACGCGCAAAAGATTTTGGAAGAAATGTATAAAACAGGATCTGATCCATCGGATATTTTGGAAAAAAATGATCTTGGAAATTCTGATAGCGATTTTTCAATTGATGATGCGGTTGATAAAGTAATATCTTCAAATCCGAATCAAGTATCTGAATACAAGTCAGGAAAAGAGCAAGTTATAAATTATTTGGTTGGACAAGTAATGAAACAAACCAAAGGAAAATCAAACCCAGAGGAAGCGTTGGCGCGCATAAAAAATAAGCTATCTTGACTTATCCACAGCTTGGTCTTGATTTCAAATTGATACGGATTTATACTAATTGAAATGAAGAAAAAGAAATGCAAATTCAAGGAGTTCAGAGAGGTCTCGTCATCCGATTTTAATAATTATTTTCAACACAAATAGCCCAAAAGGGCTATTTTTTTGCGCTCTTTGAAAAATATAAAAAATGGAGGTGAAAGGTGACACAGTACACTTGCTCTGACGGCAGGCGCGAATACAAGGAGTATCTTGGCAAGAAATACGTGATAACCAGGATAGCGCAGCTGAGTGTTGGATACAAACATAAGCTTGTTACGGTTGGATACATTGAGAGAATAGAGCTTCTTGTTACGGTTGGTTTTTTTGAGTATGTGCGCCACAGGCTTTTTAGAGATCAGATTGAGGCGATAGGAGGCGATGGCGCGCTCATAAAGTTGTGCATGGAGTTTTACAAGTCTCGCGAACCGATGGACCTTTTGGCGGAAAAACTTTCCGCCTTGGACTGAGGAGGTGTAAGATGTCTGACAGCATTTCTCTTGAAGTCGCGATGCGTGATCACATGCCGCTCGGAAAGGATCCGGGGTGGTGGAGGCTTGCTCACAGGAAGAGAATCTCGGAGGAGATAGAGGAAATAGTACAGAAGTGGTACAGCAATCCCAACCAGAGCGTTCCGGTTGAGGATTATGTCTTGGAGAGGATCGGTCTTCAAGGTATAGTCCTCGCGGACATGACAAAGGATGAGTTCTGGGGGATCATTCAGGACGCGATTTACAAGTGCATCGGTCTTGAGAGGCCGAGAAGGGAGAAGTGACTTTTAAGTCAACCATAGCACCTTCAAACCGACCAAGAAAAGGGCGATCTCAAAGGAGAATCGCCCTGCTTTTTTTAATTGTCTCTTCCGCTTGAGAAGAATTTTCTATCCAAATTATTCTCTTGTCTTTTTTAAACCACGTCATCTGTCTTTTTGAAAAAGAGTGTATCGCGTTTTTAAGGAGGCGCGTCATTTCTTGTTTTGAATTTTTTCCTTGAAGATGCTCTGTTATAAATTTGTATTCAAGCCCGAAAGATATCAGCTTTTCATCCGGCACAATTTTGCGCAATTTTGACACCTCTTCAATCATTCCTTGTTCAATTCTTTGATCAACTCTTTTGTCTATTTTTTCAATTAATTCTTCTTTTGGCGGGTTAATTCCGAATATCAAATTTTCGTATTTTGGCGGATTTTTTTTGCTTTCAAGATTAAAACCAGCTTCCAATTTTTCAATGGCGCGAATTAATCGGCGAGGATTCTTAGTGTCATTGCGAGGGAAGCCGAGTTCCGCGAGGCTGACCGTGGCAATCTGATCGTCGCTGCCTGGCATGTTGTTCAGATTGCTTCGCTTCGCTAGCGCTGCGCTCGCAATGACAGATAGCTCGTCCGCAGATAATTTTTCCAATTCTTTTCGTCTGGCAGCATTGGCACCCACATTACTCAAATTATAATTATCAATCACACTATAAATATAAAGCGCGGTGCCGCCCACAAGAAAGGGGAGCTTATTCCGATTCAAAATATCATCAATGGCCGCAAAAGCCAGTGGTTGAAAATGCGCCAAAGAAAAATTTTCATTCGGACCTACAACATCCAAAAGATGATGTTTTATCATGTTTTGCTCTTCTTTTGTCACTTTGCCGGTTCCTATATTCATTTTGCGATATACTTGTCTTGAATCCGCGCTTATTATTTCTCCGTTGAATTTTAAAGCAAGCTCTATTCCAAGGGATGATTTTCCACTCGCGGTCGGCCCGAGGATGGTTATAAGATTTGGAAGTTTTTCTTTCATATTCGCAGTATAGCTTACTTTTCAGATTTTGTGGATTCATTCTATCCTCCTACGCTTGGGCGTGCTCCAGTATGACAATTTTATTTTTACAAAACAAAAACCTTGTTTTTGACAAGGCTTTTGTTTTTATTTGTTTTTACATTGCCGGCGCAGGAGCTTGGTTTTGGGCATTGTTCTGAATTTGGTTTGTCGGCATATTTTGTATTTGTTCTGGTTTTTGAATTTCTTTTATCAGCTGAGCAGGATTTGAGGCTGTCGTATTCTGCGCTTTTTGCTCTTGGACTTTATCTTTTATCTCATTTGCTTTGTTTATTATGTTTTGCTTTTGCTCTTGAATTTTGTCCTGTGTGTTTTTTGGTGCTTGGTTCTGGTTTTGCGCTTTAGTTTCTTGTTGTTTTATTTCAGCTTGATTTCTTATTTTTTCCATTTCTTGCTGTTTTGATTTTAATTCAGCGTTGAAATCATTATATCTTTGCTGTATGGCTTTTTGTATTTGAGGATTGGCCTCTAGTTGTTCTTTTATTTTTTGGAATTCGTCAGAATTCTCTGAAGATTCTATTTTTGTTTTTAAGTTTTCCATTGCTTTTTGATTTGACGCGTCAATCTGGGCTTTTATGTCTTCCGGCATGTTTTGCCTTATTCTTTGGACGGCCTCCATTGTTTTTATGTCTCCTGATTCAATGTTTTTTAGAAATACTTCCGTCTGCCCTGTTTGCTCCATTTTTTCCATTTTTGTTTCAAATTTTTCAATGGTTTTTTGTATCGCTTTTTCTATTTGAGCGTTTAAATTTTTCGGAAGCTCTGCGCTGCCTGACAATCCTTCCAATACTTTCATTTGCGTTATGGCGTTTCCCTTGGTGTTTTCAATGTATTTTTCAATTTTTTCAGCTCTTTCTTCTTCCGGAATTTGACTTAATTTTTCTTGAAATCTTTGTCTTGCCATTTCTTGAGCTTTCTCTATCGCTGCTTTTGTTTCTTCCGGCATGTGCTCTCTTAGGCGCTCCATTATTTCCATATTTTTAAGATCTTTGAGCTCGCTTCCGTTTTGGTTTTCCATTGCTTGGTTTATTTTTTCCGCTATCTGTTCTTTGTTTTGGGCGATTTTAGTGAATATTTCGGACGCGTGTTCAAGCGCTCTTGTTCTTGCTTGTTCTATTTTCGCGAAAGCTTGTTCCGGAAGTTTTGCCTCAAGATTATCAAGCATTTTTTGTTGCTTTATTTGCGCGTCTGCTATTTTTTCAAGAAAAGCATCGCTGTTTTCCGGATTATTTTGTTTTATTTCTTCGGCTCTTTGTTTTATCTTTTCCATTCTCGCTTCAAATTTTTCTATCGCTTGCTCGGCTTTTTGTGTCGCTTTTTCGTCGTTAGAATTTTGTTCCGCAATTTTCTTCGCGAGCAAAAGCTCTTCATGCGCCTCTTCAAGATCAAACTCTGCCTTTTTGACTTGATTTGTTGTAATGGCTTTTCTTATTGTTCTTGTGAATTTTTTTAGAAAATGAAAAGTACCCGGAGTTTTTGCTCCCATGTCTTGCTCGGTCACTTGTTCGTCTTTTATGACTTCTACAGATTCCTCTGTTGTTGGCTGGCTGTTTCAGTCGCGTCTTCTATGCTTGTTGTTTCTTGTTCTTTTGCATCTTCCGCAACCTCCTCCTGAGCCATTACAAGAGAAGGGGACTGAGACAGAAGAAGGCAGGAAATTGAAAAAATTGTTATTAATTTTTTCATATTTTTATTTTTTAATTTTAAAAACTTATTAATTATATCAAATTCAATGATTTTTGTTAAACTCAATCTAAAAACCCGATTTGTTTCGGGTTTTTAAAATTTATTTTTTATCGGGTTTTTCAAGTTTTTTAATGATTTCTTCCAAATTCATTTCGTTTGTTTTTTCTGATCCTCTTTCTCTGACTTGATATTTTTTTCCGATTTTTTCTTTGTCTCCTATGACTATCGCGTATGGTATTTTTTGTTTTTGAGCGTTGCGTATTTTTTTACCTATTGTTTCGTCCGCGTCATCTATGAATACTCTTGCTCCGAATTTTTCAAATTCTTTTTTGATTTCAAGGCATTTTTCAAGATGTTTTTCCGTGGAGACCGGTAAAAGCGCTATTTGCTCCGGCGCCAGCCACGCTGGGAAAGCTCCGGCGTAATGCTCAACCAATATGCCGAAAAATCTTTCAAGCGATCCGTATAAAACTCTGTGCAACATATATGGAATATGTTCTTTTCCGTCTTCTCCTGTGTATGTTATTTCAAATCTTTTTGGCAGGTTGAAGTCAAGTTGTATTGTGGAGCATTGCCACTGTCTTCCGAGCGCGTCTTTTATAAGAACATCAAGGCTCGGTCCGTAGAATTTGGCTTCGCCTTCCATTAATTCGGGTTCTTTTTTGCCAAGTTTTTTCATTGCTTTTATTATGGCGTTTTGCGCGAAGTTCCATTCTTCGTCGGTCCCAAGATATTTTTCTTTTTTCTTTTCCGATCTTATGGAAAGAGTGTATCCGTATTCTCTGAAATCAAACATGGAAAGCGTCTCTTCTATAAGCTCTATCACTCCTGATATTTCATTTTCAAGCTGTTTTTCGGAACAGAATATATGCGCATCGTCCTGAGTGAATGTCCTTACCCTAAAAAGACCGTTTAAAACTCCGGAGAGTTCGTGCCTGTGCACATGCCCTAACTCGGAAACTCTTATTGGAAGCTCCTTGTAAGAATGTTTTTTCTCCTTGTAAACAAGAAATCCGCCCGGGCAATTCATTGGTTTTATGGCGTAGTCTTCTTTATCTATCACAGTTGTATACATGTTTTCTTTATAAAGATCCCAGTGGCCTGATTGCTCCCACAGCGATCTATTCAGAAGTATTGGTGTTTTTATTTCTTTATAACCTCTTTTTTGATGCTTTTCCCTCCATGTCTCTATCAAGATATTCAAAATTTTCATGCCCTTGTCATGGAAAAAAGGTGAGCCCTGTGCTTCTTTGTGAAACGAGAAAAGATCAAGCTCTTGACCGATTTTTTTATGATCTCTTTTTTCGGCTTCTTCAAGCATTTTAAGATATTCCTCTAGTTCTTTTTTGTCTTCAAAAGCTGTTCCGTATATTCTTGTGAGCATTTTGTTTTTTTCGTCTCCCCTCCAATATGCTCCGGCTATTTTTGTAAGTTTAAAAACGCCAATATCTTTTGTGGATTTTATATGCGGACCGCGACATAAGTCTGTAAAGTCGCCGGTTTTATAAATAGAAACAGTCTTAAGATTTAAGTCGTAAGACTCATGGTTATTTTTGTCTGTGTTGTTAATCTCATTGGCGGAAGTTGTGCCGTGTTTTTTAATATCTTCCAATAGTTCAACTTTGTAATTCTGTTTTGCGTTTTTAAAAAGTCCAATCGCTTCATCAACATCAATTTCTTGTTTATCAAATTCCAAATTTTGTTTTTTGATTTTTTCCATTTCTTTTTCGATTTTTTCAAGATCCTCCGGAGTTATTTGTTTTTCTGTTTCAAAGTCATAATAAAATCCTTCGGAAATCGCGGGGCCTACTCCGAATTTCGCGTCAGGGTATAATTTTTGTATTGCTGCGGCCATTACGTGGGCGCACGAATGGCGAATTGTTTCAATTTGTTTTGACATATGAATATATTGTATGTTCAACTTAATTTGATGTCAATCGGATTTGCATAAGCTCACATACATCATGCAATCCTTATCCGAGTAAAGATGTATCAGATTCATTCTAAATATATCGGTTTTTAAGGGGGTTATCAGAGTATACAAAAACTGTTGGATGTATACAGGATTTTGACAGAAACATTGTTTTTTGTTATCTTCATTGTGAATTTCTAGTTTGTGATTGTTTTGGTTTTCTCATTCCGGATCGGAGGAAGAAGATGGGACAAGAGAGCCAAGGAGTTACACAGCCGTCGGATATTGAGTCCATTCTTGCTATCCACAAACCCAAGATAGTGTTGCATTCAGAAACAAGAAGTAGGGTTTTGGTGTTTGACTCTATCTCTGACACAGAAGGAGAATATCTCAGCTTGAGGGTATCGGTTTTGAAGCCGCTTGAAAGCGGATTCTTAGTCTGCGAGCTGGATTTTGACAATCAGCTCTTTGTTTGCACTTTGAGGTGTATTGACGCCTTGAGGAGCGAGTGCGGATTTGAGTTCGGGAAAATAGCGTCTGTGCCGTATTCTGCTGGACGCGGAAAGAGCAGGCTATTTCTTAGAGCTACGCGTCCATCCGGTCTTGACGGATGGTCGGTGTCTTTTGGGGTAGTTGACCAGATTGCTCATTTTTGCGAGCAGTTTTTCGCAAGGTGCGACTACAAGACTCTCCATAAGTAAGTAGTCCAACAATACAAAAGACCGCCCGATTTTTGTCGGACGGTCTGTTTTTTATTTTTTGATTTCTATGTCAATATGATCTTTCATGTTCGGAACCGATCTTACCCAAAAAGGCCAAAAATTTATTTCAACATCTCTTATTCCGGTTATTTTTGTGAAATATTCTCTGGTTTCTTCCTCGTTCATGCCTATTATTTCTTCTTGTTTGAAAACCGTGTCAGGAATTTTGGTTTGAACTTGGGCTTTTATTTGAGCTTTGAGCATCAGTTTTTCTTGGTCATAAGACGCTGAAAAAGAATCTTCGTTGAACGAAACCAATATCTTGTCAGGGGGTATTTTTTTTATCAGTTCTTGTTTTGCAATTTCTTTTGCGTTTTTTTCGTCATAAGTGAAAGCTTTCGCGATTGCCTTGGCTTTCATTGTGTATGATTCAATATTTTCATCCCCTGGATTTGCGGTTGAATTAAGCTCTTTTATCTCAATAGATATATTATTCTCATTGAAGTTTTCGGATTGCGCTTTTAAAAATATTTCAATCGCTTTTTTCTTTATTTCATCAGAGATTATGTTTTTGGAGTTTTCAAATTCAGAAGCTGATATTGTTTTTATTTCAGCTTCTCCTCCTGTAAAATCAGATGTTATTTCGCCGTAAATTTTATCTTTTAGATAGGGGAGCGCCACAACCTGAAATCTGTCCGCGCCTGCTTTTTTTTCTCCTTTTTTACCAATTTCTGTCGCGTAAGCGTCAACAGTCAATTTTCCTCCCGGAGGCACTTGAATTTGATTTAAAAGTTTTATTTCAAAACCTTGTTCGTTTTTAAATCTTGTTTCTTTTATGAATACTTGATTTTTGTCCGAAGTTTT
>Ga0172371_10001041_pt1 | contig 43720 bp, 41 predicted proteins | sample Lak12m_FD_114543 | JGI IMG/M metagenome (GOLD analysis project Ga0172371, IMG submission 114543) | Freshwater microbial communities from Kabuno Bay, South-Kivu, Congo - kab_022012_12m | ecosystem: Environmental > Aquatic > Freshwater > Lake | place: Democratic Republic of the Congo: South-Kivu... | reverse complement strand
TCAGTATTATAAAACAATAAAAAGCAAAACAAATTTGAGAAGGCACAGCGTGTTCACACCCAAGGCAAAACCAGACCATATACGCTCAATCAAGGGTGTACGCTTTTATACCAAAGTCAGCCGCTATTAGCTAATGGCTGTCAGCTTTTTGTTTAAAACCCGTATTCTCTCCAGCGCCGGGTCACCAGCGCTTTCACCTCTTCGGTCATTTTAATCTCTTCCGGCCAGGGCCGCTCATGCCCTTCTTCCTTCCATTTCCGCGTCGCATCTATACCCATCTTGGCCCCGTAGAGCGCGACCGGCGCGGAGTGGTCCAGCACATCAAGGGGTCCTTTGGTGAAGAATATATCCCGTTCCGGGTCGGTATTGCCGAACGCTCTCCAGGCAACTTCAGAGATGTTCTGCGCGTCCACCTCATCTTCGACCACGATGATGACTTTCGCAAACATCATCTGCCCCATGCCCCACAGCGCTGATGCCACCTTGCGCGCGTGCCCGGGGTATTCTTTTTTGATGGAAACAATCACGCAGTTGTGAAACACCCCTTCACAGGGCAGGTTGATATCGGCGATCTCCGGCAGCTGCAGTTTTATGAGCGGCAGAAAAATGCGCTCGGTGGCCTTGCCGAGAAAGCAGTCCTCCATGGGCGGACGGCCGACTATGGTAGCAGGATAAATGGGGTCTTTTCTCCTGGTTATGGCCTTTACATGAATGACCGGGTACTCATCAGTTCCGGAATAAAACCCGGTGTGATCACCGAACGGCCCTTCCAGCCTGGTCTCGGCGGCGGACACCGTTCCCTCCAGTATGAACTCGGCGTGCGCCGGCACCACCAGGTCAACGGTCCGGCACTGCACCACTTCCACGGAAGCAGCGCGCAGGAATCCCGCGAAGATCAGCTCGTCAAGGCCCGGCGGCAGCGGCGCGGTTGCGGAATAGATAACAGCCGGGTCTGCCCCCAGCGCAATGGCCACCTCCATGTCCCTGCCCATCTCCTGGTGCAGGCGGAAATTATTTGCTCCGTCATGATGCACGTGCCAGTGCATGATGGCCGTATCTTCACTTACTATCTGGGTGCGGTACATCCCCACGTTCTGCTGCCCGGTGTGCGGATTGCGGGTAACAACCAGCGGCAGGGTGATGAAGCGGCCGGCATCCTGCGGCCAGCACTTGAGGACCGGCAGCGCGGTGAGGTCGGGGGCGCGCTCGACAATGTCCTGCACCGGCGCTGAGCTAACTTTCTTTGGTTGGAAGCCGTTGATCTCTTTTAATTTAAAGAGGAATTTTACCTTATCCATCACGGAATCGGGCGGTGTTTGCGGAATAAAGGAAACGATTCGTTGCGCTATCTCGTCAAAGTCAGCTACACCAAGGGCACGGCAGGCACGCTGCATCGTACCGAACAGGTTGATGACCAGCGGATAGGGTGAGTTCTTGACTTGTTCAAACAGCAGCGCAGGACCGCCCGATTTAACAGCGCGATCAGCTATTTCAGTAATTTCAAGCACCGGGTCCGTCGGCACAGCTATCCGCTGCAAATCCCGCTGCGACTCCAGCGCTGCAATATATTCCCTTAGATTCTGAAAAGCCATTGTAGCACCTCTAAAAAATACGCCCCTTTTCCCGGTAACGAAGAGAAAAGGGGCGTAGTATTACCATGTACTGGCAGTGATCATTGCTATTTTGCAGCGGGCGGCGGCATCATCGGCACTGCCGGCGGCGGCTGCTGGCCGGGTATCGGCATGGGCCCCTTTTGCAGCCTGCCGAAAAACATCACCTCAATGGTCGGCTGTTCTTTATTATCAGTGGTGATGATGATGTTGCCCCGCAGTGAATCCTGGTCAAAGGTGTCCTTGACCCGGGCCTTGACCTGGTATTCCTTGCCTTCTACAACCGGCACCACATCGAGCTGCACATCAGGTGTGTTTGCCTCCGCCTTCAGAATTTTAAAGGTCGCCGGAGGATTGGCTTTTAGCGACACTACTTTCTCTACAGCTTTCCCTTTCTCAAAAAAACCGAAGGAAAAGGAGCGCGGCGTCACTGTTATATCACCGGCAACTTCACCGAACACGCTGATATTCATATTTTTCAGCGTCTTGTGATCGGTGGTAACCGTAATAACATCCCGGAACTGGCCGACCTTCACATCAGGAAGCACGGAAATTTTGATTGGCTTGTCCTTGCTGTTGTCGTAGCCGTCGGCACTGGTTTCGACCTTTATCTCCTTGCCCCGCGCGGTTGCCGAAACGATTTTTGTCTTATCCTTATCTTCACCCGTTACGGTTATATAGCGCACCGGGGCTTCGCCCTTCTTGAAGCGGCCAAAATTAATAATGTATGGCTCCAGGGCAAACACCACCTGCACGTCTGCAATCATGTTCAGCTTTATCGTCTGCTGTGAAGGGTCATTGGTTGTCACCGTAACGACCTTTGTTACCTTGCCGCCACGCGTACTGGTTTTCAGGGTTACATCAATTTTTCCTTCCCCGCCCGGGGGAATCTCTCTGGCAGACGCCAGAGCTGCCGTGCACCCTCAAGACGCTTTTACATTTTCAATAATGAGCGTTCCCTTGCCCTCGTTTTTAAAGACAAACGAATATTTCAGGCTGGCATTCTGTTCCACCTTGCCGAAATCATGGCTCAATTCGGGAAATTTTATCTTCGCTGCTTCACCGGGCTTTTGCGCCTTCTGCGCCGGCGCCGGCTGCTGCGCTTCAGCGCGTCCCGGTATAAGCCAGGCAGCCGCCAGCAGCAGCACCAGCAGCAAGAGAATATTTTTATTATACCTCATGTACTCTAACCTCCTTTTCAGTTTGTCGCGCAATATTGTTTAAACTGTGTTTTGAATTTATATCACAATTTCACACTATCATGCAATATTTTTCCGGCATTCTCCGCCAAATCACTGCAAATGTGGCGCTGTGAGCGCCTTTCTCACGTTACAGCGCGAACCTTTTTAAGCAGCCAGGCCATGTTCTGCCCCAGCTGTTTGAAGGTAGCAATGCCCTCTTCATCGCTCTGTATTTCCCCAGGGTCACGGCCTATTCCTAAATTCCAATAGTTTGATCCGGGGACAATCATCTCGCTGATGAAAAAGAAGAAATTGATTGCCGAGAACGTGAACGTGCCCCCTGCCCTTCTCACCGCCACAACGGCTGCGCCGACTTTTCTTTTCCACAGGTTATCGTTTGCCCGGCCGACTAGGCCGGCGCGGTCAATAAAGGCTTTCACATCCGCGGTCACATTGCTGAAATAGACGGGCGAGCCGATGATAATGGCGTCAGCCTCGATCATTTTCGCAATACAGCTGTTGAGCGGGTCGTTTTTAATTGCGCACTGCGTATCTTTTTTGGCAAAGCACTGGTAGCAGGCAGTGCAGCTGCGAATGCCTGCCCCGCCGATCTGGATCAGCTCGGTAGCAATTCCTTCAGCCTGCAGTTCCCTTAATACGGTGAGGATTGCCTGTTCAGTGTTCCCGCCCTTGCGCGGGCTGCCGTTGAATGCCACAACGTTCATATTCATTTCCCCTGACAAAAAAAGGTTCAAGGGTTCCAGGGGCCGGGGGTTCAAGTGATTGCGGAATGGAAACAGAAAAGGCAGCGAGGTGCTTCGGTGAATGGGTGAATCGGCATATCACTTTTTCACCTTCCACCTTTCACTGTTCACCAGTCACGAGTCACTGATCACGGGTCACGGACAATGCTGACGGCTGGCAGCTTTAACTTATTGATAATCAAACGGGTGCGTCATTCTGAAACAGTACCGGATTGCTGACAGGTTCCTGCCGGGCAGATCCGTTACCGTAATCCTGCCGTCCTGCTGCCATAGCGTGATAAGCCTGGGCAGCCCGCTGCTGCTCCTGGTATCATCAATAATGCCGATGCTGTCACCGCGGCCTCCTGGTCCGGAAGAGCTCCCAAGGACGACAATATCACCCGGCTGCAAATTTTTCACCTGGTTCGTACCCGCGGAAACGGGAATTGCCCGCGCGCGGCAGGAAAGATACGTGTTAATATGGCAAGGCTGCAGCCGCTCTTTCTCTTTATGCTGTTTCGCGCAGTAATGATAGCGCCAGGGATAAAGCGACAGATCTTCATTAATAAGCGCCTGCAGGTCAATCCCCGCAGCGCGCATTACCCGCAGCAGGGCATCAGCGTTTGCCGGTGGGCTCACGATGCATGCTCCCGCGGGATAATCAGACTGAATGAGCGCGGAGCTCTGAAGAGCATAGCGCGCCGGTCCGGCGGCCTGCTTTTTTGCTTCGGCCAGGAGCTGCTGACCCAGATATGCGGGGCTGTTCAATTCCCGGTCCTGTTGCGCGGATTTATAGATATCCACCCTGGTCCCCCGGGAAACCATCATGAAGATAGCAATGACATCCCCGTCTTCAAGGCCCACGCATCCCTTGGTCCAGTCAAATTTGCCGCCGCTGCCGTGGATGCGGATCTGGCCTCCCAGGGCGGTCTTCTGGCTCGGAGCCCGGCCGTCTTTCAGGGCCTGCAAGGTTTCAAGATAGGTCTGATAATTTATCAGGCCCTGTTTGAATCCGCGCCGGGCATCTTCTTTATTGGGGTAGCTGAGCAGCATCGAGCGCGGCCCGTATTTCAGCCGGGCCGGGTCGCCGTCCATGCTGCAGATGAAAAACCTGCCCTCCGGCGTAGCACCGTCCCCCATCCGGCATTTATCGCCGAGGGGATTGTCCGGGCACAGGCCGATGCGGCAGGTTTTTACGACAGTATCCTTTTTAAGCAGGTATAACTTCCGCTCCTTTTTATGCACCGTTATCCACGTGTCAGATACCATGTCTTTGCGCACATACCCCTTGGTGCCGGCTGCCGTCTTGACACGCACCCAGTCGCCCGCTCCGGCGAGAACGCCGAGGGTCTGGTTCTGCTCAAGATGCTCCAGGGTGAGGCTGTCGGGGCCGGGGCCGGAGCGCAAATTGACCTCTGCTTTCAGGGTGTACACCTGTGATTTGGGCACTTCTTCGGGAACCGGCGCTGCGCCCTGTTCCGGGAGTCTTTCCTGCTTACCGGTTTTAACATTTTCCGTGCTGCATCCTGACGCACCTGCGTAAATCACGGCAAGCGCCAGAACAACGCAGAACAGCTGCGCGCGCGCATCATGGGCTGCCCTTCTTTTAAGCGGCTTATTTTTAGAGATCACTGCCGAATACTCCCGGTTTGGCATCTATCACATCCTGCAGCAGGACAGGCTCTTCGGATGTCCGGTCCCTGCGGGGCAAAGGTACCTCAGCTTGCGCTGAGAGGTCAAGATAATTTATAGCAGCTGCAGCAGCTCCGAAGGCTCCTGCAGCAGCTCCCGCGCACCGGCTGCGCGCAAAAGGCCGGCACTTTGAAAACCCCACAAGGCGCCCACCGGAAACATGCCGGCACTGACCGCGGTCTGCATGTCAATAGTGGAGTCCCCCAGGTAGAGGAACGCCTGCTCCTCTATGCCAAGCCGTTGCGCTATCAGGCGCGCTCCCGCCGGGTCAGGTTTCGCGGGTAGTGCCTCCTGCGCGCCTATCACCTCGGCGAATTTCCAGCCCCCGAGCAGCACTGCAACGATCTCCCTGGTAAACCGGTCCATCTTGTTGGACAGCACTGCCATGGGTATTGCCCGGCTGCTGAGAGCATCAAGCACTGCAGGGATGCCGGGGTATGGCCGGGTATGGTCAGCCCAGTGGCTGCCGTACTCGGTGAGCATTGCGGCAACCATCTGCTCAATGGTCCTTTCGTCCCGGTGATCTTCGGGCAGGGCCCGGTGCGCCAGCATGGCAATGCCCTCGCCGATGAACCGCCGGTAGGAAGCGACCGGGTGGGCGTGGAACCCCGCGCTGATGAGGGAGCTGTTCATTGACAGCGCAATATCCTCAAGCGTATCAAGCAATGTTCCGTCGAGATCAAATATAACCGCCTTGAATTTCATGCCTGTTTCATTGTTGTTCATACATACGGAGCTGTTCCCGCTTCCGCTGCAGCCGCCCGCTATGGAAAGATATACGGGGCTGCGGCGTTTTCGTCAAGAACGTTTTACCAGACAGTTTTCTTTGACACGCAGCAGGCTTTATTTTATAGTTGCCCTGCTGTACGCGGGGCCGCACGGAAAGGCGCAAAGCCACAGCGGATTATATATCATCGTACTGCCGTGAGCAGTAAAGAAGAGAGGAGCGGCAATGAAAAGGTTCAAAGGGTACCTGCTTATCGGGGCGGGCCTGCTGGCGCTGTCAGGCATTTCATACTGTGCGCAGATCTTCTTTTTTCACCGGGAAAGCGACACGTTCTTCTACATGCTGCAGGACATTGCTTTCGTCCCCATCCAGGTGCTGCTGGTATCCATTATTGTGGAAGAGCTCCTGAGCCGGCGGGAAAAGCAGGCCAAGCTCAGCAAAATGAATATGGCTATCGGGATGTTTTTCAGCGAAGCGGGTACCGGCATGCTGCGGCTGTTCTCTGCGTTCGACCTGAGCGCGGCTCAGATCAGAAGCCGCCTGCTGGTGAAAGGGGGATGGCGCGAAAAGGAATTTGACGATGTCAGACGATTTATCGCTCAGTATGAATGTTCAATAGATACGGCCATCCGCGATCTGGAGGAACTGAAAGCATATCTGCTGCATAAGCGGGGCTTTCTTCTGAGCCTGCTGGAAAATCCCAACCTGCTGGAGCACGAATCTTTCACCGACCTGCTGTTTGCGGTCTTTCATCTCACCGAAGAGCTGGCCGTGTGAAAATCCGTGGCGTCGCTTGCTGCGTCGGACTACCAGCATATTGCCAACGACCTGAAACGGGCCTATGTGCTGCTGCTCAACGAATGGATAGCCTATGTCAGGCACCTGAAGGCCGACTATGCGTATATCTTCTCCCTGGTGATACGCACCAACCCGTTTGATCCGGACGCCTCGCCGGAAATAAAATAGCGCAGGGGGTGTGCCAACGCCCCTTGACCCATTCAGGGGAGGATGCTGCCGGGGGGGCCGAAGGACCCCTGAAAAAAGAACTGGTTCAGCTCTTCGCCGGAGAACTTCCTTGTTTTGCCGAGCGCCGCATACAATTCTTCCAGGTATCCCCTGGTTATATTAAAGTTCCCCTGGTCAAAGAAGTTGTGGATCATGGTGATAAGCTCCAACGCCTGGTAAATTTCCATGGCGCTGCTTAACAGCGCCTCCTGTATGATTGCATCGTGAAATACTTTTTTCGCCAGAAGCACGCCGTACAGTATTTCCGGCAGGGGAAATCCCTCACGGTAGCGTTGCCTGCCAATGGTTTCAAAATAGGATATCATTTCCTCCCGCGAAACACCCGCATCTATCCACTGCGCAAGGTTCTCAAAAAAATTTCTGTTTCTCTTGAGCAATTCTTCATCGCTGTGCTTCTGGTAACTTCTCATGCAGGCGGTTTTTTTCACCTCTTCAACCCAGCGCTTTGACAGCTTGTTTTCCTTATGCAGTATCAGTTCAAACAGCTTTTTGGATATCATTGCCTTCTCCTCTTTTCAGTGCCGGTACATTGTTGTTACTGTCTGCAGGCGGTATATTCTTTTATAATCCCTCCTCTGCAATTTTTTCAATCATTTTTTTCTGCTGCGCCGTGAGGTGCCGGGGAATCTGCACAATTATCTTCACGTATGCATCGCCCCGGCCGCTGCCCTTGAAATGATGTACCCCGAGGCCTTTGAGCCGCAGCCGGGTATGACTCTGGATACCGGGGGGCACTTTTATCGTGCTGGTCCCGGTCACGGTGGGTACTTCAAGGGCAGTGCCCATAATCGCCGCGGACAGCTTTATTTCCTTTTCAACCAGAATGTCGTCCCCCTCTCGCTTGAATACCGGGTGCTCCTGCACCTGGATCGTCACGTAGAGATCTCCCGGGGCAGAGGCCGGGCCGCGCTCACCCTTTCCTCCCAGACGAAGTTTCTGGCCGCTGGAGATGCCGCGGGGTATCTTCACCGTGATTTCATTTCTCGCGCCGTCAACAATATAGGCTATCTTTTTTTCGCAACCGTTGACCGCTTCCATAAAATCTATGGTCAGGTCCATGCTGAGGTCCCGGCCCTGCGGCGCGTAGGCTTCCTGACCGTATCCGCCGCCGAATAAATCCTCTCCGCGATGCCCGGCGCCCCGTGCCCTCCCGCCGAAGCCTGGGCCATAGCTGCCGCCGCGGCGCGCGCCGCCGAAAATCCTGCTGAAAATATCCTCAGAGCCAAAGCCCATATCCTTGAATAAATCGCCCACGTCAAAACCGCGGAAAATATCCTCCTGAGAATAGCGCTGATGGAACCCGGCCGAGCCGAACTGGTCGTACTGTACGCGCTTATCCTTGTCACCCAGCACCGCGTAGGCCTCATTTATTTTTTTAAACTTTTCCTCCGCGCTCTTGTCCCCGGGATTCCGGTCCGGGTGATACTGCATGGCCAGCTTGCGGTAGGTCTTTTTTATCTCGGTTTCCGTGGCATTCTTGCTGACACCAAGTATTTTATAATAATCTTCGTATGCTGCCATTTACGCTCCCCGCTGGTATGATTCTTTGATTAAATCGTTCAAATACTGTTGCGGCGCTGCTATTGCCTCCCGGGAAAACACGAACCGTTTTTTGCCGGTCTTCTCACGGATGAGCTTGAGGCCGTGCTCATAATTTTTGAGCAGCCCATCCAGGAGGGCGTCCACCGGTTCATTATCGCTCAGCACTTTCTCTAATAGTATGTTAATTGCCTGTTCGTCAAACTCTATTTCAATGCCGTGGAGCCCTGAAAATTTCTTTGCAAATCTTTTTACCGTGCTTTCCACGTCCATCGCCTCATCCAGCACGCCCTGACAGGCGCGGGATTTCACCACCGCCGCATTCAATATGATATCCAGCCGTTCACTGTTTAAAAAACTCTGCCGGGCCGCGCTCAGGGAGGGTACCTTCTCCAGCATGCGTTCCCGGAGGCCGTCCTTTTCCGCTTCGATGAGCTGCTGATGCCGCTCATACATGGTGTCAAGCCCCCTGCCGGCCAGCAGTGCTTTCAGCTCCCGCGACGGATGCACGGCCATTACTTTGGTCACCACCAGCTTATCTATAGTGGTTGAGGGCAGCTTCTTTTCAAACTTGAGCAGTACTTTTTCCACCGCGCTGATCAGGCCGCGGGCCCCGGTCTTTTCTTCGTGCGCCATTTCCGCAATAGTTTGCAGCGCGTCATCTTCAAATCGAATATCAATGCCGTAGGCCATAAAATCGCGTTTCTTGCTGTTGATCACCGCGCTGTTGGGGTTTTTAAGAATCGCGTACAGATCGTCCACGGTCAGGGTCTCAAACACCGCGACAACCGGCAGCCGGCCGATAAACTCGGACTCAAACCCGAGGTTCATCAGGTCTTCCGCCTTTACCTCCCCCAACAGCTCCTCTTCACGCCCGGAGCTTTTCAGCTCAGCGCCAAAACCAAGCCCTTTACTGTTCAGCCGGTCACCGATAACTTTTTCAAGTCCGTTAAAAGCGCCGCTCATGATAAACAGTATGTTCCGGGTATTGACCATCCGCCGCTCCCGCTTCCCGGTCCTGCGATACTGCTCGACTGCCTCCATCTGGGAAACGATGTCATGGGGCACCTTGAGGTCCACCTCGGTTTCCTCCATGGGTTTGAGCAGCGCCCGCTGCACGCCGGTGCGGGATACATCGGGGCCGTAGAGGTTATTGCTGCCGGCAATCTTGTCAATCTCGTCAATGTAGATGATGCCGTACTGCGCCCGCTCAATGTCCCCGTTTGCTTCCCGTACCAGGTCGCGCACCAGATCCTCAACATCCCCGCCCACATAGCCGGTTTCACTGAACTTGGTGGCATCGCCTTTGACAAACGGCACCCCGATCTTCTGGGCAATAAGCTTGATGAGAAACGTCTTGCCTACACCCGTCGGCCCGATCATAATGATGTTATTTTTAACATTGCCGATGGGGGCCGTTGCATCGCTGTGCCTGATGCGGTTGAAGTGGGTGCATATTTTTGTCGAGAGAAGCTCCTTGGCCCGCTCCTGCTTGATGACATACTCATTCAGAAACGCCTCAAGCTCCTCCGGCTTCATGGTAAAATTAATGCCGGGCTGCGGAGCGCTCTTTTTTACTTCCCCCTCCTCTTCGGCGCCGGCTTCAGCATGCCCGGGAAACAGAAACGGCACGGAAAGCCGCACATGGTCGCCGTATTTTTTTGCCAGATATTCATTGAGCTCTTTTTCAAGCTCCTGCGGGCTGGGTATCGTATCCCTGTTCATATAAAATTCCTTCCTTTTATCGATCAAACGTCAGTCTTTAACCGCAACAACGGTTAATAAATTCCCGCGGTTTTATTATATAGTAACCACGAAAAGGCTGATGTCAATCAGCCAGATACTGCTTTAACGTCTGTTTAAGCTGTTCTACTGATGTGAAATGAATCCCGCGCATTCCCATCGCCTGCGCCGCGCGCACATATTCCGGCACGTCATCAATATAAACGCATTGGCGCGGTGGTGTGCCGGCGGCGCGCGATGCCTCCCGGAAAATCCTGCTCCGGGGCTTCCGCGCGCCCACCTGGTAGGAAAGTATGAAGGCATCAAACTGGCTCAGTACCGGGAATGTTTCCCTGCAGTACTCGAAATGCCAGATATTGGTATTTGAAAGGCACAACAGCCGGTACTCTTTCTTGAGGGAGCGCAGCAGCGCTGAAATACCGGCATTGATGGTAAAAATATGATTCCAGATCTTTTTCAGAGAGGTTATATCGAGATTACAGCCGAGCCTGCGGGTTACCGCCGCATAAAACTGTTTCGGCGTTATCCTGCCTTCGTCGAACTGTGCCTCAAGCTTTGACTCAAAAAGCTGCTTATATATTTCATCAGGGGTTACGCTGCAGTGACCGGCAAGCCGTTTACAGATTGCCCGGTGATTAAAATCAACAATAACCTTGCCAAGATCAAATATGATAACTCGTATGTCTTCGGGAACTGCGGAATGCAGTCTTCTCATGATGAACCCCAATGAAAATTTCCGGTCGGGGTGCGCAATTTTTATATATAAATGCTGTTTAAATATTATATAATTTATCAGGCTGCTGAAAAATACTTATTTTCAGGGCGGCGTCATGCATTATTTCCATAAGGACTTGTTATATTGCGCGAGCAGCAAACTGATTTTGAGCTTCTAAAGGCAACCGCGGGCAAGGATACCGGGGCTTTCAGGACATTCATGGGCCGGTACCAGGAACGGGTCTATAGGCTGGTCTGCCGTTTTACCGGCGATGCGGAAACCGCCCGCGACCTGGTGCAGGACATTTTCCTGAAAGTGTACCGCGCTGCCGGTTCCTATACCCCTGACGCCGGCGTGTTCACCTGGCTCTACCGCATTACCGCCAACCACTGCATCAATTTCGTGCAAAGCCGGAAAAGAGACCCGCTGTACGCGGCGGACGAAGATACCGCCGCAACACCTGCCGTGCTTTCCGCGGTTTCCCAGACGGCGAACCAGGAGGCCTCGCTTGAGCAGCAGGAGCGTGCCCGCATGGTGCGCCGCGCGCTTGACTCCCTGCCCCCGCGGCAGAAAATAGCCATTACCCTGCTGCGGTTTGAAGGCTTGAGCTATAAAGAAATTTCCCGGATTCTTGAGTGTTCGGTATCAGCAGTCGAATCCCTCATCTTCCGGGGCATGGAGACCCTGAAGCAGATCCTCGCTGCAGACATGGAAGCATGAGTTCGCAGCGCAGGTCAAGAATAGCATAAGTAATCACAACCGGCGCAAGGTTTTTTGTCAGTTTCTGTTTAATATCTATATATATAATGGATAAAGGAGCAGAACGATGAGCTGCACAACCATCCGTAAAAGAATTAAAGCGTATTGTGACGGCGAGTTGCCGGCCGGGGAGGCAACCGCAGTACAGAACCATATCAAAGACTGCCCTGCCTGCTCGCGGGAGGCGGCAGCACTGGCAAAGACCTGGGACCTGCTGCTTGAACTGCCACCAATGCGGCAAGCGCCTGATTGTATCCCGGCAACAATAGCCCGTATTCTCGCTGACGAGGGAAATATCCCTTCGCGGAGATTCCTGCGCTGGCTCTTCCCGGTTCCTGCCACTGCGGCCACGGCCGCCCTAATGATAGGCCTTTTCATCGGCATCGGGCTCGGCAGGGTCATTTCAGCCGCCTATCTTGACCGCGTCGAACCGGATTCCGCGCTGTATTTGGAAGTATTCCAGGATGCCCCGCCCCAGTCAATAGGCGATGCGTATATGAAAGTCAATTATGCTATGGAGGAACAAGGCTGATGAAGGATACCTGGTTCAAAATAAGTTTCATCTTTTCCCTGGCGGTCAATTGCGCCGTGCTGGGCGCCCTCGGCTACCCGCTGGCCAGGCAGTACTGGGGACGCGGCATGGAGCAGACACAACTCCCGGAGATGCCGGATGAAAAATTTCCGGCCCAGGTGCTGCAGTCGCGTGCGGATTTCCGGGACCGGCTGTGGCAACAGCGCATGGACATACAGAAGCAGCGGGAGGAGCTTGCCCTTCTCCTGATGGAGCAGTCCCCTGACAAGCAGAAAATCCGGGAAAAAATTCGCGCCATCTCCGCGCAGCAGGGAAATATCCAGGAAGCAACCGTAGAGCAGATTCTCAAGGAAACCGCTGCCATGACACCACAGCAGAGAAAAGCGTATTTGGGAACCATCCGGGGCATGATGTGCCCGCAAGGTATGCGGGGCGGGTGCGGCAAAGGCCCGGGGTTCAGGGGCAGAATGGGCAAGGGCGGTTTAGGAAGAGGCCCCGGATCCGGCAGCTGGTAATATAAAATAACGCATATACCGAAATCACCCCCCTCATCTGCAGTTTTGCGGATGAGGGATTTTTATTTCTTGAGTTGACATGTCCGGGGCAGCATTTTATGATGCAAACGAATTGCTTTTCTATCAAATTAAATGGGGCCTGATTGTAGAAGCACAGGAAACAAGGAGGAAACTGCTAATGATATTTTTAGGACTGGTCGGAAGCCCGCGCAAAAAAGGCAACACAGACATCATGGTTGACACCTTTCTGGAAGGCGCCGTTTCTGCTGGGGCACAGGTACAAAAATATTTTCTTGCAGACCTTATCATCAATCAATGCCAGGGGTGTTTCCGCAGCTGCATGCTCCAGCCAGGGTTTGCGTGCAAGCGCTTCCGGGATGACATGGACACACTGCTGCCGGAGATGGCGTCAGCAGATTTGATACTGTTTGCCTCGCCCCTGTACTGCGCGACCTATACCGCAATCATGGCGCGTTTTTTTGAGCGCTGCCTGCCGCTGTGGGAGGTTGAGATTGTCGGCGAGCTGGGAACGATGGACGCGTTCCGCTTCATCCACAACGGGCTGAAAGGCAAGCGGGCGGTTGTCGGCATGGTGCAGGACTTCAAAGACCCGCAGTCGGCAGAGCTTGCGTTCCAGGCGTTTGAGCGCAATGTCGCCAGAACATATATGATGCAGATCGTGGAGAAGCTGCACGTAACCGATGTGCGGGATGTGGGTGACATTAAGAAAAAGACCGAAGAGTTGAAGAAGGTTTTTGCGTCAGGGAAAAAGCTTGCAAGCGCCGGGTAGTTCAAAATAAGACCGCGCTTGCGTTCAACAGGACAGTTCCGGGGGTAACCGGCGGGCGCGGGTCACCCCCATCAAATTTCATTCCCAGCCGATGGGCTCATAGCCTTTTTCATGCAGGCAGCGGTTGACAAAATTCATGAATGTCGGGCTCGGCTCGCGCTTCCTGAACATACCGCTGGCAGTGCTTCCCACCACTCCCGCGGCCGCGCCTGCTGCCGCGCCTCTTCCCGCGCCGCCGTACACTGCGCCGACCGCGGCACCGGTGGCAGCGCCAACCACTCCACTTTTCGCAGCATCTTTCGCTATCTCTTTATCGGGGTTATTTGTGAGGTAGGCCTCAGCCATGCGGCAGCAAATATCTATGTCCTGCTGCGCCTGGGCCTGACCGACCTTCTGCAGCTTCGCGTTGGGATAAAGCACCGGCCGCTTGACGCTGCATCCTGCAACGAGCAGGCAGATTGCTATAATTAATATTCTTTTCATACGTCATTACTCCATATATGCCTGTCGCACGTTTGGCCGGGAAAACCGGAATGCGGGTGGTAAATTATTTTTTAAGTTGCAGCGGCAAATATCGAACTCTATGACGGTCTTCTTCTACGGAAATTATTGATCCCTTCTCAAGAGCATTCTGTGATTCTGCCAGCACAGTTTCAAGCCGTTGCATTACATTATGAGCCCGGGTGTTGTGCAAACGAAAAACGACAACACTTGCATTTCGTCCCGCGCTATGCGCAATTATTTCGCCGAAATCAAGATCAAATGTCAGTAAAATTCTATTTTCCTCAATGGCCTTCTGCAAAATCTCACTATCAGGAAGCCGCTGCAGTCCTTCATCTTTCAAATGGACTGCATCATATTCATGACTCTTAAGCCACGTTACTACAGACTGCGCTACGCCCATGTCTGCCAGAAACCGCATATGGCTCATACCCTATGAACTTCTTCCTGCGTTAACCATGCGGCATATTCAATCGCCTGTTCGATATCCTCCTTATTCAAATCGGGATATTCGGACAGTATTTCATTATAGGAAGCGCCATGAGCTATCTGGCCAACAATCACTGCAACGGGAATGCGCATACCCCTGATACAGGCCCTGCCGCCAAGTATATCTTTTTTGAAAGTAATTCTTTCAAACATTGGGATCACCTCCCCGGACGTTAAACTAACTGAACATAACTCACACTCGCAGTAATTTCAAAGATTTGATTGTGATTTTATGTGCTTATTGTTCTGCTGTCAATAGGCTAATAGCGTTGCAGATGTATATCGTGACTCGCCTGCACACCGCAGCTTTATGCGGGGGAGAATGGTGGAGGCGAGCCTTTATCTTCAGCAACCCTGCTCGCACGCCACGCCCGTGCACCCGCCACACCCCGGTACAGAGTCACATACATCTCCTGCGCCATCGTTGTCAGCATCCATCTGCTGCGTATTACAGGCTACAGGGCAGTTGTCGCACACATCTCCGACGCCGTCTCCGTCCGTATCCTCCTGGTTCAAGCTGCACTTCCCGTTAATAGAACAGCCAATCACACAATCAGCATCACTGGTACAATTTATCCCGGGTTTATCTGAGGTTGTTGAACATGTGCCAAGATTTGGACCATTGGGTTTGTTGGGGCAGTTGTCTATAGTACCATCAATATCATCATTATCCGCATCACAATACCTCCACACCTCGGTGCCCCCGATCCCTCCACTTTTAAAACGATATGTAGCTGCATATAAACAACCATCATAGTTTTTGAGAGCCACTACATTGTGATTATTCAGGTCACCAAGCTGGTTATTGGTAACCTCTGTGAAAGTTGCCCCATCACAAGTTTTATAAATCCGGGCATTTGAAGTATAGTTTTCACCAGCACCAATATATAAACAACCATTATACACTTCAACGCCCCTGCCTTCGACATTATTGGCAGTATCTCCTAAACCATTACCTCCTACCTGTGTCCAATCAGTTCCATTCTGGCTGCGCCATACCTCAAGCCAGCAATCTTGAATGGTATAATTGCGATCATTCCTGACTGTTGCATAGAGATATTTATCATAAACAATAAGCTGCCGTATCATGTCCCTGTCTGTCTGGTAAGTATCCGCTGCCATTCCGTTGATATTTACCTGCTCCCACGCCGTACCATTATCAGTCCTCCATATTTCCACACCATCATTATTATTTCTAATAGCCGCATAAAGCTCATTATTGAAAATTGCAAAAGAATAAGCCCAGAGATTGTCAATATCATTGAATCCATCATCGTCTACTTTTTCCCAATTTTCGCCATCTACTGAGCGAAAAATCTCAGGGTGTGTAGTGCCCGATTCAGTTGCCCGCGTACTAAAGTAAAGATATCCTTTAAATACAACTGCACTGAGCATATCACCCCAGTCACCCTCTGCCGGGTTCGATAGCCAATCATCATAATCAAAAACCTTTGTCCAACTATCACCGTCTATGGGGTTGTCGGTACGCCAGAGCTGGCCATTTTCTGGTGTGCCAGCATTGGCTCCGTATACTGTACCTGCATAAAGGAATCCGTTAAATTCTATCAGGAATTGAGTAGCTTCGCCTCCTAAAAGAAAACTGTAATCGGAGGACATGTCAGACACTTTTGTCCATGTTGTCGAGCCATCTCCATTATATGCCCATATTTCAGGACCATTTATTGGGTTATCAGTGCCTGCGAAAAGCAGCCCATTGTAAACAGCAAATGAGTCATCAAAGACCCCATAATTATTTACTCCTCTCCAGTAAAACACAGGATCAAACCCTTCCAAATTTACTTGAACCCACCCAGTGGAAGAAGCTGAAGATAGATTGCCAATTTCTGCAATTTGACCGTAATACAAAGGAGTGATGATATCCCTGGTATCCTCTTTGTAAAAAGGTCCTTTGGGGCTGGGTATCAAAGGCTCTGCAGTATCATCAACATATCTATTTTTCTCTGTTCCTGCAAAACAAGCCCCGGAGACTAAATACAGGGTAAATGTTATCACAAGAGTTAAAAGAAATGAAATTGTCCATTTTTTCATTTTCATTAATTTTCTCTTTCGGTTTAAGGGTACATCTAACAATTTGGTTTTAGCTAAGCAGCGGGAAGGAAAAACAATACGCTACATTCATTGAGTGCTTTGAAAATTCTTTTTTAAGTCCCCTATTAAGCAAAAAAACTCATTCAATCCAAACAGATCCTGCACGATTGCGTTTTCATTGCTTCACTTCTACAAAATTTCCCCATTTACAGAAAAACCCCATCCGTCATATGGACTGATCGAGGTTATTTGAATTCTCCAGAAATTATATTGTTGGTATCCGCTGTCATGGTATTACCCGATTGTTAATTGGTGACTATTATATTCTATCGCATAATATCGGTCAATTGTAATCTTGGCAAGTCTTGGCTAAAAAGCGCAATTCAGACTCACACCTGATTTGTATGGTAAGTTTTTCAATTTCAGTTGACATAACTCTGGAAGGGATAGAAGACGTGCTTGACATCCGGGGCTTCCCGGCACTTAACTATTTTCTTATTCACACCTGTTGTTTCATTCCCGCTTATAAAGCTGGGCTTTCACCTCAGGATGCCGTTATAATTAGGTTGAAAAAGGGAGTAAAAAACCTCCCGGAGCTGGCTCGGGAAAAGAGGGGGGAACCCTGCCACCTCCAGGAGGTTTCAATGGGGCTATACACAATTTATATATAACACATGAAAAATAGTTGTGCAAAGGGCCCGGCAAAATAAATTTTCCGCGCACACATAGGGCCGCCGGTTACGGATTTATTAAAAGCACTGTTTATACTTTACAACATTTATAAAAATGGCGTAGAATAAGTATATATAAATCTGTGAATTTTGTTTTCATATTTTGTAACGTTTGGCTTTTGGTGAGAGCAGTTACGGGCGGTGCGAGCGATGGCTATGGCAAAAATAAAAAAGCCGTTCCAGCGAGCATTTAGCCCGAACAAATGAGCCAAAAGCCTAACCATAAATTTCAAATATCTTTGGCTAAAATTTAGTGACCATATTTTTTTATTGGGGCGTAAATGAGCTGCAAACAATTATCCGTATTCACCTGCCTTTCAATCATCGCGCTATTGTTTGCTTCAGGGTGCTCTCAACCGGTCAAAGAAAATATCCGCATACAACCCCCTCCAGTAAATAATATAGAACTTCCCCAGAACGGCAAAAAGGCGGGAACGCTCATCGGTACGGCGGATGTGCGCGGCCGCACCTACTACATTTTCAACGTAACAGAGCCGTTTTGCTTTACCTATACCCCGCAGAAACAGCGGCCGGAACTGCCGCAGGAGCTCAATCAGTTCAACGATTCATACACCCTAATGAAAAAAGATGCCGGCACCTTTTGCGCGACCGGAAAAATCGTCTTTGTCCTCACCCCCCAAACAAAAACCCTGGAATATCTTATTACCCAGGAAAAAATTGACCGAGTGATGGCGGTTAAATAACGCGCCCCGATAACAGCACCAGCGCAGCGGTGCAGTACATGACGCCCCCGTTTCCATGGTGTAACCCCGCCCTTTCATCCCCGCGCGCCTTTTAGCTTGACACGCCCCCGCGTGCATCTTAGAATTTTACCATTGAAGCGGATTCTGCGCGAGCCATGCAACAGGAAGGTTTTTCAATGGAACCGGTATATCTGATCGGATCAGCGGATGATGCCTGCAGCCTGCTTGAGACCATGCGGCACAATGAAACACCGTACATCACCAGCCAGGGACTCATTCGCATCCTCCTCTATCTGCGCACCAAGCATGCCTACAGCGGCCGGCGCACGGAATCAATCGCCGAGCTTGAGACGCAGCTCATCAGCTTTCTCAGTTCCTGCCGGGACAAAAACTTCGAGGAAACCTATCCGATTCTGCGGGAAATCATCGCGCTGATCCCGAAATTTCATATCTTCGATATTGACATCATAGAGCTGCGCACCATCACCCATGATTTTGACGCTGCCTGCCGCTATGATCCGGCTTTTAAATCCATCGCTGCGGATATTCGCCGGCTCGTTCATCAGCATCTTTCCGAACAGGTCATTGTCAAGATAGATCGGTTCGAGGAGTTTCTCCGCTCGGAAAACAGCTCGGGGCTGGTGGACGGCACCGTTGTCACCGGGGCCTCAGCCCAGGACAAGAAGGAACTCCGGGACTCCCCCCTGTTTGAGCGGCTGCTTCTGTTGAAGGAAAATTTAAAGATCGCCTGGGCGCACAAAACCGCTCAGCAGCAGTCAGGCCCTGTTGCGCAGGACTTTTCCGCTGTGATCCGGCTGCTCATGGATAATCTGCCCCGGCAGGAACTCTCTGCGCTGCCATCCTGGCAGCCGTTTATCAATCTTCTCGGATCGTCCGGCCGGTTCCCCGAACCCGGGCAGGAGCGCGCCGCGGGCCGGGCCAGATACCATCTGTACCGGCTTATTATGGATGCGGCGCGGGGATGTTGCGCGGACGTGGGCGCCACCCTGTTCCGCCTTATCACCCTTGATGTCCTGCTGGAGCGCGCGTCCTTCATCTACTATTCCAATATCGTCAATGCCGTGATGCAGGAAATAAACGACGCCGGCTATCTGGGTGCGCTGGCGACCATGGGCAGCCTTGCGCTCTGCACCAGGGCGGTGGGGCACGGGAACCGCAATCTCCTGCGGTTTGCCCTGCTGCTTGAGAACCTGATGGGACAGCTGCACAGTCGCCCCGACCGAATTGCCCATTTCCCCACGCTGGTTGACGCGATGCGCGCGGCACTGGAAAACAGCATTGCGCACCTGCAGAAGCTCTATACGGAAAACCTGCAGCCGTGGGAAAAGCCGCTTTTAAACAGGATTTTCAACAACCTGATCCGGGAAAAAACCACGCACCTGCTGGGTAACCAGATCAATAATATTGCAAAATACCTGGACAGAAAAAAATTAGAGCACTACGAGCGGATACTGCGGCAGCTGGGCAGCAGCCGGCAGTGCGCACTACAAAATATGGTATTCAGGTTCGGCGCCGATGTCAGTGAGCGCTACGCAGGGCTGGAAGGCCCTGAGTTCATGGGCGGCAAGGGCTTTTCCCAGATAACCAGCTCCCGGATTATAAAGGATAACCGCCTGCCGGCCATGGATGTGCCGAAAGGCGCGGGATTCAGCACCCTGACCTGGGCCTGCATCAAAGAGGGCCCGGAGCGGCAGGCCGAGTTTCGCCGGGAACTGCGCGCCGTGGTCGAACAGATCGAAGAGCGCACCGCAAAAAAATTCGGCGCCCCGAAGCATCCCCTGCTGCTCATGGCGCGCTCCGGGGGTGTTATTTCCATGCCCGGGGTACTGGACACCATCAGCCATATCGGCATCAATGAAAAGATTGCCGAAGCCTGGGCGCAAACTATTGAGGAGCCCCCCCCGCGCCTACCAGGCATATATCAGTTTTCTGCTGAGCTATGCCAAAAGCGTCCTGGGGCTCTCCCCCGCTGCGGTTCTCAGGGCCGCCGGTTTCGCACAGTACGAAATGCTCTACGCCCGGAAGCTCCCGGCCATCCGCTCTGCGGCAAAAAAAATTGCTGCGGTAATCGGGCAGCAGAGCGGGCGCCGCGCCGAAGCAGTCCCGGAAGATGTCTTTGAGCAGCTCTATAACGCAACCATTGCCGTATTCAACACCTACGAAAACGGGATCGTACTGAAACAGGCCCGCAACTACGGCATCCCTGATCAATTCCAGACCGCGTGCCTCATCCAGGAGTGCCTCCCGGTCCTTTCCTCACGGGATTGTTCCGGAGTCTTTTTCACCCGTAACCCGGCCGGCGGCAGGATCTGTTCCGCCTTTGCGGAACAGATTGAATTCAGAGACGGATTTTTCGGCAATGTTATCGCTGACGGCATTGTTTCTCCGGCAGGCACCGGGAAATTCATGCAGCGCCACCCAGACCACTATGAATTGCTCACCCGGTTCAAATATTTTGACGAGCGCGCGCAGCGCTATCCCACGGACATTGAATTTGCCATTCGCGGCGGCATCCTCTATATCGTGCAGTCGCGGGTTCTGAAGCAGTCCCCCGTCGCCCTCATCGTCAACAGCTATGACTTTTACTGCGAGCAGATTTATAGCGAATTCAAACTCATCAAGCGCACCGCCTTCAGCCTGAACAAACAGATCCGGCAGACCTATCTTGACCGGCGGGAAGCGCAGAACAAGCCGGTCATTGCCATCGGCAAACCGGTTAACGGCGGCGTGGTCAGAGGCAGGATTGTCCTGAACCAGGCGCGCATCGGCACCCTGAGCGGGCCGCTCATCTTTATGGCGGAGACCAATGTGCCGCCCAAGGTCATCATGCAGGAGAACAACGTGGCCGGCTATATTTCAAAAGAAGGGGGCATAACGTCCCACGCGGCGCCGGTTGCCATTGCTGAGAAAAAACCGTGCATGACCGATGTCAAATGGGAGCGCGGCGAGCAGCAGGACGATATCATTCTCGGCGGCTTTCAGCTGAAGGAGGGGGATTTCATCACCCTCGATGCCAATAGCGGCAACATTTACCGGGAGGAGATCCCGATTGTCGAGTCAGGCGTGATTGATGATGAGTTCATCAAAATAAAAAATGATATCGTGGCAGTACTGGACACCGTTATCGGTGATGAAGCAGAGGGCTGATACCGGGATAAGCTTGCGGGACGAGGATTAACGCAGATTTCCCGAGGAAGGTTCTTTTGCGATGTGATAAGTTTACCTATTCAAATTCTTCTGATTCTTTGAGTGCCATTGCGTGATTCTCCCTATGCAATACTATCCGTGGCTCTAAAAGCGTTGCACTGGAACAGCGCATTATCATCCGCTCAATGCGGTCTTTACCATGTCCGCAAGCTGCCTGCAGTACTTTTCAGTTACCTCTTTTGTCGGGCCCTCGACCATGACACGGCACATGTTCTGCGTACCGGAATAACGTACCAGAACACGGCCTTCTTCCTTAAGTTCCGCTTCCACCTGCTTAATTGCCGCCACTATCTGCGGTACCGTGGAAATATCGGGCTTTCGCTTCACATCAATATTAATGAGCTTCTGCGGGAAAACATCCATCATTTTTGCAAGCTCAGAGAGCGACTTCCCGGCCCTGATCATTGCGGCTATCAGCTGCATTGCTGTGAGGATTCCGTCACCGGTCGTGTGATGATCGAGGAAAATCATGTGGCCTGACTGCTCGCCGCCGATCACTGAGCCCATGCGCTGCATGTCCTCAAGCACATACCGGTCGCCGACCTTGGAGGCATGGTGCTTGAACCCGTACTTTTTGCAGGCAACGGTAAAGCCGAGGTTGCTCATAATAGTGCTGACCAGTAGATTGTTTTTCAGCTTGCCCTGCTCTTTCAGCATCCGCGCGCAGATGATCAGTATCTGATCGCCGGTAATCTCGTTGCCTTTCTCGTCAACGGCAATTAAGCGGTCGCCATCGCCGTCAAAAGCCAGCCCGATGTCAGAGCCGTTCTCGACAACACATTTTCTGAGGTCTTCTGTATGCTGCGAGCCGCACTGGTCGTTGATATTGAACCCGTCGGGGTTATTGTGAATAAGGTTGACATCAGCACCCAATTCGGTAAACGCCTCAGGGGCAACCATGTACGTGGCGCCGTTGGCTGCATCCATTGAGATTTTCATTCCTTCCATTGAAAGATCGCGGGGGAAAGTTTTTTTGATAAAGACAATATATCTCCCGTGCACATCACTAATGCGATAGGCACGGCCCATTTCCCGGGCCGGGGGCACCATCTCGGGCAGCTTTCCATCCAGAATAAGTTTTTCAATAACCTCTTCCTGCTCATCGGACAGCTTGAACCCGCTGCCTGAAAATATTTTGATGCCGTTATCCTGAAATGGATTGTGGGAGGCTGAAATGACAATGCCGGCATCAGCGCGCATGCTTTCCGTTATAAACGCAATGCCGGGTGTGGGCAGAACGCCGACCAGATAGGGAACGCCCCCCATCGACGTAATGCCGGACTCAAGGGAGCTTTCCAGCATATACCCGGATATACGCGTGTCCTTGCCGATTATCACACGGGTCGTGTGGTTCTTTTTTTTCAATAGATGCGTGACAGCCTGGCCAACGGCGAAAGCCATTGCAGCATCCATCGGATAGCGGTTGGCCTCTCCCCTGATTCCATCGGTTCCAAAAAGTTTTCCCAAGGTTTATCCTCCCAATCAGATAAATAATGAATTATATGGTTTTACCGGGCAGCAATGCCGGCCTTAAACAGCGCCTTTCCGGTCAGCTGTTGCGGCGGCATAGCCAAAAACTTCTTTGCGGAAAAAATCAACTAAAGCCTTTTTTCGCCGGTATTCATGGGCCTGGTGCGGTATCAGCGTGGCTTCCTGCAAGTGCAGTATTGACATTTCGTTTTCCATGATGGGTGCACAGGAGTTGTCAAGATACCAGGCATACATAAGGCCGAACAGCAGCCCGGGCGGCAGGAAGCCGTCATTATTGTTGAGCGTAATACGGTATATGCTGCTGTCCCTGGGATGAGGTACCATCCTGGCCAGTACCAGGTAATCATGCAGCTGTGCCGGGGTTAAAAAACATTCACGCGCACGGGGGGGCAGCAGCCGGATTAGATAACAGCGCGCGCCCCAGTTATGCATCCCGGAGAGATTGATCCAAGTACGCTCCTTAATGTACCGCCCGAGCAAAGACTCTCCCAGAGCAATCAGGATATTTCCTCGCAACTGCTCAGGATCATTGAGCAGCTGACTGTGGATTTTAACCTGCCGGTCCTGCGTATCATAGTAACCGAGAACAGAGTCCCATTCAATACTCCGCTTCCATTCATCAGCAGGAACAATGCGGGCGCCCGTAAAAAAGTTGAGATGGCGTATCTGTATGTCGCGATTTTCCCACACCAGATCGAGCATGATATCGCGGAGAGAGGTTGGGCGGAATTTTTTTGCTTCCAGGGTCTTGTTGATCGCTGCCCAGTAATCGCACAACAGCTGGTTCCCTTTATGATAGCTCTGGCGAGAGGCCTTTTTTTGCGGAAGACCTGCGCTTTTTTTCTTGCCCTGCTGTCGCTGCTGCCGCGCAAACAGCAGGCTACGCACCGCAAGGGCGAATTTTATCGGGTCATGGTGGATAACGCCGGAAACATTCAGATGCTCCATGGAAAATATTGTTGATTCAACCGGCTGTACCCGCATAGCTTCAACGCCCTGACGGTCAAGGTATATAGGTCTTTTCCCCTCAAGTGCGTAGTTTCGTAATATGTTTCCGGAAATGTGCTGAAGATTTGCGCTGAGAACAGAATGAAACAGACCGGAGCAGCCTCCGGGAACATTCCGGTCATATGCTTCCAAAAGCTCGGATACGCGAAAGCCCCGTCTTTTATCTTTGTAAGTAATATCAGTCTCACCTTCTTCAACCCAGAAATTGGCGCCCAGAACTTTCAACGCGCTACGATTAGCTCTGATTGCGTCTGCAAGGCCAGGCACCTGCAGTACGGGGATGCTGCTTGTGTACAGGCTGCCCGGAGCAAAAACGATCAGGTCAGCGCTGCCCACTATCCGGATGACGTCAGCCGTTACTGCGGGGAATTTATAAAATTCGGCATACACCCGTTCAACGGGAAAACCGCGCCGCGCGGTTGATGATTTGCTCTGCCCGTGTACTTCCACGCCGTTTGCATAACGGAATATAAGCTGTCCCGGCATGGCGGTAGCCGGATGGAGCCTGCCGGGCCGTGCACCTATTGCACGCGCAATCCGGTCAATTCCTTTCAGAACAGCAGTCATTGCCGGCGGACTATGAAAGCAGCTTCGGGTTTCATTGAAAATAGCTGCGGTAAGCAGCATATTGCCCAGGCAGTGTCCGCCGGGCTGCACCGTAGGACCATCCCCTTGGGGCGTTAAAAATGTACCCAGCGAGCGCAACATATCACTAAGGGGTTTCGGGCATCCAGCACGAAGCGGTTCCGGCGCGACCAGGAGCGGGTCTGCCACGTGCCGGTAACGGGAAGAACCTTCGGCAAAACGGTGGTTGAATATGCAATGGATGAGGCGAATCAGCGCCTCTCTGTGCGGGCCGTCCATGCCATATTCTGCTGCAAGGTTTTGGGGATCAATCATTGACAAGCACAGCTTGCGCACATCACCGATCCCGATCATTGGCAGCTGCTTTAAAAATTCGCCGGTAGAACGACCATCATCTGTTGTGCAGACAACAACATCAAGATGGGGAAATATCTGCTTTAATCCAACATTGGGATTGTTTACCCAGTCAGCAAGCTGTGAATTTCCGCCGACGACTGTTGACAGGCCGGTTCCCCCGCCAAAAACCACCACCCGCATATCGCTGCAATCAAACTCATGTACCTGCTGTATCAAGCTATGCAGGGGTTCCGGCAGCGATGGATGCGGTGAGCCGCTGTCCAAAACAGCCTCTACCAGCTGTTCCATCTGGAAGTTCATATCAACTGTTTTTACCATTACTATCCCGCATACCCTTTGCGCCTGTTATTGATCTCTGACGGCATCTCTGCACAGATCTCAATAAAAAAAGCTTTTAAAAACAAAAGTATGCATCATTTTCATAAACCCGTCCCCTCTCGCAGTGATCAAGCTTGCAGCAAACAGCATTCTGTTGCTTTAAGGGTGCCTATATTGTTCCGGTAGTGAACGTGATAACGCGGGCACTTTCTCGGTAGCTGCCCTGACTATCAGTGGTTTTTTTAGCTCCCAGCGATAATGTGTACTGGGTTATTGGTTTGAGCAGACCGATCGGCAACGCCAGCGTAGTTGTATTGGAAAGAAGCTCTATCCGGTAATTAAGCCCGACTCCTTTAATTTCCAAGAAGAGATTATCAATATCTGAGCTGTTAAACGGCGCCCATTCGATGACCGGGGTGAGCGGCACTGCTGCGGCACCGTCTATGGGATAAATGATTACCGGGGTGCTGGGAAAGTCATGGGACATTAAAACGTTCCGTGAGTTTTTAAACAGCCCGGGAAACAGATAGAAATTGTACGTTCCTTCGGGGAATGATTCTATAAAATCTTCATAGGATGTATTTATTGATTCTAATGTTATTTTGTTCAGGTTCAAACGGTTGCGGATCATCATGTTCTTATTGCGCGGCACTGTTATATGAATTTTTCTAGTATTTTTTAAAACATCTCCTTCAAGATCAAAATTTACCTTGTAGGACTCGCCGGCAGTGGAGACCTCCTTTCGCGCAATAAGACTTATTATCAGGTCATCCTGCGCCAGGAGGTTAGAGATTGATCCGCTGATCAGCATAATAATTGCAATCGTAATAGCCGCAACTCTTTTCATATTTTTGGTACTCCTTTCCTTGAAAAAAATTATTATCGTGAATTATTATTGTGTTATTTGTGGCGCAAAAATGGGTTAGATAACCTTTAGTGTGTTATCTAACCCATTAGGTTTTCAGTGGTAGCGGGGGTTGGATTCGAACCAACGACCTTCGGGTTATGAGCCCGACAAGCTTCCAACTGCTCCACCCCGCATCAATTGTTATTGAGTATAGCCAACTATACCTTGTAATGTCAATCGTTTATTTTAACGTTTGCTGCTGCTCTTCCCCGTCAAGCGGCAGCAGGTCTTTGACCCTGCTATATATATCCTCAGGCACTCGCACCAGCTTTCGATCATTATTCACAAAGCCATGAACCGTATAGCCTTCTACGAGCAGCTCGTCGGAATTTTTCACATAAATCCGGTATTCAAATTTAATACTCACCCGTTTGGCATAGGCAAGGCGCGTCTCGATCACCAGCAGATCATCATACTGGGCCGGCTTATGGTATTTGCAGTAGGTTTCTGAAACCGGCAGATAAACACCCATGCTCGAGACCTCCTTATAAGTAACGCCAAGTTCCCGGAACATCTCGGTCCTGCCCCGCTCGAAAAAATCAAAATAGTTCGCGTAATAGACCACATTGAAGGGGTCGGTATCGCCGTAGATGACCCGGTATTCTGTTGTAAATGTTTTCATGCTGTGTCCTTTATAAAAGCTCTCAGCCATCAGCGCTCAGCTTTCAGCATTTTTTAATAATTCTGCAATCTAAAATCTGCAATCTGCAATTCCCTGATGCCTTTGCGCCTGTTGCCTATGTGCCTTCTGCCTTTGTGCCTTTTATAAATCTATCCATCAGCTTCCAGCCATGTTCAATAAAGAGGCCGCTCTCTCTTGCAGCGCGCTCATTGAAGCCTGCTGCAGGGTGACCGGAAGCACCTCTCTTCCCTGAGCAGAACAGGGCAAACGGCACCGCGTCTGATGCGTGAGTCATTATCGATATGGGCGTGGGGTGGTCCGGTAGCACCAGCACCCGGTAATCTGAAAATCTCTCCTTCAGCCCTTCAAGCACCGGCTTCACCACGCGCCGGTCAAAATCCTCAATCGCCTGCAACTTCTCATCAATGCTCCCCTTGTGGCTCGCCTCATCAGGCGCTTCCACGTGGAGATAGACAAAATCAGCGGACTGCAGCACCTTAAGTGCTGCCTGGGCCTTGCCCTCGTAATTGGTATCAAGATACCCGGTGGCGCCCGGCACTTCCACGGGAGCGAGGCCCGCATAGATGCCAAGCCCCTTGACCAGATCAACCGCTGATATGACGGCGCCGGTGATGCCGTACTTCTCCTTGAATGTCGGCATGGAAAGGGAGCGGCCCTGGCCCCAGAGCCAGATGCTGTTTGCGGGCTTCAGTCCCTTCTCTATCTTCTCCCTGTTGAGCGGAAGCGCTGCCAGTATGGAGCGGGATCTGTTCATGAGATCAATGAGCATGTCCGCCCCGTCCCCCTGCGGCAGATATGATAAAACCGGGCTCCCGGTTATGTCATGGGGCGGCGTGGTGGCCATTTTCTCCATGCCGCCCCGCCAGACGAGCAGGTGCCGGTAGCTGACGCCGCTGTAAAAAGTGATCTCCGGCGAGTCAAGCTCATGCTTCAAGGCATTGATAACAGTCCTGGCATCATCGGTTGTGATATGGCCGGCGCTGTAGTCATCCATGGCAAGCGCACAGCCCTCACCGGACAGGGTCACCAGGTTGCAGCGGAAGGCGACATCGTTTTTACCAAGCTTCACACCGATGCTTGCCGCCTCAATAGGCGCCCTGCCGCTGTAGTAGCGGGCCGGGTCATAGCCCATGACCGAGAGATTTGCCACATCGCTACCCGGCGGCATGCCGTCGGGTATGGTCTTCACCAGGCCCGCCTCTCCCTGCTGCGCCATGAAATCCATGTGCGGGGTATGGCTGAGCTCCAGCGGGGTTTTATTGCCCCGGTCCGGAAGCGGGTAATCGGCCATGCCGTCGCCAAGCAGAACAATATACTTCATTTGAAATCCTAAACCAGAAATTCTAAATCCTGCACTATATCGCTTTGCGATATTACTTAAGCCCGCCATTTTTGTCAATCCCAAGATATTCAATGAGTGCTGAGCGCTGAGTAATGAGTTTTAGTTGAAATACCATCAATCCAAACCCATTGCCCCAATTCCACGTTTCACGAACCACGAGGCACGGGTCACGAGCCCCCGAGTCACGAGTCACGGGCAACCAATCCCCAACCCCTAAGCGCGAGGCCCCGATTTTCATGGTTGACACCCGGTGAAGTATTGGTGTAGTTTTGTGCATTAGTAACAGGCTGTTGAAAAATACCCATCTGCTGTGTTGCGCTCATCCCCGATCTATCGGGATCCTTGCGACGTGCTATACAGTACGCCTAATTCCTCACGATTTCGCGCGCCTTGCATCCGGATGTTTTTGACCAGCCCGTTTCATGGTATCTAACAAATATATATATTCATTAATCCTGGGAGGGAACTGAAGCGTGAAAGCCGAGACAGTACGGAAAAAAGAAGAGATTCCGGCAGCAAAGGGAAAACTGGGAGTTCTCATCCCTGGAATTGGCGGAGCTGTTGCCACCACGTTTATTGCCGGCGTGGAGGCAATACGCAATAAATGGTCGCTGCCGATCGGCTCTCTGACGCAGATGGGAACCATACGTTTGGGAAAACGGACCGAGAACCGCATTCCCTACATAAAGGATTTCGTAAGCCTGGCCCGGCTTGAAGACATCATTTTTGGCGGCTGGGACATATTCAGCGACGACTGCTATGCTGCCGCACAAAGGGCACGGGTGCTGGAGAAAGATATGATCGAACGCCTGCAGCCGTTCTTGAGCAACATAAGGCCTTTCACCGGCGTCTATAACAGGCAGTATTTGAAAAACCTCGAGGGGAAGCATATTAAATCCGCGAAAACCTATTTTGACCTTGCCAATTCCGTCAAGGAAGATATTCAGCGTTTCACCGCGAAAAACAAAATTGAGCGCTGCGTGATGATATGGTGCGCCAGCACTGAGACCTATATTCAGCCCTCACCGGTGCATCAATCAATCGAGGCATTTGAAAAAGGCCTCAAGGAAAATCATCCGGACATCCCCCCCAGCATGATCTACGCCTACGCGGCGATCACCAGCGGCATTCCCTATATCAACGGCGCGCCCAACCTCACGGCTGATGTCCCGGCTCTGACTGAACTGTCCCGGAAGCATGGCGTTCCCCTTGCCGGCAAGGATTTTAAAACCGGCCAGACCCTGCTGAAAACAATCATTGCCCCCGGACTTAAATCACGGATGCTGGGCCTGGAGGGATGGTACTCAACCAACATCCTGGGGAACCGCGACGGCCAGGTGCTGGAGGACCCCGGCTCATTCAAGACCAAGGAGGAAAGCAAGCTTTCGGTCCTGGAGCATATCCTTCAGCCGGATTTATACCCTGATCTCTACAAGAACTTTTATCACAAGGTGGCTATCAATTATTATCCGCCGCGGGGCGACAATAAGGAGGGCTGGGACTGCATCGATATTTTCGGCTGGCTCGGCTATCCCATGCAGATAAAGCTCAATTTTCTCTGTCGGGACAGTATCCTCGCGGCTCCCCTGGTACTTGACCTGGTGCTGCTGGCGGATTTTGCCAGGCGCGCCGGGCTCAGCGGCATCCAGGAATGGCTTTCGTTCTACTTTAAAAGCCCCATGGTGGCCCAGGGCCTCTATCCCGAGCACGATCTCTTTATCCAGCTCATGAAGCTGAAGAACACCCTGCGCCACCTGATGGGTGAAGATCTTATCACGCATCTCGGGCTTGATTACTATCTGGACTGAGAACCTGATATCTAAGAACGGATTTCTTAATCATAGCCAAAGATATTTGATTTTTTTGCAGGAGCGCATTTATGCGGCGCCTGTCCTGAGCGCAGTCGAAGGGATGGTTTCACGGCTGAAGCCGCTCCTACAGCATGCGGCTGTGTCCTGGTAATAATCTGAGCGCAAAATTCTCAGATTAAGCTGTGTAAGAACCCGGATAAGCCGGAACCAATGTTACCCACAAAGACTAAAAAAGAAACAAAAAGATTGAATTTGGAACTCAGGAATTCACAAAGGTAAAAATAAAATTTCCTGGGTTCTTGAGTCCCGGATTTTTAATTTTTCCTTCCAGTTTTTCCACTGCGCATATCAACATCGACGCAAGGAAGGAGTGGTCATGGCAGAAGCGGCAATCAAAAAAATCGGCATTCTCACCGGAGGGGGTGATTGTCCCGGCTTGAACGCCGTCATCAGGGCAGCAGTCAAAACCGCGATTATCCAGTACGGATGGAAAGTTATCGGCATCGAGGACGGCTTCGAGGGGTTGCTCAAAGAAGGCAAAACCAGGCCGCTCCTCTATGACTACGTCAAGGGCATTATCTCCCATGGCGGCACCATACTGGGCTCATCCAACCGCGGCAACCCCTTCGCGTACAAGTTCCGCGAAGGCGGTAAAATCGTCAGTGAAGACCGCTCATCCGTACTGATTGATAAAATGCGTTCCCAGGAGATTGATGCCCTGGTTATTATCGGCGGCGATGGGACCCTGTCCATCGCACTGCGGCTCGCAAAAATGGGGGTCCGTGTAGTCGGCGTGCCGAAAACAATTGACAATGACCTTGCCGCGACCGACGTGACGTTCGGCTTTGATACCGCCATAAATACCGCCACTGAAGCAATAGACAAAATCCGCACCACCGGCGAGAGCCACCACCGGGTGATGATTGTGGAGGTGATGGGCCGCTACACCGGCTGGATCGCTCTGCAGGCAGGCATTGCAAGCGGTGCAGATATTATTCTGATCCCGGAGATTCCGTTCAATACGGACACCGTATGCACTGTTATAAACGAACGCATCAAGAGCGGCAGGAACTCCACCATCATGGTGGTTGCCGAGGGGGCAAAGCCAGATGGCGGTACTATGTCAGTGAGGATGGTGGTCGAGGATAGTCATGACCCGATCCGGCTCGGTGGCATAGGCGATATGGTAGCTGAGGCAATTTCTCAGAAAACCCATATTGAGACGCGGGTTACCGTGCTCGGCCACATCCAGCGGGGCGGCACTCCCAGCGCTTTTGACCGCACGCTGGCTACACGGCTTGGAGTCGCGGCGGTGGACACACTGGCTGCCGGAGGCTACGGGAAAATGGTCTGCCTGCACGCCACGCATATTGCGGCGGTTGCGATTGAAAATGCTGTCAGCCAGTTGAAAAAGATTCCCCCTGACGGCGAGGTCGTCAAGGCAGCGCAGTCAATCGGGGTGAGTTTCGGAAAATAGTTCGGGATTGGGGATTCGGGGTTCGGGTCATTGGTCACGAGCAACAGGCCACGGATCAGGGATTCGGGGTTGGTTGTAATTTATAAAATAATGCTGAAAGCTGACAGCTACTAATAACTCAGCACTCTCAACTAATTACTACAGACGGAGACAAGGGTGATGGAAACAAAAAAGACGCACGAACATATTAAGTCTCAAACCGCGGGTAAAAGAATCCTTCTTATCGGCTCTTCCGGCAACATCGGCGGCAAGGCGCTCAAGCTGCTCCTTGAACACGGCAGCGCGACATCAATTACCGCCTTTGACAAGAACCCGCCCAGAGAAAAGAACCTCCCCGCAAATGTAACGGTCATAAGCGGCAGCCAGGGGGACATCACCAGCTCGGAAGCTGTCTTTGCCGCGGTCAAGGGCAATGACACCGTGGTGTGCGCTATCGGTGTCCCGCGCTTTACCGCACCCGGAGAAAAAAAATTCACCCCGTTTGAGATTGAAGAAAACGGCGTAAAAAATATTGTGCAGGCAGCCGGCAGCGACGGCAAGGTTCAGCACATTATTTATATCAGCGCGCTGGGGGTGGCGCGCGGAGATAAAATCCCGGCTTTTCATCTAAACCATTTAGCCAAGCGTAATGCTGAAAATATTCTGCTGCGGTCCGGCATTGCCTATACCATCCTCAGGCCTTCGGGCTACTTTTTTGATTTCCGGGACCTGCTTGCCGCGGCGATTTCCGACCGGTACAAAATTGTCAACAAAGGCGACGGCCGGGTGCAGCCGATCAGCCAGGACGACATGGCTGCAATACTCTGCGCCTCCATCGGCAATGAGCGGGCAAAAAATAAAATAGTCGGCGTGGGCGGCCCCGATGTGTTCAGCTACCGTGGGCTGGCAGAAGTGTTCGGCAAGGTGCTGAAAAAAGAGGTTAAGCCGGTCAGCCTCTCACCGGCAGTGTTTAAAAAAGAATATTTCAACAGCGACGTGGTGCTCTTCCGGGCAACATCGGACAGCGTCCTTGCAGAGGGGGATCTGGAGAAACAGCAGGAAATCTTTCCCTGGCTTGAATTGACGCGCCTGGAGGATTACCTCAATAATCCCGATGACCCGATGCTTAAGGCGTATTTTAAGAAATAGGGGCCAAAGATTTTATTGCGGAATGTTGAATGCGGAGTGCGGAATTATAACAAAACATTCCACATTCCGAAATCCGCATTATGCAATCACGTCGCCCCACGGGCCCCCTTTATTTCACAGCCACGACAGCAGCGCCGTCCCCAGGATAATCCCAATAATCCCCGCAAGCCGATAGGTCTGGTCTGAAGCCTGTTCAAGATACCAAATGGTGAGTTTATCCGCAAGTTTTTCGGGATTAAAGAGAAATATGCAGCCCTTTGCTGCGGCGAGTATCCCGAGCAAAACAACAACCCAGGGAAAAGCGGTCTGGTAAGCGCCAACGATAAGAAGAGCCCCGATGGTAATGGGCAGCACAGAAACAAGACCTTTATCAGCGCCGGCCAGCATCTTTTTCAATAAATTTCTGCTCTGAGCAGTGTAGAGAATAAAAGAGCTGCCCGCCCCTATCCATAAAAAACTGATTACGTAAAGAAGCCATTTCATAATGTCGTCCTCCCTGCCTGACGGTTTTGCTCAAACAGTAGCATAGGGAACGGAGAGAAACAAGCAGTTGAGTTCATGAGTTGAGAGTTGTAAGCTATCAGCCATATGCGTGTCCCGTGTCACTAACCACGAAGCCCGAACCACGAGTCACGAATCACGAGCCCCGAACCACTGACGTCCCTCGTCGCGGCAAATTTCCTTGACAGAAATGCCCATGCACGATAGTATGACTACGGTCAAAATCCTTGTGTGCAGGGGTCGCCAAGAGTTCCCCTGTATGGCATTAATTAAACTATAACCTGTAAGGAGAATGCTGCATGAACCCATTAGACATGTTCAGGAAGAAATTCGAGATATACCGCAAGGTCACCGATGAGGCGGGAGAGAAAAAAGCCTGGGATACGCTTTTTGACGGATATCCCGAACGGCAGAGGAAAAACATGGGCAAATATATCGACGCCCACAACACGCTCGCCGAAGCCTTCTCTGAAGCGGTATTACCCTATAAGCAGATCGGCATGGAGATGCAGGTTGTGGATATTTCTAATAATACCATGGATGCTGTGCTTGAAATTCAGCGCGTGTGCCCGGCCCTGAAATTCAACCTGCACGGGGAGTTCGGGTTTGAAAAACCCTGCCGTGTAATCTGTGAAATGGATGTAGCGGCAACTAATAAAGCCTTTGCCGACATGAACATGAAAGGCTCAATTCTCTGCGCCCAGGCTGAGGGAAGCTGCGTGTGCATGTTTAAGTACGAGCGCCCAAAAAAATAAAAGTTCGCTGTAAAATATTTCTCTCTTTATAGAAAGAATGTTATAAATCCCCTCCCGTACGTCCCAGGAGGGGATTTATTTATCTCACCATGAAACAGAAAAGCGCAAACCGCTCACAGCAGGTATATCTGCGCGATGATGTGCTCCCGTCGCTGCTCTCCGGGAGCTATGCCTTTGTGTCATCGCTCACTTATTTTTTCATGCCGCTCTTTTTAAAGGACCACCTCGGATTCTCCGGCAGCCAGATCGGGGTGCTCTACGCGGGCCTGAGCATTACCGGCCTGTTCATAACTTTTCCGATCGGCTTCTTAAACGACCTGTTTACTCCCCGCACCCTCATTGTGCTGTCCCTGATAATGACGGCGCTTGCTCTGTTCGGCCAGGCGGCCGTGACGCACTTCATCCCCTTTTTCCTGGTTTTTTTGCTGTTCGGCGTATCCAATAACATTTTTCGCACGTCACTCGACGCCCTCATGTTTAAAGGAGCACAGGAGGACAACAGGGGAACCCGCTACGGCCTTTTCAATGCCATGCGCATGATCGGCTTTACCGCGGGAGCACTCTTTGCCGGGTACGCGCTCCGGACATTTGACTTTTCCTCGAAGCTCAGGAACTTGAGCGTTTTTGCCCTTGCATTGGTGCTCGTCTACCCGTTTCTTGCCGCGACTCCGGGCCGGCGCTGGGAGCTCTTTAATTACCGGAAAGATTTTTTTAAAAAGGAAGTCATCGTATTTTCTTTGTGGCTCTTTTTCTTTACCCTCCACTGGGGCGCCGAGTCAACCTGCGTCAGCCTGTTCCTGCGCCATCATCTTGATCTGCAGATGTCCGGCATAGGATACTATATGGCGACAGAATTTATTGCCGTGGCGCTGGCAAGCTACTGGTGCGGGCGGATGGTTGACCGGGGCATCGGCCCGGAACGCCTGCTCTCCCCGGGGCTCATCGCCTCGGGACTGGGGCATATCCTTATGACCTATCCAGATGTCACGTTTTCTCTTTTCTGGCGGGTAATCCATGGGGGGGGAGACGGGGCGGTTATGATCGCCATGTATGAAGGGATTGGACGGCTGTTTCACGTGGACCGGGTTGGGGGTAATGCCAGCCTCATCTATCTGGTCACGCTGGCCGGGTCCTTTGCCGGGGCGCTCATCTTCGGGCCGATCGGGGAACTCGCAGGATACTGGGTTCCTCTGGCCGCATCAGGGCTGATTACACTGGTGCTGCTGCCGGTTCTTATCTGGTGGCGGCGGCGGGAAGATGCGCACAGTGCCGGCTGAAGCCTGCGCGGGCGTGCGCTGCAGCATCAAGCACGGATGGGCGCAACGGGCGGAGTAGCGGGGTGCAGCAGAGGCTGCTAAAAGATAGCCTTGGGGGGCAGTATCGCGCCCAGCAGGGCTTCTGGCGGTATTCCCTGATCGAGGCCGTATTTCGTGCCCGAATCTTCAAGCAGTATCCACTCAGCCCACTGGCCGTGGATTTTAAGTTTTTTCTCGATGTCATGCTCGGTAAATTCCTCCGCGTTTCGCTTGTCGACAAGCGCCCCGTAGAGGGTTAAAAACATGTCAGCCAGGTCCGTCAAAAAGGTAAAATTCTTTTCGTCCAGCTGAAATGAATAAATCCCCGCGTGGCTGCCCACGGTTCCCTTACGGTATTTTGACTGAAAAAAATCGACCCGCGTCTGCCTCATGGCCGCGTAATCCAATCCATGGCGCTTGCACAGCGCCTCGATTCCCTCGGCAAAGAACTCATTATCTTCCTCGTTTGTAAAGTAGGGGAATATATCAGTGCCGCCGGCAAAGGCAACTTTATCAGTTATATTTGCCCGCAGTTCAAGGTATCCTTTGGGAACACGGGGGTTGACCGGGAACAGATTCATTTCAGCCACCAGGGCTTCCGCCGTGCTGCCCTTCTGCCCGAGCTGCTCGGCAAGCACCGGCGGGGTCTCTATCTTCAGGTCGCAGTATATCAGGCTGGCCTTTTCAAAAACATTTCCCCTGGAGGTGTGCATCTCAAGGGGGCCCAGCTTGCTGTCAAACGTCTTCTTCTCAAGCACTTCCGGGAAATTAAAAAGCAGGCAGAATTTTTCAAACCGGCTGCAGACATCTTGTAAGAACCCTACGATACGGTCTCTGTCAGGCATACAACCCCTCCACGGTTGGTTAATCAGTAAATTCAGAATAGGAGAAAGCCTATCACGTGTCAAGGCAAAACAGTGTGCGGGGCCAAAAATCAACGCCATTGTGTCCGCGGGGTGTCTGTGCTAAATATTTTACCAGTATCTCCGAACCCGGCAACCACTATAAGAAAGAGCATCACATGAAAAGCTATCGCAAGGAACTCTGGTTTAACGTGCCCGCACGCCGCGCTTTTGTAAACATAACTCCCCAGGTTGAGCAGTGTCTGGGGGCAAGCACAATCAAAGAGGGCCTGGTGCTGGTAAATGCCATGCACATAACTGCTTCCGTGTTCATCAATGATGATGAATCAGGCCTGCACCAGGACTATGAAAAGTGGCTGGAGAAACTCGCCCCCCACGAGCCAATCGCCCAGTACCGGCACAACCGCACCGGCGAGGACAACGGTGATGCGCACCTGAAACGGCAGGTCATGGGCAGGGAGGTGGTCGTGGCAGTGACCGACGCCAGGCTTGACTTCGGCCCCTGGGAGCAGATTTTTTATGGTGAATTTGACGGCGGACGGCGCAAGCGGGTGCTGGTAAAAATTATCGGTGAGTGATACTCTCCGTGCGGGGTATTCTGTCAAAATATAAAAAAAAGAGCGTGGAAGAGGGGGGAACCACGCTCTTTTATGCTGTTGAGTTATTACATTAACCTCAACTATAATAAAATATAACACATTTTTCAGATGCTGCAAGGGGCACAAAAATAAAACTCAGTTGTAATGGTTAAGATTGGATATTACGTTGGATAATGTGGACTAAATCAAGAATTGTTTGCATGCTGTACTATCCGTAAGTTGGAATTTCATAAGGCGCTAAAAATGAAAAGATTGCAGTGGTAAGCTTCACTTTTCAAGATTCAAGGATATGATACATAAACTGCAGTTTTCCCTGTAATACCTACCACAAGATATTGATTTTTGTCCGGTTAGCAACTGCCCATAGCTTGAGACTGATTTTTCATTGACACACAATAATTACCGGCCTATACTTTTTGCATCCCAATGCGAGTTTTTTATCAAATCAAGCGACTCGTCTATTTGGATGCATCCAAAATGGCAGGGGAACTGTTTACTACCTAAAACTATTTATATGTAAAATAATTTTTTGATTGACATACTATAGTGATAGGCTTACGAATAATTTTGAGAGGATAAATCTGTTATAACAAACCAGAGAAACTATTTTTATAGAGGCAAGAGGCAATGAGCGAAGGGGTAAAACTCATCAAAAGTTTTACCGCTGATTTAAGCACTGATAAACAGAACCGCTTATAGGTTGAAGGATAGACCTACAGGCGGTTTTTTTAAGGGGATAATATAAAATGAACCGAGGGGAAAGATATTCTGAGCAACAATAATATTAATTCCTGAAGATAGGGGGAAATGGTAATATAATTTTTTAAAATATCAGTTTTGCAAAACCAGGGTGAAAATAGATGAATTGGCTAATCAAAAAACATGGAGGCAACTATGAGTGGTAAAAATTTCTTGAAATATGTTTTTACCTGCCTGATCTGGTTATTTTTAATATACATTCAAACGGCAGGAGCAGGCTGGTATGTAGTATCAGTAGATGGGACAGGTGGGGATGTGGGCTGGTTCACCTCTATTGCTACAGATAACAATAATAATCCCCATATGTCCTACTGGGACATTACTAATGCTGACTTGAAGTATGCATATTATGCAGACGGCTGGAATGTACAGACCGTAGACAGTGTGGGTAATGTAGGAGGCTCCACTTCTATTGTCCTGGACAGCAGCGGCAACCCACACATCAGCTACTATGACGCCACCAATGCTGACCTTAAATATGCCCATTATGACGGTAGCTGGCATATTGAAACAGTGGACAGTGCCGGTCAAGTAGGAACTGATATATCGCTTGCCCTGGACAGCAGCGACAATCCCCATATCAGCTACTATGATATGACCAATGATGACCTTAAATATGCCTATTACGACGGCACCTGGCATATTGAAGCTGTGGATACCGCTGAAAATGTCGGGTGGGACACCGCTATTGCTCTTGACAACAGCGGCAGCCCCTGCATTGCCTACGAAGACTTTACCTATCGCAAATTGAAATATGCCTCCTATGACGGCGGATGGAACCTGCAGACGCTTGACAGCGTGGGCGCAGGAGGAGGTTATATCAGCCTTGATTTAGACAGCAGCAATAATCCCCATATTTGCTACCTCACTTCACCCGGCGTTGCTTTGAAATATGCCTCCTATGACGGCAGTTGGCAGATAGAACCGATTGACAGCACTGTGGGCGCTGGATCTTTTGCCTCTTTCCATCTGGATAGCAACGATCACCCGCATGTCAGTTACTGTGATATTCATAATGATGATCTCAAATATGCCTTTAATGACGGTAGCTGGCATATAGAAACAGTAGACAGTGCGGGCGACGTAGGGTGGCATACTGCTATAGCTGTGGATGGCAATAATACACCCCATATATGTTATTATGACTACACAAACAGGAATCTGAAGTATGCGACTGTGGATAGTGACGACGATGCAACACCTGATTTTTCAGATAGCTGCCCGTCTTCTATCACAGGGCCAACCATTATGGTTGGGGATTGTGACACAGGCATTTCAAATGAACCTCGTGGTGAAGGCTGTACGATGAACGATAAGATTAATAACTGTCTGGATGCTGGTAGATTGAGAGGTTTGTTGTGCGCGTTGCGCTTGAGTAGTCAGTGGCAAGGACAGGGATTGATTTCCGGGCGTGAACGATGGGCGCTTATGCGCTGTGTTTTAAGAAGATAACCTATCGCCTCACGCCTATTGGCTGTTTTTATTTTTAATACCCTCATAGTGAAGATCGGGGAATAATGATAATCTGAAAATAATAAAAGGCGGAGTAAACAATGGCTCCGCTTTTTACATCTATCTATTGTGATGCACAATTTTCTGAAATTTTCATTCTGCTATAATCTGATTCCGCACTTTTGTCTTTTGTTTACTGCTTAGCAGATGAATGCATTACAAAAATAGGGCTTTTCGTGTCAGAAAGGGAAACAGTCAGAAAGGGATATAGTTATCAAACCAAACTCATTATAGATTTGCTGCCGTAATTAAAATGTGCTCCCATTCCAACCGAACATCTTGCCGTTAATACTCCAGAACTCAATATATACCCGCTCCGGCGAAACGCCGAGCTCTTTGTTCAGAAAGTCACATAATGATTTTGAGAGCGCTGCACAGGCATCCTGGCTCAGGCTGATGCTTTTCAGTTCCACATACGCTGCAGGGTCAGTGCTGCCGTCAAACATCATTGCTACCCCCGGACAGATCGAGACCATGATCCACTTTTCCGGCTTCCCCAGGAGTTCGGCAGTAAATGCTGATGCTTTTTTAAGAAGCGTCTGCGCGGCAGTTTCATCAAGCTTTTTGTTGGTTTCAATTTTCAGATAGGGCATGGATGATCCTTTATTAGTTATTCAATTCAATTGTTATTTTCGTGTTTTTTGCAAGATAAATTCGAAACCGGCCGAATATGTTTCCGGCGGTCAGTATTATTCAATTTCTCTGACAGTATTAAATCCCCCCCACACAGCTTCCATAATACTGCCGGGCTGTATGCAGTCACCAATGCTTATAACGTGCTGCGTGTTTGCAAGCGACGTGCTCAGCCCGTTGTGCGGAAACAGACGACCTGAAAAAACCAAACTGTCCATTGGTATCTGTTTCTCTACCCCCTGTTGATCAGCCACAACTCCATCACCAGCCATCCGCAAGGGAATCGTGCCGCGCAGCACCGTGATGTTTTTTTCTTCGCGCAGCATCCTCAAAAGCATTTCACGGTTATGGATGTCCAGGATGTCTGTATCCAGTTCAGGGGAATCCTGTCTCGCGCACAGCGTAACGTGCCTTCCCTGGCGTGCCAGGTACAGCGCGGTTTCGCACCCGATAACACCGGCGCCCATAATAAGGATTCTTTCTCCCCGCGCTTCCATGCCGTTCAGCAGCTGAATCGTTGACAGCACCGCATTTCCATCAATCGGGGGAGGCTCCATGTCCGCTCCGGTGGCAAGGATGACATAATCCGCACCGAAGCTTTGGATATCCCCGGCTGTGGCCTTTTTATTAAGCACAACATTGATTGGCAGCCGTCCTGCAAGTCCCCTTAGATAGGTAAGATAGTCTGCTATATCCCGCTTGAAATCAGGTTTTGAAGCAGGCCAGAGATTACCGCCCAGCCGGTCAGAGGCTTCCCACAGGGTAACAGCAAAACCCCGCTGCACACCTGCCCTTGCTGCTTCAATGCCGGCCGGCCCCCCGCCGACCACCAGGAGAGATTTTTTCTGTTTCAGCGGAACCAGCACCCGATCGGTTTCATGTCCACAGACAGGGTTAAGCGAGCAGCTGGTCGGCTCTCCGGCAATCATCTGCCACAAACAGCCCTCATGGCAGCCGATACACGGCCTGATTTCAGAGGTCCTGTTGCTTTTAACTTTATTGACCCATTCCGGTTCAGACAGCAGCCCTCTGCCGATGGCGATAAAGTCGGCTTTGCCCTCAGCCAGCACCTTTTCAGCCACATCCGGATAGTGCAGACGCCCGACGGTAATAATCGGCAGGCTGCTGACCTGCTTGACTTTTTCGGCCAGATCAACCATGCAGGCAGGCGGCTGGTACTGCGGCGGATGCGGCCACCACCCGGTCTCGTAACATCCGGCGTCAACATGCAGCGCGGCAACCCCCATCTTCTCCAACTCTCCGGCAATCCACAGGCCCTCTTCCTCTTCCCGTCCGCCTTCAAGATGGTGCTTGATGCCGAAGCGGTAGATAATGGGAAAATCAGCGCCGGCATCGCGCTTGATTGCTGCAACCACCTCCCGGGCAAAGGTGAGCCGCTTCTCCCGGGACCCGCCGTAACGGTCATCGCGCCGGTTCCAGAGGCCGGTCATAAACTGGTCCATGAAATATCCTTCGTGACCGTGCAGCTCAACACAGTCAGCGCCTGCCTCGCGGCAGCGCATTGCTGCAAAGCCGAACGATTGGGCCAGCGCCTCTGCTTCCTCCGTGGTTATCGCCCGGCTGTTCAAATCAGGATAATCCGGGGCATAAAAATTCGTGTTTTCCGAGGCTGAGACCGGCTTCACACCATCAGGCACGATGAAGGCAGGTACCACACGGCCGAACCCGGCAGTCAGCTGAATGCTCAGCCGGCAGTCATAGGCATGAAGCCTGTCCGCAAGCTTGCGCACTGCTGCAACATGGTTGTCATTGGCCATGCTCAGCAGGTCTTTCGCGCAGGGCTCCAGCACCTGGGAAACAAATACCATCTCGGTCGTGATCATGCCGACACCGCCGGCGGCGCGGGCCCCGTAATATGCCCGTACGCGTTCCCCCCAGTACTCAACCGATCCGGGATCACATATCCCGCGAATGCCCATGGGCGCCATAATGATGCGGTTTTTAATCTCCAGTGTGCCGATACGGCCCGGTTCCAGCAATTTCATAATTAATCTCTCTTCCCTGAAACCTTTTAAGAAAATAATTGCTGCTCAAAATGCCGGAACAAGTTCAGTTACCGGTATCAAAAACTCCAATACCTTTTTTGCAGCATCTTTTATTGCCGGCTTCTGCTCAAGAAATGCAGTTATTCTTTTACCATTGTCGTAGTACTGTGCTATCAGCGCTTTCCCTGCAGAGCTTTCTGCCAGGACCGTATCGCGAAATTGCCGCAGCGTGCCAAGCCTTCTATCATTTGCGCCCAGAAGATATGCTGCCGGGCACATATTCTCTTTAAACTGCTCAAGAAAATCCAGTGTCGCTTTAATGATCTGCTTCTGCTGCTCTTCCCGGGAGATGTCTGCAGGGTTGTCACCTTCCTGAACGAAATCCTCATTCACACCATCCCAGTAGTAGCCGAACTGGGTATGGTTTCCCCCCTTGATCTCTACAAACGGCGTGCCTTGAGGCAGGTGCTCTGCTCCAGCCTTGATCTCTTCCGGATGCCCGTCTTTGGTGCCATAAATCGAGATTGCTTTAAGGTCCGTGCCATCCAGGCGAAAACTTTCTGACGGCCAGGCAGCCCAGAGCGCAATGCCGCTAATTTTGTCCGTATGCCCCTTGGCATAGCTGCAGGCAAAAGAGCCGCCGATGGAGTGCCCGCCGATAATCCATGTTTTGATTTCGCTGTAATCGCTTATTATCTTATCCGCCCTGTTAGAGCTGAGCACCGCAAGATCACTGACCATCTTTACAATCACGGTTAAGTAGCCTTGCGCTGCAATTGCGCGGGCAGGGGGCGCGTATGCGCGCGGGTCAACCAGCCCGCCGGGATAAATAATAAACCCAATTTTTGGATTTGCATATTTTGGTTTAAAAGCAAAATAGAAGTTTGAATCTTTATCCCACTCCGGCACTTCGATTGTTTCTACGGTTACGCTGCCATCTGATTCCATGGCCTCTAATGCTTGCGGCATGGGGGGGTGGCTGGGATTCAATTGAGCTGTCGCCTCATAATCACTGAAACTAAAAACCATGAATAGTGTGAGTATAAAAACAATAATTATTTTTTGAATCTTCATGAATGTGCTCCTGACGATAAGTAAATATGTTTTGTTTGTGGAAATATGTCTTTCCGGATACGAGACCGGCATATGCCGGTCTCGTATCTTTTTATTTGATGGCGGTATTAATGCTGATGCGCATAGATTAGAATAAAAACTCCATTACCGGTGTTATTGCTCCCAATAGTTTCCTGGCAGCATCTTTAATCACCGGACTCTTCTCAAATATTGCAATCAGCGCAGCGCCATATTTCTTATACAGATTTATTATGTCCTGGCCTGCTGAGCTTTTCGCCAGGAGTTCATCGCGAAATTTTCTGACAATGTTTACCCGCGGGTCTTCTTTTCCCAGAAGATAAACTACCGGGCATATGCTCTCTTTAAATTGTTTCAGAAAATCCGCCGTGGCCTGTACAATCTGCCTTTGCTGCTCTTCGATAGTAATGGTGGCGGGATTGTCCTGCTCGAGATAAGGATACGGATACGGGGAAGGATCAATCCAGCCGAATTGGGTATGATTTCCGCCCGCAATCTCCACAAAAACCGTGTCCGCGGGTAGATAATCGGCATTTGCCCTGACCGCTTCAGGAGTTGCCCTGCCGTCCAGAGCGCCGGTAACAGATAGGACCTTCAGCGCGGTGTCATCCAGCCTTAATTCCACGTTCACAAAAGCTGCCCAGATGACTACTCCGCTTACTGCAGTGGATGCCTTGGCATACATAGCCGCAGCCACACCCCCCACCGAGTGTCCGCCGATTGCCCATTTTTTAGTTTCTCCATAGTCGCTGATTATTTTGTCTGCTCTCACATACCCTGGTATTGCAACACAATTCGGCATGGGGATAATAAATGTTAAAAATCCCTGCGCGGCAATGTCGCGGGCAGCGGGAGCGTACGACCGGGGATCACAGTTGCCGCCGGGAAGTATTATGAACCCGACCGTCGGCACTGTTTTTTGGGGCATGAAGGCATAATAGATGTTGTCATCAGCAGGGGCCGGCGTTGCGCCGTCCCAGCTGTCAACTTCGACGGTTGAGACGTCAACCGCCCTATCAGACGCGAGCGCGTCCAGTGCCGGCGGCAGCGGCGCGCGCAGGCATTCAATAGCGCTTACCGGGTGAGCGCCAAAGAAAGCCATAAAAACAAATGCTGATGCAATAATCACAAATTTTTTAATTTTCATAAGACTATCTCCAAAGCGTAATTAACAGTATAAAGGCAGCCGTTTATTTCCCCAATTCCTAACCCGGACAAGCCGGAACCAAATATTTTTTATATATGGCCACAGAAAACACAGAATAACACTGAAGGGGGACTCTAAAAATAGAATTCTCAAAGCCCTCAATTAATGTAACGTATTGTTTTTCTTCCCGCTGCTTAGCGCAAAACCGAATTATTAG
>Ga0172371_10001040_pt1 | contig 43745 bp, 19 predicted proteins | sample Lak12m_FD_114543 | JGI IMG/M metagenome (GOLD analysis project Ga0172371, IMG submission 114543) | Freshwater microbial communities from Kabuno Bay, South-Kivu, Congo - kab_022012_12m | ecosystem: Environmental > Aquatic > Freshwater > Lake | place: Democratic Republic of the Congo: South-Kivu... | reverse complement strand
CGGTGACGGTGAGCGTGTCGCTGCCGGAGTCGCCATCGTCGTCCTCGACGGTGACGGTCACCGTGTAGGTGCCATTGCCGGCGTAGGCATGGCTGGCGGCCACGGTACCGTCCATGCCGGCCGTCGATCCGGGCGGTCCGGACGGGGTCTCGGTGACCGCCCCGGCCGCGGACGCCGTGCCATCGCCCCAGTCGACGGTGGCGGTGTGGGTATCGGCGGTGCCCAAGTCATTGAAGGTGGCCGGGGCGAGGCTCACCGTGGCGCCTTCGGCCACCGTCTGGTCTGTACCCGCCTCCACCGTCGGCGTTACGTTGCTCACGGTCACGGTCACCGTGTCCGTGTCCACGCCGCCGTCGCCGTCGCTCACGGTCACGGTCACGGTGTAGGCGCCGTTGTCGGCGTAGACGTGGTTCAGGCTGAAGGTCTTGTCAGGGTTCAGCGGCAGGCCCTGGTTGCCGGTGCCATCGCCGTAGTTCACCAGGCCGTCGAAGGGGTCGGAACCCGGGTCGAAGAAGGTCCCGCTCTGGGAGAAGACGCTGCCCTCGTCGACCGCCGCGTCGGCCCCGGCGTTGACCACGGGCGCCACGTTGCTGACGGTCACGGTCACCGTGTCGCTCCCGGAACCGCCGCGGCCGTCGTTCACGGTCACCGTCACCACGTACGAGCCGTTGTCGGCATAGACGTGGCTCAGAGCAAAGGTCTTGCCCGGCGCGAGCGGCAGAACCTGGGGACCGCTGCCATCGCCGTAGTCCACCAGGCCATCGAAGGGGTCGGACCCCGGGTCGAAGAACGTCCCCGACTGCGCGAAGGTGCTGCCCTCGTCGATCGTCGCATCTGGCCCGGCATCGACCGTCGGCGCGACGTTGGTCACCGTAACCGTGGTGTCATCGGTACCGGTGGCGCCGAACTCGTCGGTGACCCGCAGGCGCAGGGGCACCGGCGTTCCGGGGGCGAAGCCGGAGAGGTCCGCCGCGGGCACCGTCGGGCCCGAGCCGTTGTACTCGTAAGAGCCATCAGCGTTGAGGTCCCACTCGTACTCGGCGACCGAGTCGCCGCAGCCACTGTTGGGGTCGGTCGAGCCCGAGCCATCCAGGTTCAAGTCGGCACCATGGTCCGCCGTGTAGGGCCCGCCAGCAACGGCCACCGGCGCCTGGTTGCCCTGGTCCACCACCACCCCCAGCGTCTCCGTGTCGGTGCGCGGCGGCACGTTGTCGTCCGTCACCCGCAGGGCCGCGGTGTAGGAGCCGAACTGGGGATAGGCGTGCGTCGTGCTCGGCGTGGCCAGGTCGGCGTCCCAGGTGCCATCGGTATCGAAATCCCACTCGTAGCGCACGATCGTCCGGCCGGTGTGGTCGTGCGTCGAGGTGCTCCCATCGAAGGTGATCGACTGCCCGCAGCCGGCCGGGTTCGGGGTCGCCGTGAGGCGCGCCGTGGGCTGATTCAGCACGCCCGTGCCCTGGACGGCGATGTCGTACGGATCCTCGTCGTTGTCGTTGTTCTCAATGCTCAGGGTCGCCGTGCGCAGGCCGGTCGCGGACGGGTCGAAGGTCACCTGGAAGGTGGTGCTGCTGGTCGGCACCACCGGCGTCGCAGGCTGCACCGTGACCGTGAAGTCGGCCGCGTTCGTGCCGCCGACGCTCACCCGCGGCGAGCCATCGAGAACCAGGTCCTCCGCACCCAGGTTGGCGATGGTGAAGGTATGCGTCACCGTCTCGCCGGTGATATCGGCCGTCCCGAAGTCGGTGTCGTCGAGACTGGAGGGTGAGCCATCGCCATCCGCAATCGAGATCCCCTTGCCCTGCAGGTCCATCTCCGGACCCGAGGCGTTCAGGAAGAGCACCCAGACTGCGCCGCGGTCCGTGCCGCCGTCGTCGTCCTGGTGGGCCCCGATGGCCAGGTCCGCTACGCCGTCACCATCCAGATCGCCAAGCGCCGCGACTGCTTCGCCAAACAGGTCGTGATCATCCAGCGCGCCACCAAACTCACCGGTGGATCCGCTGATCTTCTGGTCGCCCTTGACCGTGCCGTTGGCGTTCAGGAACAACACCCAGACGGCGCCGCCATCCATGACGACGTCGTCGTCGAGATCGGCCCCGACTGCGAGGTCCGATGTGCCATCGCCGTCGAGGTCGCCCGCTCCCGTCAGGGCACGACCGAAGCTGTCTGCGTCGTGCAGTGTACCCGTGAACCCGCCTGCCGCACCGCTTATCTTCTGATGGCCCTTGACCGTCCCGTTGGCATTGAGGAAGAGCACCCAGACCGCGCCGCGGTCCGTGCCGCCGTCGTCGTCGCCAACCGCCCCCACCGTCAGGTCGCTTACACCGTCGCCATCCAGATCGCCCACCGTGGCAAGGGAAACCCCGAAAGCATCGACGTCGCCAAGTGTCCCGGCAAAGCCGCCCTGCGTCGCGCTGATCTTCTGGTGGCCTTTGACCGTGCCGTCGGAGTTCAGGAAGAGGACCCAAACCGCCCCGCGATCCGTGCCACCGTCGTTGTCCGACGGCGCTCCCACCGTCATGTCGGTTACGCCGTCGCCATCAAGGTCGCCGAGGCCAGCAATGGACCAGCCTAGGTAATCCCCGTCGTGAAGGACCCCCGCGAAGCCACCCGTTGAGTCGCTGATCTTCTGGTGACCTTTGACCGTACCGTCGGCGTTCAGGAACAGAACCCACACCGAGCCGCGGCTCGGGCCGCCAACGTCGCCACCGGATGCGCCGACGGCCAGATCAGGCACCCCGTCACCATCCAGGTCGCCGAGTCCCGCAACCGAATGGCCGAAATAGTCCAGTCCCTCCAGTGTCCCCGCGAATCCACCGGCAGTGCGGCTGATCTTCTGGTGCGCCTTAACCGTGCCGTCGGCGTTCAGGAAGAGTACCCACACGGCCCCGCAATCCGAGCCGCCGTCATCATCGGTATAGGCCCCCACGGCAAGGTCCGCCACGCCGTCTCCGTCCAGGTCGCCGATGTTGGCGATGGAGCCTCCGAGAAGGTCACGGTCATCCAGCACCCCCGTGAACCCGCCCTCGGTATCGCTGATCTTCTGCTCGTCCTTGACGGTGCCATCGCCGCTGGGGGCGATGCCGGTGCCCCTGATCGCGAAGTTGTAGGGATCCTCATCGCCGTCGGTGTTGGGGATGCGCAGGTGGGCCGTGCGCACGCCGGCTAGAGCTGGGTTGAAGGTGACCTGGAAGGTGGTCGAGCCACCGGCGATCACCGTGGCGTCGGGCTGCTGGGTGACCTTGAAGTCCATGAAGGCCAGCCCGCCCACGACCACCCGCACGCCGCCGGTAAGGTCGAGGGTCGCGTCGCCGGTGTTGAGGATGGTGAACTCGTGCATCATGCTGCCGCCCACCACCGCGATGCCGCCGAAGTCGGTGTCGTCCTCGGGCCGCGGGGTGGTATCGCCATCGGCAATGGAGATGAGTTGTCCCTGCACGTCGATCTCGGGCCGTGCCCCGGTGCCGCCGACCTCGAAGGTGAAGGGGTTCTCGTCCGGGTCGTCGCTGGGGATGGTGACGGTCGCGGTCTGGGCCCCTGCGGCGCTGGGCGTGAAGGTGACCCTGAAGGTCGTCGACTTCCCCGGGCCGATGGTCGCGTTGAAGGTCTTGGTGGCATTGCCGGGCTGCGCGGTGAGGGTGAAGTCGCCGGCCGGCGAGACGGTGACCGCGTTGGTGATGGTCAGGTCGCCGGTGCCGTTGTTCCAGAGGGTGAAGGTGTGCTCGTGGGGCGTGCCGACCGGGACCGCGCCGAAATCGGTGTCGTCGGTGACGATGGGCGTGGTGCTGCCGTCGGCGATGTCGATGGTGTTGCCCACGACGGCGATATCCGGGGTGACCGTGCCCGTGCCCTGGATGGCGAAGTCGTAGGGGTCCTCGTTGGGGTCGTCGTTGGCGATGCTGATGACCGCCGTGCGCAGGCCCGTGGTCGTCGGGTCGAACTGGACCTCGAAGGTGACCGAGCCCGCCGGGTCGATGTCGACATCGCCGGGAGCCAGGACCACCATGAAGTCGCCGGGGTGGGCCCCCGTGATATCGATGGTGGGGGTCCCGTCGAGGTTCAGCACCGCGTCGCCCTGGTTCTGGATGGTGAAGGTGTGCGTCACCGTGCCGCCGAACACCTCGGCGCTGCCGAAGTCGGTGTCGTCGGCGGTCGCAGGTGTTGCGTCGCCGTCGGCGATGCTCTGGCCCTTGCCTTGGACGTTCATGTCCGGGGCCTGAGTGGTGAAGCTGACCTCGCCGCCATAGGCGGTGCCGGCGGTGTTGGTGGCGTAGGCCCGCACGGAGTAGGCCTGGCCCGGAGTGAGCCCCGCCATGGCACTCGTGAAGGCCCCCGTGGCGGCCTTGGCCCCCTCGTCGGTGTGGCTGCCGGCGGTGGTGGGCGTGCCGGTGGTGTTCCAGCAGACGCCGTGGGCCGTGGGATTGGGCACGCCCAGGTCGGTGACACTGCCGTTGCCCGTGGCCGTGGTCGTGCCGATGGCGGTGACCGCCTGGGTCGTGACCGTGGGCGGCTTGCGGAAGTTGGCGATGAGGGTGTAGTCCGCGTCGACCGTGACCGTCGTCGAGGAGCTGGTGGGGCTGGCCACCTTGCCGGCCGTGACCGCGGTGCCCGTCCAGTCGGCGAACTGGTAGGTGCCGCTGGCCGTGGCGCTGATGTTCACGACCGTGCCACTCCCATAGCGGTGGGTCCCGACCGCCGGATCCGTGGTCCCCGCGTCACTCGGGGAGACCGAGACCGTCAGCGCATACTGCCGGTAACCGAAGTCCGCCGCATTGTAGTCCTGGCTCGAGGCCAACACCACCCGCAGAGGGTCGTTCCCCGTGGTGTGGACGAAACCGCTGAGGGCTGCCGAGGTCTGATCGACGTCGACCCAGTACGTCCCCGGAAACAGTGAGGCAAACCCGTAGGCGCCGTTCGCATCGGTCGTGTCCGTGTCGACCAGGGCATCCTGGGTCCCACCCTCGAAGACGTTGTCGCCATCGTCCTGGTAGAGGCGCACGGTGACATTCTGGATGCCGGGCTCGCCCGCATCGGGGGTGCCGTTGCCATCGTCGTCATTCCAGACCAGGTCGCCGATGGAGGCGTTCTGCGGGTCCTGGGTCCAGGAGTCCGCCGTGGACCAGGCGCTCTCCTGGCGGTTGGCGGCCGGGCCCTGGCCCTCCTTGACCCGGACCCAGTACGTCTGCGCGGGCGTCAGTCCGCCGAAGGTGCACGAGGTAGCGCTGATCCAGCCGGAGTTCTGGGGCGAGCCGAAGCCCGGGTCGTCGTCGCACTCGGCGTAGTAGAGCCTCTCGGCGTCGGTGAGGGTGAACGAGCCGCCGAGGTTGAAGGTGTTACTCTCATTGGTCTCCGGGACCGCGTCTCCCGGGTCCACCAGGACTACCGGCCAGGCTGTGTAGGTCCCCGCGGCCAGGTTCGGCAGGTAGAAGTCCCACTGGACCCATTCCGAGGACCCGGCGGTAAGGGCGCTGACAGCCACCTGGCCGATGGCGATGTCGTCGGCGGTGTTGGTGTCGTTACCCGGCGAGAGGAAGAGCCCCGCCCGGCTGGCGGGGGCCGGGTTCGTCCCGGCATTCAGGATGCGGGCCCGGACGTAGAAGGCCTCCCGCTCGGTGGCCGAGGCGGCCTGCCGCGCCACCTCGACGGCCTGCATATCCGTGGGCGGCGCGGTCCCGACCAGTTCCATGTAGAAACTCGCGTAGGGGTAGGTCGGGTACCCACCGAACCACGTCAGGGTTGTGTCCAACCAGAAGGCGTCCTGCTGGCCGGCGCCCCCTGTCGCCATGGCGGCCCCCGTCGAGGCCGTGCCGAACTGGTAGGAGTAGCCGAAGGCGCCGTTGGGCAGGACGAACTGGTCCGCCGGCTTCAGGGCGACGGAGGCCACGAAGATGGAGGGGTTGCCATCGGACGAGCCGTTCAGGCCGGAGATCGTGAAGCCCTTGATGAAGGAGCCGCGGGTGCTCGAGTCCGTGCCGCCGTAGAAGCTCACCGTGACGGTCCCGGGGTCCGCCAGGGCCGTGACGTAGGCGAAGGTGAACTCGGTCACGATGGTGCCGGCGGTGGTCCCATAGTCCAGGACCTCGTGGCCAGTCCCTGGGGCATAGTAATACCCCGAGGTCGCGGTGTTGGTGTAGACCGTGGCCGTCGGCGCCTTGCTCGGTCCCGGGGTGCCCGGCAGCACACCGGACTGCCGCTGCACCACCGTCCGCGGGACTCGGCGGGGGGTTGGCGCCGGCGCCGTGGCCGGGATGGGCTCCGACTGGGTGGTGGCGGTAACCGCGACGGTGCCGGTGACCGCGCCCTTGGCCGCGGCAGCCTGTCCCTCGGCGGGAGACCTCTTCCCGGGGGCCACCTCGTTCTTGGCTCCCGGTGCCGGATTGGGCGCGCCGGGGTTCCAGACGATGGTGTTGCTGGTACTGGCGTTGGTGGCCGGTTCGTCCACCAGCGCCGGCGTCGCCAGTGGGGCCGGCCCGGCGGCAAAGGTCATGGTCGTGCCGCTGGCGCTGACGTCACGGATGTCCATCCCGGAGAACGTGCCATCCCACCAGCGCGCGTGGGGAGAGGTACCATCCCTGATCCGGTTGGTGTAGGCCGCGGCCGCGTTGCCGGCGTAGTAGAGGTCGCCGGCATCGCCGTGGTTGCTGCCGTTCTGGAAATGCCACAGGGCGTCGGCCTGGACGAGGGTACACTCGTAGTTCTCGTGGGTGGTACTGGGGAGCAGCCGCTGATCATCGCGGTCCCCCAGTTCGTCAACGTGCCAGACCGCGATGCCCGATGCCGGCAGGTAGTCATCCCGTCCGGTGGACTGGCGGTTCTCGAAAAGGAAGTACTCCGTCGCGACTCCCGGCTTCTGGTACCGGTAGATCTGGTTGAACCCCGCACCGGAAGCAGCCAGCGTGGCCGTGAGGGCCGAGGTGCTGGTGAGTTCGGTGGTGGTGGTCCAGCCTGCCGCCCGCTTCAGGTAGGCACAGGGCTGTACCGGGTTGTCGTCATACCCGCCGCTGCCCATCAGACAGAAGACCCCCGCGCCGCCCACGGAGTCGTAGTCGTAATCGTAGAGGTCGGGGAAATCGCATAGCATGTGCCCATTCTCGTGACAGAAGGTCCCGATGGCGAGGCTGCTGCCAATGTTGGTAACCTGATAGTAGTAGACCTTCTTGCCGCCCGCGGACAGCTCCTGGGCCCCGACGTTGACGAGCCCCCACGAGTGGGGCCACAGGGCGTAGGCCCAGCGACCGCCGTTGCCACCGGCATAGAAGACGTTGCAGGCTACGACGGTGTTGCCGCCATCGACGGTCACCGAATCGAAGATCGAGGGATCGTACCCGGGGGCCGCCTTCATGGTGTCGAGGGCGTCCTTGATCAGGAGGTTCGCCTGGGCCCCGCAGTCCTTCGTCGTATCGTTGTAGTAGCTCTTCGGATGCAAGGAGTTAGGGATTCGAATGTAGGCCGTCACCACGCTTGTGTAGGTCAACAGGCTGTTGGAGACATCTCTGAAGTACTGCTTCACCGAGCCGTTGTTGCCATAGCCGGTGTAGGCGTCGCCATTGCAGAAGTCCACGATGTCGGCCTGGGGGACCGTCGCCGGGTCGTCGTCAAAGTCGATCAGCAGACAGAGGCCGACCTTGGTACCGGTGGTCGGCCCGGCGGGCGGCGATTTCAGCGGGCTGCCCTTGGCCGCGGCCTCGGTTTCGGCTCGGCGGGCGGCCCTGAGTGCGTCCCACCGCTGGGAGACCCCCATGGCCTGGTCCCAGCGGGCCTGCCGCTCCGCCGCCTGGGCCGCGACCGCCGCCCGATCCTGGCGCAGATGAGTCGCCAGGCCCAGGGCCCGCGGGTCCCCCGCGCCAACCCGCAGCGCCGTCGGAACCAGGGCGTTGCGGTCAGCCGACAGGGCCGCGTAGACATAGGCTCTGGTCGAGGGCTCGAAAACGACGGTGTAGCCGTCGAGCGACTCAAACACGGCATGGAACTCGTCACCTTCACCCCAGAGCTCGATCCGGGTGCCATCGGGCTGCTGGAACTCGATCCGCCGGGCAAACGGGGCTGCCTGCAACGGAGTCAGCATGCCGGACAGCAGCAGGACCAGCCCCGCACCCAGGGCCCAGACACGAGGGAAGCGCATCGGCGTCCTCCTCCCGCAACCCGTCATCCCCGTGCGGTCTGCGGACCCCGTCTCTGCCAGATGGTACCCCATGGCGGCTCCTCCTGGTGACCCACTACCTGGTATCTGTGGCCAGCAATGCCGACAACCGGAGCCCTGCCTGCTTGCGGGAAGACCACCGCACGGACCCGCGATGGCGCTGGGGGCAATGCGCCCACCCCCAGGTCGTCGGGTACTGCCCTTCCGTACGCAGGGCCTCGGCCCCAACCGTGATCCATATTACACACGCGCGAGCTGCTTGTCAATGCCAGCCGCGGCCCGCGCAGGGCTGTTTGGAGAAACCGTCGCCAGCCTCGGGACGGGGCCCCGGTAGGTCGCGGCTGCCACCCGCCCGCGTGCGGGCGAGACGCGACCTGATCCTCATGGGCAAACGGCACGTGGCGGCGGCTGCCACCCGCCCGCGTGCGGGCGAGACGCGACCTGATCCTCATGGGCAAACGGCACGTGGCGGCGGCTGCCACCCGCCCGCGTGCGGGCGACGTGACCCCAAAGAGCGACATCAAGGCTACTGTCGCCCACTGGGCCGGCCCGCCGGTCCGCGGGTACGCCGACCGGCGGGCCGCGACCTCGGAACAGCCCTGCGGCCCGCGCCCCGCGGTCACGCTCGGGCGCAGGGGCGGGCGGAGCGGGTATAGTGCACTGGACTCAGCCAATCCTGGAGCCGCGCCATGACAACCCTGACCGTGCAACCGTACTGCCTCCCGGCCGCCACCATGGGCCCCGAGAACCCGTTGCCGGTGTTTCGTGCTGCGGACCTCGACAACCGGATCGACTTCGAGGCGAACCGCATTCCTGAGGAAGACCGGCCCCATATGGGCTGGCGGACCGGCTTCCGGGTGTTGCCCTACCGCCTGCAGGATAGCTACGACCGGGTGCGCCAGCCCCGGGACTTCTTCTCGGTGGTGCTGGAGAATGACCACCTGCGGGTGACCGTCCTGCCGGAGATCGGCGGACTGGTCACCGAGATCCTGCACAAGGCCACCGGCAAGCACCTCATCGCCAAGAACAGCATCTTCCAGCCCGGCAACCTGGCCCTGCGCAATGCCTGGGTCTACGGCGGCATCGAGTGGAACACGGCCCAGTTGGGACATCACTACCTGACCCTGTCCCCCTTCCACACGGCCCGCCTGACCGGCAGCCGGGGCGAACCGGCGCTGCGGCTCTACGCCTGGGAGCGGGTGAAGTGCTTCCCTTTCCAGATCGACCTGCACCTGCCCCCGGACTCGGCCTTCCTCTTCGCCCGCGTCCGGGTCATCAACCCGCATGACCAGGTCCTGCCCATGTACTGGTGGACCAACATGGGCGTGGACGAACTGCCGGGCCGGCGCTACCTGGCCCCCGCCTCGACCGCCCTGAAGTTCACGCAGTTGGTGGAGATTCCCATCCTGAACGGGGTGGACCACAGCTACCCGACGCGCCCCGACTACTCGTACGACCTCTTCTGCCGCGTCCCGCCGGAGCAGCGCAAGTGGCTGGCCGTGATCGATACCGATGGCACTGGCCTCGTGCATACCTCCACCGCCCGCCTCACCGGCCGTAAGCTCTTCGCCTGGGGCACCGGCCCAGGAGGCATCCGCTGGCAGGAGCAGCTCTGCGGGCCCGGGCAGCGCTTCTTCGAGGTCCAGGCCGGTCTGGCCCGGACCCAACTCCACTCGCTGCCCATGCCGGCGCGGAGCGAGTGGACCTGGACCGAGGCGTTCGGCCATATCGCCGTGGACCCGGCTAGAGCCCATGGGCCCTGGGCCGGCGCCTGGCAGGAGGTCGGGCGGGTCCTGGAATCCCGTCTGCCCAGCCCGGCCCTCGACCGCCTTGACCAGGAGTTCGCCAAGGTCACCGCGTCACCCCCGGTCGAGGTCCTCTTCCACGGACTGGGCTGGGGAGCTCTGGAGAAGCGCCGCGCCGCACGCCAGGGCGAGCCCGCCGGCATCCCGCCCGAACTCCCCTACACGGACGCCGATCTCGGCCCGGATCAGCAGCCTTGGCTGGCCCTGCTCGAGGGTGGGGCTCTCCCGGAGGCCGCTCCGGAGCAGGACCCCGGCCAGTACATGATCCAGCCCGAGTGGCAGGCGCTCCTGGAGGCCAGCATCGCGGCAGGGCCCGGCGACCACTGGCTCTCCTGGTTGCACCTCGGGGTCATGCGCCTGGAGGCCGGCGACGATGCGGCCGCGGCATCGGCCTGGGAACGCTCTATCCAACTCAGGGCCAACGGCTGGGCCTGGCGCAACCTGGCGGCCCTGGCGCTACGGCACGAGGACCCGCAGGCCGCCCTGGGCAGCTTCATGAAGGCTTGGCAGACCGGACCGCAGATGATTCCCCTGGCCCTGGAGATCCTGCCGGTGCTGAACCGGCTCGAAAAGTGGGAGGACCTGCGCGCTTTCCTGGCCGGCCTGCCGCCCGTCATCCGCACCCACGAACGGGTCCAGTTGGAGCTCTGTAAACAGGCCCTGCGCGACGGCGCTCTCGGTACCCTCATGCAGCTCCTGGATCGCGACTTCGACGGCATCCGGGAGGGAGAGACCATCCTCTCGGACCTCTGGTTCGGCATGCACGAGAAGCGCCTTGCTCAGGCCGAGGGCATCCCCGTGGACGAGGCCCTGAAGGCACGGGTCCGGCGCGAGTACCCGCCGCCGTCGCGGATCGACTTCCGCATGTGGACCCGGGAGGCCAACAAGTACGTCGCGCCCCAAGCCGTGGCGAAGGAGTGAGCGTAGCGGTGCCCTGCCGGGATCTGTGTTGCCGGCCCAGTCGGCCGGCCAGTGTGGGAGGGGCACTCCGTGCCGCGATCTGTGTTGCCGGCCCAGTACAGACTCGCCGCGTCGGAGCGCGCCTCCCACCTTGCCGGGCTCGGCCCGGTACAGAATCGCCGCGTCGGAGCGCGCCTCCCCCCTTGGTGTGGCGGGCCCTGCCCGCCGAGGGTGCGGCGGTCCGGCCCGTGGCTGCGGGCCTGCCCTTGCCCCCCAGGCATCCGGCGTGGGACCGCGCTGCGGTCTGGAGGGCAAGCACAGTCCCGCCGCCGCGGGACGGCGCGCCGCCTGGGTACGAGCCTGGCGAGTACCCATTCCGCGCCCCCGGCTGTATGGTGTTCCCCGCCCGCGGGGCTCCTGTCCGCGGACTCCGCAACCACAGGCGTCGCGCTGCGGCGAGCGAGGTGGACGACCATGGTACGCCAGGCAATGGCAGGGCTGTGGGCGCTGGGGCTGGGCTGTGCGGCCGGCGCGGCGCCGGAGACGAGTCCGCCGGCGGCACCGGGGCTCACGGTCAGGGCAGGGGAGCTGGCCATCGCAGTCGGCGAGCAGGCCTCGCCGGCAGAGGCACGCGCCGCGGCGCGGGTCGCCCGCGACGTGCAGCGCCGGACGGGGATCGCGGTGGCCGTGGGCCCGATGCCCACCGCCCGCTACACCCTGGTGGCGGGGACGGCCGCCGCCGGCGCGACGGCCCGGGATAGGGCGTCCAGCCTGGCCCCTGACTCCCTCCCCGGCCCGGATGGCTTCCGCCTCGACACGACGCCGGACGCCGAGGGGCGTCTGCTCGTGCTCGGACAGTCCCCCAGCGGGGTGGTGGCAGGCCTGGGCGAGTTCCTGCGCCAGTGCCACTACGCGGAGGGTGCGCTGACCATCTCGCGGGCGACGCTGACCTCCACGCCCCGCCTGCCCGTGCGCGGCATCTACCTGGCCACCCATTTCCATAACTTCTACCATGTGGCGCCGCTGGAGGAAGTGGATGCCGTCATCGAGGACTACGCGCTCTGGGGCGGCAACTCGCTCACCGTCTGGTTCGACATGCACCACTTCGCCGGACTGACGGACCCCGCCGCCCAGACGCAACTGGCCCGCCTGCGCCACTTCGCCGAGACCGCCCACGGCATCGGCATGCACTTCGGCCTGGCCTTTCTGGCCAACGAGGCCTACAACACCAGCCCCGAACCCCTGCGTGCCAAGTGGTTGCCCGGCTGGCCGCACTACCATGTCGAGGTCTGCCCCTCGATCCCGGAAGGGCTGGCCCTGATCGGCACGTGGCAGGCGGAGCTCCTTGATGCCTTCCCGGCCGTGGACTTCGTCTGGACCTGGCCCTATGACCAGGGGGGCTGTGCCTGCGACGCCTGCAAGCCTTGGGGCGCCAACGGCTTCCTGCGCGCCTCGGAGCAATTGGCGCGTCTCTACCGCGAGCGTTTTCCGCGGGGGCAGGTCTGGCTCTCGACCTGGCTGTTTGACGGCGTTGCCGGCGCGGCCGGGGAGTACGACGGCTTCCTGGCCTACCTCCGCAGCCGCCAGCCCGAGTGGCTCACCGGCATCCTCGCCGGCACCCACCGCGACGTCATCCCACACCAACTCCTGGACCGGCCGCGTCCCGAGCGCTACCCGCTCACCTGCTTCCCCGAGATCTCGATGGTCGCCATGGACCCCTGGGGCGGCTACGGCGCCAACCCGCTGCCGGGGTTCTGCGGCCGTCTGGCCGCGGACATGCGCGGTCGCATCCAGGGCGGCTGGCCCTACTCGGAAGGGATCTACGAGGATATCAACAAGGTCTTCTTCTGCAGGTACTTCTGGAACACAGAAGAGCCTGGGGATGAAGTCCTTGCGGCCTACGCCTCGCACTACTTCGGCCCCGAGGCCGCCGGCGATGCGGTGAGGCTCTTCCACCTCCTTGAGCAGACCCATGCCCGCTCCCAGTGGCGGGTGCAGCGCCTGGAGGGTGCCGACGAAGCCTGGGCCCTGGCCCAGTCCATCGACGCGCGGCTGGCGCCCTGGGCGCGCCCGTCCTGGCGCTGGCGGCTGGTCTACATCCGGGCCGCTATCGACCACATCCTGAAGGCACAGGGCTTCCGATCTCCGGAGGCCCAGGCCGCGCTGGGACCCCTCTGCGCCGAGATCCGCACGATCTACCACGCGGATCCCGCCCAGACGTCCATCCGGCCGCCCGACTTCCCCCGGGTCCGTCCCGCCGCCGCGGCCAACCTCGCCCGCGGCCGGCCGGTGACGGCCTCGAGCTGCAACCCGGCCTACCAGGGCTCTGAACAGGCTATCGTCGATGGCATCTACGCGGAGGACGACGGCGAGAACTTCTGGGTCCACGACCCCTGGCGCGAGCCGACCGCCTGGGTCGCCATCGACCTCGGGAAGGCAGTGAGGGTCCGCGAGGTCCGGCTCCAGTTCCGTGGCCTCTATGGCGTGTTCTGGTTCATCCCCACGACCGTCGGGCTGAGCGTCTCGCCCGACGGCACGACCTTCGCCCCTGCCGTGGTGTCGGAACGGGTGCCGAAGGAGGGGGCCGAGTACGCCCCGGCGTTGTGGGCCTACCCATTGGGGCAGGAGGGCCGCGTCGTGCGGGTCGAGCTGGGTCCCTCGCAGCACGTGAACGAGCCCTACCCAGGCACCCTCGAGCTGGTCGAGGTGGAGGTCATCGGCGAATGAGCGACGCGCTTCGAAGCAGGTGTCCGTTGGCGCTGGCCTGCGCCTTGGCCGGGCTCGTCTCCGGCATGGCCGCCGCCGCGGACGTCACGGCAAGGAGTACCCCCATGGCCGACCCCGTTCCGGAGAACCCCTACGCCGGTGAGTTGATGCGCTTCCCGGGCCCCTACGCCTTCTGGCTGGGCAAGGCGGGCATCATCCTCACCACCGACGAGGAGCTCGAGACCCTGGCCAGCGACCCCGACAAGGTGCTCGACCTGTCCCTGACCTTCGACAAGAACGCCGACAGCCTCCGCCGCATCTGCGAGCGGGCCCAGGCTGCCGGACAGCGGACACTGATCCTGTCGTTCGACCACTTCTTCAAGCAGTACCGGCCGGGCACGGACCAGCCGCGCCGGCTCATGCCCGACACCGACGAATACATCCAGCGCGTGGCCGCCATCAGCCGCTTCGCCGCGGGCTACGGCCTGGCCCTGGAGTTGAGCCTGCTGAGCCCGCTGGAAATCGGCCCCGGCTACCAGCGCAGCACCGGCGAGTCCGGCCTCTGGATGCACTACCGCAAGGGCCTGCGCGACCCCCAGACCGGTGCCTTCAGCGTCCAGCTCTGGCGCCAGCTCCAGTGGTGCAACAACAAGGGCCCCGTGGCTATCGCCGAGGCCGGCGTGCGCGTCTTCGCCTTCCGCGAGGCGCCTGTCCACGGGACCCCGTACCGGGTGGTGAAGCCCGAGGAGATCGTCGAGATCAGCGACGTCGCCCAGGTCGAGGTCTGGGAAGGCACCACCACCCGCCACGGTGACTACCGCGCCCAGCGCATCCGCGTCTATGGCAAGGGCCACGGCGACATCGGGCCCCTCGACCGCGTGCTCGTCGTGCAGAGCTACCGCACTCCGGAGATGGACTACTTCAGTCCCCAGGCGCTGCCCTTCCTCACCGGCCTGGCGGACCGCTACGTCGAGGCCGGCGTGCGCTTCAATGCCCTCTACTCTGACGAGATGCATATCCAGCAGGATTGGGGCTACTTCAGCCACCATGACCATGGCGAGCTGGCGCTGCGCTATGTCAGCCCGGGTCTCGCCCGGCGGTTCGCCGAGCTGTATGGCAAGGACTATGGGGACTTTGCCCGCTACCTGGTCTACTTCTGCCGGGGTCAGGAAGACACCCGCGACGACCTCGACGCCAAGGCGGGGGCCATGCATGTCTTCGGCTCCTCGCCGGAGGATATCCGCCGTACGGCCCTCTTCCGCAGCCGTTACTACCGCCTGCTTCAGGATGGCGTGGTGGATCTCTTCGTGGCGGCCAAACGGCACCTCGAAGCGCGCATGGGCTACCGGCTCGAGAGCCGGGCCCACGCTACCTGGGCCGAGAGCCCGACCATCGACCGCTGGGAGACCGGGCAGGACCACCCCGCCCGCAACCAGTACGAGTATACCTCCAACTTCGTCTGGTCGAACACCGTCCACCAGGCCGCCTCCGCCTGCCACGATTACTTCAAATGGGGCGAGTACCTCACGGGCACCGGCAACGACCATGCCGAGTGCGGCTGGCTCGACCGCAACTACTACGGCCTGGCGCTGGGCTGCTCCACCGGCATCGTCAACGAGGTCCCTTACTCCTACGCCGCGCACTGGGGCAGTCCCAACGAGGTGGCCGAACGGCGCCGCTGGCTGGAGGCGGTCTACGGCACCGCCAGCTCCCCCTTCCATGGCATGGTGCAGGGCCTGCAGCACCGGGATACGGAGGTGCTCATGCTCTACCCGCTGGACCTGGTGAGCGTCGACGAGCGTTTCGGCTCGTGGATGACCCAGTACGGCTACGCCAACTACCTCACGAGCGCCAAGGTGCTCGAACTGGGGAAGGTCAGGGATGGTGCCCTGGAGATCGCCGGCCGCCGCTTCACCACCCTGGTGGCGCTCTTCGAACCCCAGCCGCCGCGGGCCCTGCTGGGGCTGATGCGGGACCTGGCCGCCCAAGGCGGTCGCGTGGTCTGGAGTTCGGCCCCGCCGTTGCTCGACGCCGAGGGTGCCGCCTGTCTGCCCGATTGGCAGGAGCTGTTCGGCTGCCAGTGCCCGGCCACGCAGGACCTGGGCTGGCTCGCGCCCGGTCGCCGGGTCGAGTTCGATGACGTTCTGGCGGGCCTGGAGCCGATGACGGTCCTCACCGACCTGCTCCCCGACCGCGTCTATGCCGCCACCCCCGCCGAGGGGACCCAGGTCCTTGCCCGCGTCCAGGGCAAGACCGCCGGCACTCGGCGTACGACGGCCGCCGGCGGTAGCCTCACCTTCCTGGGCTTCCGCCCGCGCGACGACCAGTCCCAGAGCCTGGGGTACGACGCCCGCTGGTGGTTCGATATCCTCAGCCGCCTGGGGGCCTACCCGGGCACTGGCCATTTCCCCGGCGTTAACGACAACCCCGACGCCGTCTCGCGCACCGGCACCTGGCTCTGCTGCCGTTTCCCCAATGGCGCGGTCTCCGTCGCCCGCCACCTGCATACCTACGCCGAGTTCTGGCCCGGCGGCTTCGGACGCAAGGACGACGAGGACCGGCGCCTTCTGGAGGCCAACCCCCCGCCGCCACGCGAGATCCGCTTGGAGGCGCTGCAGGTGGCCGGACATACCGTCACCTACGACGGCCACGGCCCGGTTTCCTTCCGCGTCGACGCCGCTGGGACCCTCATCGGCTTTGCCGGACACCAGTGTCAGGAGATCACCATCGACGGGCGCAGGTGGCGCTTTGCCGACCGCCGCCTGAACACCGTGTCGTGGGCGCCCTTGGACGAGGCCTGCCGTACCCCCGGCGGGGGCGTGCTGGCGCTGCGGGTCCACCTCGACGGGGCCTGCGACCTCCGCATCCCCGCGGCCGGGCTCCCGGAGAACGTCGAGGCCGTCCGCGAAGGGCCCAAACCTGGCAGCCGGGGAGAGCCCATCGCCTGCCGCCGGGATGGCGAAACGCTGGTGCTGAGCTTCGCTGCCGGCCAGGGCCAGGGCGTCGTCTACGTGCTACCCCGCCGCGCCGGGCCGTGAACGCCCTCTGCCTCACGGCTGCGCCCGGACCCATTCCGCGATGGCGCGCGCCATCTCACCGATGAGCGCTTCCCCGCCTTGCGGCTTGGTGGCCAGGCCAGCGTTGATCACCGGCACCAGGATGAACCGTTTCCCGGACTGGGCCGCGTCGTCGACAAAGGCGACCTCGAGGGCGTAGTTGCTGATGACGCCGCACTTGTGGAAGAAGCGCGCCTTGGGGAAGACCGTCTCGACGCCGTCCTTCCATGCCGAGGGCCCAGAGTCCGGTGCCGTGGTCTCCAGCCCGCACCAGCCAGAGCCGCCACTACGCAGCGCCTGCACCTGCTCGGGGGTCAGGCGGTAGCGGTCCGCCTCGGGAAGCTGCTCGTGGAAGAGGATGCGCCGCAGGCACTCGGCCAGTTCCCGCGGACTGGTGACATTGCCTGTCCTGGCGTCGATGATGGTGCCGCCGCGCTCCTCGGCGTAGAAGCGCCCGCTCCAGGCGTGTTCCAGCACGCGCCGTTGCACCCCGGCCCACAGTACCGTCACCCGCTGCCGTTCCTCCCGGGCGTACCGCCAGGGCCTCTCCGCGACGTACCCCCGCATCAGCGCCGAGTGCGCGAAACCCCGCCCGGGAACCAGGAACGTCGTGTTGATGCGGTCGATGCCCACCAGACGCAGCAGCAGGGTGTAGTCCGCGTTCGAGCTGCACCGGAAGACTTCGCTGACCATCTCGCGCTGAGTGCGGGCACAGTCCAGGACCCAGCGACCGTCCGGCTCCTGGTGCTCGAAGCTGACCACGCAGTCCAGGGGGGCGCCGATCTCGGTGAGCAACTCCATCGCCGCGACCACGGCATACAGCTTGATGCAACTGGCCGGCCAGAAGTCGGTCCGGTCCGCTGTGTCCCGGTAGTCGTGCCAGTCGAAACGGGCCCTGCCGTCCTTCTCCGATACCAGGCACACCACGGCCCATTTGCGCAGGTCTGGAGCCACCCCGGCGACGGCCTCGTCGAGGGAGCCCGCGGCCCTGACCACGCCCGGCGCTGCAGTCAGGATGGCCAGGACCAGACTCGCTGCAGCACTGGCGATACCGCGGCTGAGCATGGCCGTCTCTCCGGTGATCTGGCGAAAGGTAGCGTAGGGACCGCGCCTCGCCAGCCCCCCTGCGCCCGCGGGGTTGCTCCAGGACCCCGGCCTGCCGGACGGCGGATCCGCGCCTGCATCTGTGGGTCCCCACTCCGATGGGGACCTCTGGGCCGAACGGACTTCGGCCCTACAGTCACCCGCCTGCCCACGGTTCCCGGAAACAGCCTCGCTCAGCCGTCCTGCCATGGACACCGCGTTGCGGCGCTGGCCACAAGGTCGAGCTCTGGAGTTCGGGCGGCCGTTTCGGGGCGAGGCGGTTTCCGCCTCGTGCTCGAGGCCCCGAGCCCAGTCGAGGGGCACGCCGCCGCTGTGGGCCTGTCTGGGTCTCTCAACCCCTACCCCAGGCTCCGGTTGGCCTCGGGCCTTTCCTCGGGCCACATTACCGGCCGGTTTGCCCCCGAAAGGACGCCGATATGACGACCGTGTCCCCATTCTGCCGCCTGGTACCGACCTTCCTCGCGGGCTGCGCGGTGGCCGCGGCGGCTGCTCCGGCGGCTCCCCGGCTCGAGCTCAGGGCGGCGGCCGAGCGCGTCGGCATGGGCCGGACGCTCCAGGTCGAGGCCCAACTCCAGCCGTTGCCCGGCAACGCAGCCCAGGGCTGGCTGCTGCTGCCGTACCTCGATGGAAAGCGCTGGGGACACCATGAGTATAGCGACGCCGAGGGCAGGGCGGTGTTCCGCATCCCGCTGCCGGTGCCGGGCCAGTATTCGCTGCGGGTGGAGGCGGTGCCGCCCCGGCCGCCCGCGGTCGAGTCATGGATCTGGGCGCCGGAGACCCGCGACCGGCAGACCGTCTTCCTGCAGCATGGGTTCGAGGTCCCGGCAGGCGTCAGCGGAGCCGCCCTGTGGCTGGCGGTGGATGACCAGGCTGAGGTCTGGCTCGACGGGAACGCCGTAGCCCAGGTCGGCGGCTGGTCTGCCGTAAAGCCGGTGGCCCTGCTCGCAGAGACCCTACGACAGGGGTCCCACGTGCTCTCGATCCGGGCCGAAAATGGCCTCGGCCCGGCCGCCGTGCTCGTGCGGCTGGAAGTGCAGACCCCCGCGGGCGGCCAGGTCGTGGCTTCGGGCCCCGACTGGCGCGTCTTCGAGACCGCTCCCCCCGCCTGGCCGGCGCTGGCCCCCGGCGCCGGCGGGCCCGCCCGGCGCCTCGGCAGCATCGACGAGGGCCCCTGGTCGGGTTCGCTGGGCCCATGGCCGACCCGGCAGGACCGGGCACGCCTCTTCACCGGCGCCGAACTGCCGGCCGATGCCACCGTCTCAGAGGCCCTCCGGGTACAGGTCGAACCCCGCCCCCTCGACCGCATTCCCGCCGACCCCGAACACCTCATCGGCGTGCAGTGGGAACCCTGGTTCACCCCGCAGGCGTGCTGGTGGCAGACGGCCTACGCCGTGCCCCTCATGGGCTTCTACCACTCCAACGACCCCCGGGTCACGCGCCAGCATGTCATCTGGCTGGTGGAGGCGGGCGTCGACTTCCTCATCGCCGACTGGACCAACCACCTCTGGGATAAGCAGCACTGGGCCGACCGTGACCCCGGCGCCGACTCTATCGTGCAGGCCACCACACGCGCCCTGGAGACCCTCGCCGATATGCGCGACGAGGGCATCGCCGTGCCGAAGATGGTGCTCTACCCGGGCCTGAACAACGGCCCCAGCACCACCCTGGGCGCCATCAACGAGGAGCTCGAGTGGATCCACCGTGAGTACCTGCAGAACCCCCGCTTCCACGATCTCTTCCTGTGGTACCAGGGAAAGCCGCTGGTGCTCATCCACAACGGCGCCGGTCCGGACTGGATTCAGGCCCACCCAGGACCCACCCTTGACGAGCGCTTCTTCACGGTCCGCTGGCATGGCTCCCAGCACCAGATCAACCGGCTCCACGAGCGCGGCTACTGGTCCTGGATGGATGGTAGCCTCGAGCCCATGCTGACGCTCCGCGACGGCCGGCCCGAATGCCTGACCGTATCCGTGGGCTTCTTCGCGGACGGCGGGTGGCTCGCCCCGAGTGCCTATGGCCGGCGCGGCGGCTGGACCCTGGTCGAGTCCTTCAAGGCGGCCCTCAAACACCGCCCGACCGTCATCCAACTGCACCAGTTCAATGAGTTCGCCGGCCAACCCGAGGGCCAGGGCTATGGGCCCAAGCACGACGTCTACCTGGATAGCTACAGCGTCGAGTTCAGCGACGATCTGGAGCCCGTGTCCCTGACGGCCCCCGCCTATCGCGGCGCGGGCGGCTGGGGCTTCCTGTACCTGAACCTGACCCGGGCGCTGGTGGACCTCTACCGGCAGCCGAAACCCCGCACCACGGTCTTGGCCCTGGCCAGACCCGGCTTCATGGAACGCCTCACCGGCGATAGCACCGAGGTCGTCTGGACCTGGGCCGGCCGGCCGCCGGAGTCCTTCACGCTCCTCCTCGATGGCAGGCCCGTCCTCACCGGCGTCCAGGGCCCCACCGCCCGCCTCGACCTGCGCGGCCTGCCGCCCGGCCGGCATACGGTCCGCCTGCTCGCACCCGGTGCGGTGAGTCGCTACCGGTTGTCCTGGACCGACGACGCCCCGCGCCTGACCGACCTCGAACCCGCCTCGGCCGAGACCCCGTTCGTCATCGAGCGGTAGAGGGCCGGCCAGGCGCGAGACCGTGGGCCCCAGCTCCGACTGGGATTCCTGGGCCGAACGGACTCCGGCCCTGGAGGGCGGCTTCCCCGCAAGCCGCCGCGCGGATACGGAGATCCGCGCCTCCGGACCGCGGGGGTCTCCCGGCGGCTTGGGGCGCGGCCTCGCCGGCCCGCCCCGCGTCTCCTAACACCGCCCTGGGCCCGTCCCAGGGCGGTCCCGGGAAACCGTCAGCCGGCTCTGGCTGTAGGGCCGGAATCCGTCCGGCCCAGGGTCCCCATCGGAGTGGGGACCTACAGATGCAGGCACAGGTAGGCCGCCCTGCGAACCGCGATCTTGAAACTGCCCTGGGCCCGTCCTCTCCCTGGTGGAAACCGGGCCGGCAGCGGCTATAGTGCCCGGTTGCCTTCGCCGCGGTCCTGGCCTCTCTCCAGGGCGCCTGACAACCGGGTATGAATACCCGTGTCCCAGTGAACGTCGTACCGAAATGCGTGTCGATGCGCCCCGGGGGCCCCGGCCCAGTGCCGGCGCCGCCCCCACGGCGTGGGACCTTGCGGCAACCATGAGGTGCGGTCGATGAAGAAGTGGCTGAAGCGCCTGGCCCTGGTCTGTGCGGTATGCGTCGTCCTGATCGTGGTGGTTGTGCTCGTCGCCACCAGCTCCTGGTTCATCACCTCGACGGTGGTCCCCAGGGTGGCCAAGACGCTGCAGACAGAGATCCGCATCGGCGACCTGGCCTTCTCGCCCGCCTCGCGCCTCCAGGTCCAGGACGTGCGCGTGGGGCCAGCCGACGTGCCGCTGATCCAGAGTGACCTGATGCGCGTCCGCTACAGCCTCTTCAGTGCCCTCACCGGTAAGGTCCGCGTCAACGAGGTCCGCCTCGACGACACCACGGTTCACCTCCTGGTCCGCGAGGACGGGACGACGAACCTGCCCGTCTTCCCGGAATCGAAGGACGACGACGATGATGACGACGACGAGGACACGCCCAAGGATGTCCGCGTCGCCGACGTGCGGCTCTCGGGCTTGACCCTGATCTACGAGCAGCGCCAGGGCCCGGCGCAGGAGCCGATCTCCCTGCGCGTCTCCAATCTCTCCCTGGAAGTCCCCGAGATCGCCAGCGGCAAGGAGGGGACTCTGACCCTCAGCGGCCAGGTTGATGAGCTCACTGCCGGCGCCGTCAAGGGCGTCAAGGGCACGCTGCGCGGCGAGGGGCGGCTTGGGCTGGCCCCGACCCTGGCCCCGACGCTGGTGGACCTGAACCTGCGCATGGCCTTCACCCAGGGCTCGGCCAACGCCATCGACCTGGCCGGGCGCGAGGTCCGACTCGAAGTCCAGTTGGCCGGCGATGCCAAGGCGCTGGAGATCCGCCGCGTGGCCCTGGTCGAGGCTAAGGCAGACCATGTGGAAGCCGCCATGGCCATCACCGGGCGCGTCCAGCGCGAACCGGCCGAACTCCACCTGGAGATCGTCGCCGACCCCATCGAGTCGGCGGTGTTCGACATCGCGGGCGCCCTGGCCGGCGACGTCTCGTTCGGCCAACCCACCGGCAGCTACCGCGCCAGCATCGATGTCCAGAGCCCCGATCGCCTGCGCCGCAAGATGGAGCGCAACATGACGCAATCCTGGACCGTCGCCGCCACGGGCCGCCTCGACCTGCGCTCCCTCAGCCCCCGGTCGGCGGCGCTGAAGCTGCCTGACGTGGGCCCGCTCGATATCAGCGCCGAGCATGACGTGTCCTGGGATACGGCCCGCGAAGCCCTCGACGTCCGCACCGCCAAGGCCCGCGTCGGCGCTGGCGGCAAGGACCTGCTCTCGGCCGAGCTCTCCCAGCCCTTGAGCATCACCTTCGCCGGGGCGACCCCGACCGTGCAGGGAGACGCCGTGCTGACTCTCGCCGCGCACGATGTCGCCCTCGCCCTCGCCAACCCGTTCCTGCCCGCGACGCTGCCGCTGTCGCCTGCCGCGGGCACGCTGGACGCCGAGGCCCGCCTGAGCGTGGCCCGCCAGGGCGCCGACATCGCCACCACCGTCACCGCACACCTCCGCGACGTAATCCTGGCTGCCGCCGCCGGCGCCAAGGGCACCCCCTTCTCGGTCGGCGCCGAGCTGCGTGCGACCCTGGCGGACCTGCGACGCGTCCAGGCCGACCGGGTCGACATCACCCTGCGTCCCGCCGGCGGCGAGCCCGCCCAGATCAAGGCTTCCGGGCGTCTCGACCCGGACCAGGGCGGCGAGGGTCTCGTCAGTTTCAGCGGCGTTCGCCAGGCCCTACTCGCCATCGCCCCGGACCCCCGCCTCGCGGGCCTGCCCGTGGAACGCTGCGCCGCCGATGGCCAGGTCCGTTGGCAGGCCGGCAAGGGCTTCTCCCCCCTGACTGCCGATGCCAAGGTCCAGGTCGCCGGCGTCCGCCTCCGCGGTCAGGAAGGCCCCGACGAACTGGCCACCACCCTAGCCCTGCAGGCCACCCTGAAGCCGGACGAGATCGCCGTTCAGTCAGGGTCCCTGGACGTCGCCATTGGTGGCCAGCCGGCCGTCCAGCTCGCGGCCGACGGGGCCCTCGGCCTCAGCCGGGCGCCGACCACCACCCGCCTCCTGTCGCTGCGCTCCGAGGTCGTCGACGTGGACCGTCTGCTGGCCTTTGCCAAGCCCCTGCTGGCCGCCACGCCTGCGACGGCCGCGGCTCCTGTCCCGGCGTCGTCGGCCGCCGCGGCCCCGGCCGCCGGCGCGCCTGCGAGCGCTGCGCCTGCCCTGCCGCCCCTGAACGGGACCGTCTCTCTCGACCTGAGACGGATCGTCTACAACGGTCGCAGCGTCGCGGTGAGCGGCACGGCTTCCCTTGCCGAGGCGGCGGACCTGAAAGCCCTCGTCCTGCGCCTGCCCGCCGGCGAGATCGCGGTGGAGGGTTCTGTCAGACCGGACGGCGGCGACTGGCGTGCCCGGCTGAACGTCTCGGCCGCTGGCGAGGCCCTCGCCGAACTGGCCTCCTGGGCCGGCAAGGCGGTCCCGGCCGAGCCCCTCAGCGGCACCGCCCTCGCCGTCCGCTTCGAGGGCGCCGCCGCGCCGGATGCCTCCCGGGTGCGGGTGGAGGCCCTGGACGTGAGACTGGCGCAGGCCGGCCAGGCCCCCATGCTCACCATCGCCGCCACCAAGCCCGTCCGCCTCGACCGGGCCAAGGATGGCGCCCTCACCTGGACCGATACCGCCCTCACCATCAGCGCCACCAAGCTGCCTCTCGCCATGGCCAACACCGCACTGCCCGCCGACCTCGGCCTACGCCTCGACCGCGGCACCTTGGATACGGCTCTCGATGTCACCCTGAAGGCCCAGGCGCTGACGGCCGACGTCCAAGGTACCTTCACCGTCGCCGATCTGGCTGGGATCTACGGCGAGCAGGCCTTTGCCGCCATCCGGGTCGAAGGGGCCGTCCAGGGCCAGGCCGCGGGGGCTGACCGCGGCCTGGCCCTCTCCCGGTTCGAGACCACGGTCACCGCCGACGGCGCCAAGGCCCTTGCCGTCAGTGGCGTGGCCGATTGGGATCGCGCCAAGGGAGGGACTGCCAGCCTCCAGGTTATGGTCGACGTCCCGGTCGCGCTCAAGGCTGCGGCCGTCGGTGGCGCCCAGGCCGCGCGGGTGCAGGCCCTGGCGCTCAACCTCACCGCCAAGGCCCAGATGGCCCCCGACAACGGCCCCGTCAAGGCCGACTTCGGCCTCAGCGCCGATGGCATCCGCCTCGCCGACCCCAGTGGCAAGGCCCTCCCACCGTGGGCCCTGCAGGTGGCGGGAAAGACGACGCTCGGTAAGGATCAGCTCAGCATCGAGACCTTGACCATCCAGGCCAAGACCGCCGAGAAGACCCTCGCCAACCTAGCCCTTTCCGGGAACGCCGCACTGCCCCCCCTGGAAGGCCGCAGTCAGGCGGCCCTGACCGGCGACGCGCTGGACGTCACCGGCCTCATGGCCGTCACTCTCGGCAGCCAGCCCGAGGAGCAGAAGACCGGGAAGGACCAGCCCAAGGAGCCCACCCCCCCCGCCCAGCCCGCCCAGGAGCCGGGTCCCTTCAACACCGGCAAGGCGGTGGCCGAGGTCTCCGTGGACCTGCGGAACGTGGTCTATGGCGAGGTCAGAACCGATGTCGCCTGCACCGCGCGCCTAGAGAACTCTGTGATCACCATCGACCCCATCAAGGGCAGCGTCAATGGGTCCGCCTTCAGCGGCACCGCCAAGGCCAACCTGGCGGTCCAGGGGCTCGACTACGCTACCACGTTCACCCTCGCCGCGACCGATTGGGCCCCCTTCGTCAAGACCTTCGCCCCGAACCTCGCATCCTCCGTCCAGGGCTCCCTCAGCGGTGTTACCCTCGAGCTGGCCGGGCAGGGGATCACAGGGCCTTCCCTCCAGCGCCACCTCCGCGGCAGGATCGATACCGGGGCCAAGGGCATAACCGTCCAGGGACTCCCGGGGCAGGCCAGCCTGGCGCAGAAGCTGTCCGTCCCCCAGATTGAGAAGATCGAGGTTACCGAGGCCGAGATCAAGGCACGCATCCAGAACGGCAGGGTCCACCTCGAGACCTTCCGCGAAACCGCCCCCGACCATACCCTCGGCGCGACCGGCACCATCGGCCTGGACGAGTCGCTCGCACTGGATGTCGGCCTGGGCATCGGCGGCACGCTGCAGACCACCCTCACCCAGCACGCTGCGGCAGGCTATGTGTTCCGCTACTTCACCCAGCAGGGCAACTACATGGTCTCGCCCGCCCCGCTGCCCCTCGAAGGCACAGTGCGTAAGCCCAAGTTCAACAAGGAACGCTTCCTCGCCGAACTCGGCAAAGCCGGCGCCACCAGCCTCGTCCAGGGACTCCTGGCCGGCAAGGTCAACACCGAAGGCGGCCTGGCAGGGGCCCTCAACGACCTCACCGGCGGCCGCCTGGCGGTCCCCGGCCTGGGCGGCGCTGCCGTCGCCGGCGCCACCACCGGTACCAAGGACAACGGCCAGACCGCCCCTGGCGCCGCCACGGAAGGCCCTCGGGAACGTCCCCGCGGTAAGGGCAGAGCCGCCGCCGACACCAAGGCCGGAGCTACAGCCACCGAACCCAAGGCCGAACCGGCCGCCGAGACGGTCACGCAGAAGGCGGCCGAGCCCGTGACCAAGCCGGCCGCGGAGAAGACCACCAAGCCGGCGGCCGAGCCGGCGCCGCAGAAAGCGGCCGAGCCGGCCGTCGAGCCGGCCGCGGAGAAGACCACCAAGCCGGCGGCCGAGCCGGCGCCGCAGAAGGCGGCCGAGCCCGTGACCAAGCCGGCCGCGGAGAAGACCACCAAGCCGGCGGCCGAGCCGGCGCCGCAGAAAGCGGCCGAGCCGGTGGCCGAGCCGGCCGCGGAGAAGACCACCGAGCCGGCGGTCACCGTCCCGCCCGCTACGGACACCCGCCGTGGCGGCACGGAGTCGCCGGCGCGCGGCAAACAGCGCCCTCGCCGCGCCGGACAGGCCACGGAAGACGCGGTCCCTGCCCGCGACCCGGGGGCCCAGGTCGCCCCGGAGGCTGCCCCCGAGGCCGCCGAGCCGGCGGCCGAGGTTGCCCCCGTGCTGCCGCTCATCACGCCCGCCGCGGAGGCGGCTCCCAAGGCCGCCGAGCCGGCGGCCGAGGTTGCCCCCGTGCTGCCGCTCATCACGCCCGCCGCGGAGGCGGCTCCCAAGGCCGCCGAACCAGCGGCGGAGACCCCCGCGGCACCCGGGGCCATTCCCGGGGCTGCTGCCGTAGCCCCAGCCCCCGCCGTGCCGGCCGACGGCACCGCCCCCGCCGCCGGCGCGAAGCCGGGAGACAAGCGCCGGGGCAAGGCGCGGCGCGATGGCGAGAAGGAAGCGCTCCCCGCGCCTGCCCCCAGGTGAGATGCGCCTGTAACCGAGCACTCGTATGGGGGTGCCAGGCCCGCGGTCGCCGTGGGTCCCGCAGACGCGCATTGGCGCCAACCTAAGGCAAAGCGGCGTCATGCCCCTCGACGGGGCTCGGGGCCTTGAGCACGAGGCGGGAACCGCCTCACCTCGAAACGGCCGCCGCAGTCCAAAGATCGGCCCGTGGCCAGCGCAGTGGGGTACCGAGCCCCGACGCGAGGCGGGGCTCTTTGGACTGTCGGTGACGTGTCACCGCTCTCGGCCAGGCCCGCCATGCCAGGAGGGCCTAGCTTGGCGCGCATGCGCAGACGCGGGATGCCCTCACGCGGCGCCGGCGGTCCCGCAGTCGCGGGACGGCCGGGGGACACCCGTACCTCGGGTCCGGCGCCACGCGCCGGGCGCGACCCCCAAGCCAGTGACCGTGTATCCCGCGCCTGCCGAATCAGATTGCAAGCACTCCCCGGCGGTGCTATATATGGTTACGTGGGTTCGGTAGCTGTTGGCGCTGCCGTCCGGCAGTCTGCCGGCAGAGGCATGGAGTCTGGACATGATCGCACGCAGACGCTGGGTGGTGCCCTGTGCAGCGGCGCTGGGCTGGCTGGTGGGGGACGCCTCCGCCGGGCTGCTGGACGGGCTAGGCCTCGACAGCGACGTCAGTCGCGAGGAGACCAAGTACACCTGCGTCGCCAAACCGCCGCCCAAGCCCCCGGCACAACACTCCAGCGCCGAGGGCGTGCCGCCGCTGCCGTTGCCGGCCGTACCCCAGCGTCGCACGGAGAAGAAGAACCCGCCCCGGCCGCCCGTCCTGATCGCCAAGATCGCTACCGAGAGCCAGTCGGACTGGGCCACCAACCCCGCCGACGCGCAGAACCTCCTGCGCTGGATGGCCAAGAACCTCAACGTCCATTTCAGCACCATCAACATGCCTCAGGAGCAAATCCCGGCCGACCCACAGGCCATCCCTCTGCTCTACCGCACGGGCCATGACGCCTTCTCCTTCTCCCCCGAGGTCCGCGACCGCATCCGCGAGTACCTCCTGCGGGGCGGGACCCTGGTGTTTGACTCCTGCTGCGGCCGGCGCGCCTTTGCCGAGTCGGCCCTGCGGGAAATGCAGGCCCTGGTTCCCGAGCGGCCGCCGTACCGCCTGACCGTGGACCACCCGCTGTTTCACTCGTTCTTCGAGATGAAGGACATCCAGTACCGGCCGTTCGCCCTCAAGGCCGGGGCCCAGAACGGCGACCCGGGGGCCATCGGCATCGATATCGGCTGCCGTACTGCCGCCTTCTTCTTCCGCTGGGATGTGAGCTGCGGCTGGGATGAGCTCGCCGACTCCGACGAACACCACTGCCTGGGGTACTCTGTCGAGACCGCCAAGCAGCTCGGCTCAAACCTCATGGCCTACATCACCGCGGAACGCAGTGCCGCCATGCCCCTCAGCAAGGCGCTGGACTTCGTCGACGCCGACAAGACCAAGTCCGGTAAGTTCATCATCGCCCAGGCCAAGTACCACGGCATGTGGAAAACCCGCGAGGCGGGGCTCTCCATGCTCCTCAACGCCTTCCACGATCAGACCAAGACCCCCGTCCGCTTCGAGCGCGAAGAGGTCGCCCTGGACTCGCCGCGGCTCTTCGAGGTGCCCTTCGTCTACCTCACGGGCCACCAGGACTTCGAGCTCACCCCGGCGGAACGGACCAACCTGCGCCAGTTCCTGATGCGGGGCGGCGTCCTCCTCGCCGAGGCCTGTTGCGGCCGCGAAGCCTTCGACCGCTCGTTCCGCACCGAGCTCGGCGCAGTCCTGACGGGCCAGAAACTCGAACGCCTGTCCGACAACCACCCGCTCTTCCTCTTCCCCAATCAGATCAAGAGCACCCAACCCCTCCCGGCGCTCGCCCACAAGATGAGTGCATCCGGCCGGGTCAAGCCTGACCTGTATGGCGTCACCCTCGGGGCCAACCTGGCGGTGATCTACTCGCCCCACGGTCTCTCCTGCGGCTGGGAGCTGGCTCAGTGCCCGTACTGCTGCGGCATCAGCTCCCAGGATGCCCTGGCCCTCGGGGTGAACGTGCTCTCCTACGCGGTCATGCAGTGAACCTTGCCGAGACGCTGCTGCACCGGTGCACAGACACGCCGGACCGGGTCTTTCTGACCACCTTCGAGGAAGGGGTTCCCGTCCACTGCACCTTCGGCGCCTTCCGCGACCAGGTCAGGCGCTGGGCCGCTCTCCTCGGCGAGCGCGGAGTCACGCCCGGCGACCGCGTCGCGTTCATCGCCACCAAGGGCCCTGACCAGGTGGCGGCCTTCTATGCCGTCTGGATGGTCGGCGGCATCGCGGTGCCCATCTCGGAAAGCCTTGGCGACCTCGAAACAGGCTTCGTCCTGCGCGACTGTAGCCCTCGCCTCGTGCTCACCGAGCCCGCCTTCCACCCCCGGGTCTGCGAGGCCGCCGGGGATGTTCCCGTCGCCCTCTTCGAGGCCCTGGCTGGCCACCCGGGCACCCGCTCTGAGGCCGCCGCCACCGCCGAGACCGAGGTGGCGGCGCTGATCTACACCAGCGGCTCCACCGGCATGCCCAAAGGGGTCATGCTCACGCACCGCAACGTCCTGCGCAACGGCGCCTCCGCCATCCAGCATATCCGCATCGGCCCCCGCGACACCGTCGCCTCCCTCCTGCCTTACTGGCACAGCTTCGGGCTGGTGATCGAGGTGGTCATGTCCGTCATGGCCGGCTTCCGCGTCGCCATCCCCCGCGACAAGAAGGAATTCGTCCGCAACCTCGGCGCCTACCAGCCGACCGTGGTCCTGGTCGTGCCCCGCATCGCCAATGCCCTCATGACCGGCATCCAACGCCGGGTCGCCGACAGCCCGCCGAGCCACCAGCGCCTGTTCCGCCTCGCCATGGCCAACGCCCGGCGCCTGGTCCAGGACTCCCCCGGAGTCTCGCCGGTCCGCCTGCTCCGACGTGCAGCCCAGGCCTTCGTCTACGACCCCTTGGTGCTGCGCCGCGTGCGCGCCGCCTTCGGCGACGGCTTCCGCTTCTTCATCAGCGGCGGCGCACCCCTGGACCTCGAGCCCCAGGTCTTCTTCCGGTGCGTCGGGGCCCCCATGTACCAAGGCTACGGCCTCACCGAGGCCACCCCGATCGTCAGCGCCAATACCGAGGAGCGTTACCTCCTCGGCAGCAGCGGCGCTCTGCTCCCCTGGCTGCGACCCGACCAGGCCGGCGACTTCACCTTCCGCGATGACCAGGGCCACCTCGGACAACACCTCCACGGGGAACTCCTCCTCCGCGGGGACTGTGTCATGAAGGGCTACTGGAACCACCGCGATGACAGCGCCAAGACCCTGGAGAATGGCTGGCTGCACACGGGCGACATGGGCTATGTCGACGCACAGGGCTTCCTGCACCTCGAGGGCCGCCGGAGCAACCTCATCTGCCTGTTCGGCGGCGAGAAGCTGCACCCTGAGCATGTTGAGGACGCCATCCGGGTCCCCGGCCTCATCACCGAGGCCATGGTGTTTGGCGAGGCCTGCAAGAACGTCTATGCTGCCGTCAACATCGATCCGCAGTGGGCGCAGGCGACTGCCGAGGTAGAGCGCCTCGAGGTGCTCCGGCAGAAGGTCCGCGAACGCACCGCACACCTCGCTGCCGTACAGCGGCCCAAGGATGTCCTGGTGTTGCCCGATTTCGGCGTCGCCAATGGCACGCTGACAGCCACTCTGAAGATCCGCCGGCACCGCGTCTGGGCGGTTCACGGCGACCTGCTCCTGGAGTTCCTGCGGCGGAACCGTGAGGACGCCGGTGTCGCCGCGGCCGCCAGATCCGGACGGGCCGGCAGGGGTGATGCGTAGGTGGCCGTCGGAATGCCGGCCCAGGGCGCGGAATCAGGCCCCAGCCGCCCGAAACCTGAGATCTGAAACCTGAAACCTGAGACCTGAAACCTGAGACCTGAAACCTGAGACCCGAAACCTGAAACCTGAAACCTGAAACCACGGTCCCCGAACGCCGAACCCCAGGCTCCGAACGCCGAACTCCGAACGCCGAACCCCGAACGCCGAACGCCCACTGCGTGGAGATCATGGACCATGGCAGACCTCAGCACCACCTACCTCGGCTTGTCTCTGCGCAACCCCCTCATCGCTGGCGCCAGCACCCTGACCGGCTCCATCGCCGGGGTCTGTCGGTGTGCCGAAGCCGGGGCCGGGGCTGTGGTCCTCCAGTCGCTCTTCGAGGAGCAGTTGCGCCAGGAGTCGGAAGCCCTGGGCGAGGCCCTGGCCGCTGCCGGTCAGAGCCACACCGAAGCCTACGAATACCTCGCCGCTGAGATCGGCCTCCGCACCGGCCCTGCCGAGTACCTCGACCTCATCCGCGAGGCCCGGCGTCAGGCTGGCGTCCCCATCGTCGCCAGCGTCAACTGCGTCCGTACAGAATGGTGGCGCGAGTTCGCCGCCGACGTCGAGGCCGCCGGCGCCGATGCCATCGAACTCAACGCCGCCATCCTGCCGACGTGGTTCGATATGGACGGCGCCCAGGTCGAGAGACGCTACGAGGATATCGTCCGCGCCGCCCGCGCCGCGGTCCGCATTCCCCTTGCCGTCAAGCTGCCGGAGACCTGCTCCAGCCTCCCCGACCTGCTCCGGCGCCTGCGGGCGGCCGGGGCCGACGGCTTCGTGCTCTTCAACCGCTTCTACATGCCGACCATCGACATCGAGGCCCTGAAGGTCGTCTCCGGGTGCCGTTTCAGCGCGCCCGAGGAACTCAGCCCGACGCTGCGCTGGATCTCCCTGCTGGCAGGTCAGTTGGACGCCTCCTTGGCCGCTTCCCGCGGGGTCCACAGTGGGGCCGATGTCGTGCGCTGCCTCCTGGCTGGCGCCGACGCCGTGCAGTCCGTCTCCGCCGTGATCAGGGGCAAGCCGGCCGCCATCGGGACCATGCTCGGCGACCTGAGCCACTGGATGGACCGGCATGGCTTCGGCGCCCTCGCCGAGTTCCGTGGCCTCCTCTCGCAGGCGCGCAACCCCGACACGGAGCTCTTCAGCCGCTTCCAATACATGAAGTGGCTCGCGGGCAAGGACTGATGCGGGCCTGCCCCTGGCGGGTCCCGACCGGCGCCGCCGCCAAGCCGGTCCCGCCATGCCGCTCGTAGGGTGTGGTGCGCCGACCCTCCCCGGCCCATCCGGTCGGGCGGGCCGGTGGGCCTCAGCGCCGAAGGTGCGGTCATCCCTCAGCCCAGCCCAACGGGCCGGATTGCGACGCCCCAAGCACCAAGCCCTGAAGGGGCGCGATACGCACGTCAGAGCCCCGGTTGAGTGGCTTCGCTTCGTCTGCTTCCCGTCCTTGCATCAGGATCGCGGCGCGTTACAGTATTCAGCGTCTTGCGTCAGACCGTGGGGCTGTAGCTCAGTTGGCTAGAGCGATACGTTCGCAACGTATAGGTCAGGGGTTCGAGCCCCCTCAGCTCCACCACTCCAAAGCTAAAAGGGGCCAGTAGTCACCTACTGGCTCCTGTGCTTTTCGGGCGATACGCTAACGACACGCTGACGATGGTGTCGTGCGTATGCCGTGCGCAGGGCTGCTCCCGTCCAACCCGGCCTCCAGGCACCATAGGCTGACGATCGGTGCGGGTAAGCCAACGATGGCATGACCGGGACGGGCGCCAGAGTGCGCCGTGGGGAGATGCTGCAGTGCTGCCGTTGTTCGCACGCTACCCGGCGCTGGAGGGACAGCTCCCGCGCCTGCGACTGGGCTGCCTACCGACACCGGTCGGGCGGCTGCCGGACTGGGGCGGCGACGCGGCCCCGGCCAGCCTCCACCTGAAGCGGGATGACCTCAGCGGCACCGTCTACGGCGGGAACAAGGTCCGCAAGCTGGAGTTCCTGCTGGCGGCGGCGCTGGCACGCGGGGTGCAGGAGGTCCTCACGGTCGGGTTCGCGGGCTCGAACCACTCCCTGGCGACGGCGCTCTACGCCCGGCAGGTCGGGCTGCACTGCGCGGCCTTGCTCCTGCCGCAGGCGAATGCCCACTATGTTCGGCGGAACCTCCTTGCGAGCCACCGGTGCGGTGCCGAGCTACACGCCTGCCGGACGGAGCTGGGCCTGCTCCTGGCCGCGGGGCTTAGGCTGGTGCGAGGCCGGCTGGGGGGCGGCAGCACGCCCGTGTATGTCCCCGCCGGCGGGTCGTGCCCTCTCGGGATGGTCGGCTACGTCAACGCCGCCTTCGAGCTGCAGGAGCAGATCCAGGCGGGAGCGCTGCCCGAGCCAGACCTGGTGTACGTCGCCTTGGGCTCGATGGGCACGGCTGCGGGGCTGATGCTGGGCCTCCGGGCCGCCGGTCTGAAGAGCCGCGTGGTGCCGGTACGGGTGATCGGGAAGCGCTTGGCGAGGCCGGCGGGGATGCTGCGCCTGCTGCGCCGGACGGTGGCCTTGCTGTGCCGGCTGGACCCGGCCTTTCCGCGGCTCGAGTTCACGGCCGCGGACGTGGCCAGCCGCGACGACTGCCTGGGGTCCGGCTATGCGCGGTTCACGCCGGCGGGGGTGCAGGCCGCGGAACGGTTACGCCGTGAGGCGGGGATCGTGCTGAACGGGGCCTACACCGCTAAGGCCTTTGCCGTGCTCTTCGGCGACCTGCAGCGGCAGTGCCTGCGGGGTCAGCACGTGCTCTTCTGGAACACCTACAACTCCAGGGACCTGTCAGGGATCACGGCGGGGGTCGACTACCACGACCTGCCGTGCGGGTTCCACCGCTACTTCGAGGAGGACGTGCAGCCTCTGGATCGCGATGGCTGCGAGCGCTGACGCGGGGGGGCTGCCGGGGGCTACCGGGTCGCTGGTTGACTGCTGGCTGGGCTGTTGGCCCTCGCGCTGCGCCCGTGTTCCGCCCCGGCGCGGGCAATCCGGCGCTGGTAGGAGCGGAACCCCAGGTAGGACATGGCCACCAGGGGCTTGACCCAGAGCGGCCGGCCCAGAAGCCGCCGCGACAGCGCCGACCACGAGTAGACCCGGCGCCGCACCCACTCGGTTCCCCGTTCCAGTTCCTCCGCGCTCATGCGCAGGGGGCGGAAGACGACGTTCTGGCCGTTGTACAGGGCCCAGTCGCGGGTGAGGATGCGGCCGGCGCGGTCCAGCGCGTCGAACACCGGCGTGCCGGGGAAGGGCGTGTAGAGGCTGATCTGCGGCAGATCGAAGCGACCGTTGACGATATGCTCAGCGGCCTCTTCGAAGACCGACGTGTCGTCCGTGTCGAAGCCGAAGACGAAGCAGGCCTGCACCAGGATGCCGTGGTCGTGCAGGGCCTCGACGACCTGGGCATACGTCTTGCCCAGGTTGGCGCTCTTGCCGGCCGCGGCGAGGGCCTCCGGGCGCAGGGACTCGAAGCCCATGAGCAGGCCCCTGCACCCGCTCCTGGCCACCAGGTCGAGAAGCTCCGGGTCGTCCACGATGTCGAGCGAGGCGCAGCCGACCCACCACCGCCGCAGTTTCGCGAACTCCGCAAAGAAGGCCTTGGCGTGGTCGCGGTCGCCGATCAGGTTGGGGTCCAGGAAGAAGATGACCTTGCTCGGGATGGCTCTGACTTCGGCGATGACATCCGCGACCGGGCGGCAGAGGTAGGTGGGGTGGAAGCGGTGGCTGACACAGAAGTCGCAGTGCTTCGAGCAGCCCCGGCTCATCTCGACGGTGCCCCAGCCGAGGTAGTCGCGGCGGTCGATGACCGAGCGGTCGGGCGAGACGATCAGGGCCGGGTCGAAGGGCTCGTGGTCCTCGTAGGTGCGCTCCAGGCGCCCGGCCACGACGTCCCGCAGCAGGCGTGGCCAGGTCCGTTCGGCGTAGCCGCGCACCACGGCGTCCGCGTGCTGGAGGCTCTCGGCGGTGCAGAGGGTCGGGTGAACCCCACCCAGCACGACGGTGGCCCCCCGGGCCCGGAAGCGGTCCGCGATCTCGTAGGCGCGGGTAGCGGTTCCCGTGATGGCGGTGATACCCACCAAGTCCGCCGGGGCGCCACAGTCCACATCGGTCACCATCTCGTCCACGACGGTCACCGCGGCGCCCAGTTCCGGCGGGACGAGGGCCTTGAGGGTGGGCATGGTCAGGGGCGCATAGCGCAGGCTGCGGCCGTAGATCCCGGTAGCGTGGCGCTGCAGGTAGTTCTGCGGGTGGATGAGGAGGATCCTCACTGCGAAGCCCTCCCTGCGGGCCGTGTTGCCGGCGCCGGGTCGCGCCAGTTGGCGAAGGCTGCGGCCACGTCGTGAGCGGCTCCCGTGTGGGCGCTGAGCAGGCGCTCGATGCCCGTCAGTGTGGCCAGTCGGCGTAGGGAGGCGCGCAGGGCTCGGTCGTCGCGGTTGAAGCAGGCAGGGAAGGGGAGCGCCCGGCCACGCCGCAGACGCACCGTATCGCCCGTGAAGAGGAGCCGGCCGCCAAGCACGTAGGAGGCCGACCCAGGCGTGTGACCGGGAGTGCCGATGGCCTGCACCTCGACCCCGGCCAGCGACGTCGTCTGGCTGTCCGCAAGGCGCTGCCAGGGCTGCCCGGTCCTGGCGCGCCGGTCGGCGCGAGGGAGGTCCTCGCCTGCGCCCACGAACACCCTGGCCCGGGGCAGGGCCGGCAGTCCGGCGGCGTGGTCCCAGTGCCGGTGGGTCAGGAGGACAGCCTGGACATCCGAGGGCGCCAGGCCCAGGGCCGCGAACGCTCGGGCGAGGACCGTGGGGCGCCAGCCCGCATCCACGCAGATCAGGCCGTCCGGGGCCTTCACCACGTAGAGATTCACAAAGCCGTCGCGGATGGCCAGGAGTCCGTCACCGAGGGCTCCCGTGTCCAACAGCCCGGGGAAGAGCAGGCGGCGGATCATTCCGGGGCGACTCCGCGGCGCAGCCGTCGCGCCAGGCGCACCGCCGAACCGCAGTAGAGGTCCACGGCGATGGCCCCACGCGGGCAGGACTCCATGCAGCAGAAGCAGACGATGCACTCGGCCGGCCTGATGACCGGATAGCCGGTGCGCGGGTCCTCGTGGATGGCCTTCCGGGGGCAGGCTTCGGCGCAGATGCCGCACTTGACGCACTGGGGCGGCTGGATGCCGGGCCGGAGCCGGAACCAGCGCGTCAGGGTGTGGAAGACCGGCTCGGGGATGTAGCGCAGGAAGCGCGAGACTGAAGGCCGCAGGCGGGCGGCGCGCAGGGCGGCCAGGCCGCTGCCGACGCATTCGATCTGGGCCTCGTCGGCGGTTCCCAGGCCTGCCAGCGCGGCGAGGCGGACCATGGGCACCGCGGCGGGCGGCAGGCGCAGGGCGGCGCAGGCGGTGGTATCGAGGGCCACCGCATCGCGGCTGGCCAGCAGCACGCCCACGGGCAGGGGCTTGCCGCTGGCCGGGCCGTTGCCCTCCATGGCGGTCACCGCGTCCACCACGGTCAGGTCCGGGGTCAGGGCCGCGAAGACGCGCACCAGGAAGGCGCTCATGGTCTGCGGCGAGGGGTACCTGGCATGGAACTGCGACTTGGCCTGGCCGCTGACGATGCCGAAGACGTTCTTCAGCCCGCAGGTCAGCGTCGTCAGGGTGTGGGTCTTGAGTTTGGGCAGCGAGAGGACGACATCCACCTCGAGGTACCACTCGGGGACCGCCAGCACGTCGTCCCCGCAGGCCAGGGCCGTCTGCCGGGTGTGCCAGGACGTGAGTACGGCCGGGGTGTCGGCCACCGCCTGCGTCATGCCGGTGCGGGACCAGAGGGTGGCCTCGGCGTGCATGCCGGCCGGGCTGTCCCCCACCCAGATGCGCGCCGCGCCGGCCTGGACGCACTGCAGGATCATCTGCCGCACCAGCTCCGGATGGGTTGTGACGGCCTGTTCCGGAGCCCGGGCGCTGAGCAGATTCGGCTTGATCAGGACGGTCTGACCGGGGGCGACGAAAGCCCGGATGCCGCCTAGGGCGTCAAGGACTTCCGCCAGGGCCGCGGCCACCTCGGCAGGCGAGTATGAGGGGCAGGAGGCCACCACCACCCGGCTGGGGCCGGCGGGGGGTGCCGCAGGCCCCGCGGAGACCGGGGTGGCGGTTGGACGGCCATGGGTCGTCTCGGGCATGGCGTAATGTCCTCGCATTCCCGCCGCCAGCTCCCAGGCGCTCCGCGGGGCCGCATGCCTGGAGGTGGCAACGCAACGGCAGCACGAGTAGACTACTACTGGGATGGTACCGTGTCGAGGCCCGGCCGCGGCATCCCATGGGACCGGGGAACCAGGAGGCGACGCAGATGAAGACGGCGGCGATCATGGTGGGGTTATGGCTGCTGGTGGCGGCGACAGGGCCGGTGGCGGGTGCGGCGGACGACGGGCACGCGGCGGACCATGAGGCGCTGCGTGCCTTGCGCGCCAAGGTGGTCAACGCCATCGATGGTCGTGATGTGGACGCCCTGGTGACCTGCTTCGCTCCCGAGTTCGTCTTCACCGCCGTCGACCAGACCGTGCTCACCGACCGGGCGGGCGTGGAGGCCTACCTCAACCGTTGGTTCAAGGACGCGGCGAGCCCGCTGAAGTCGCTGACCACGATACCCACGGCCGACATCCTGAGCCGGTTCACCGATCCCAACAGCGCCTACTGCTACGGTTCCACCAAGGACGTCTACACCCTCAAGGACGGCCGCAAGGTCACGGTCCCCGGACGCTGGACGGCCCTGGTGGTGCGGCAGGACGGGGCCTGGAAGGTAGCTGCCGCACACGTGGGGGTGAACTTCCTGGACAACCCGGTGATGGCATTTCGGACCATGCCCTGGTACCGCAAGCTTGGCGCGGCCATCGGGATCGGTTCGCTGCCAGGGGAGGAGTGACCGCCAGCAGGGGTTGCCGCATGCAGGACCCAGCTCTTGCCGAGACTGCCCCGGCGCACGCGCCGCTGGCCGTGGCCTTGCGGCCCTACGGCTGGTCGCCGCGCCAGTGCCTGCTGCTGGTGACGCTGAACCTGGTGCCCATGGTTCACGTTCTGGCGGTGCTGGCCGTGACGTTGGCGCCGTGGGCGCGGTGGCCCTGGCGTGTGGCCGCCGGTCTGGCGGCGCTCTACCTGGCGCCGCCGCTGCTGGCACGGCTGCTACGGCGCTCTCTGCCGCTCCGCTGCGGCTGGATCGCGCTGGGGTCTCGAGACTACTTCGTCTGGTGGGCCCTGCTGAACCTGCAGGTGGTGTTCTGCCGCTGTCCGTGGCTGGAGGAGTGTCTGCGGCTGGTACCCAAGCTCTACAGTGCCTGGCTGCGGCTGTGGGGGTCGCGCATCGGTCGTTACGTATACTGGTCTGCCGGGGTCACGATCCTGGACCGCTCTTTCCTGGACGTCGGCGACGCCGTGGTCTTCGGTGCCGGGGTGAAGCTGAACCCCCACGTGGTGGCCCGCAACGGGCAGGGCGAGATCCAACTGGCGCTGGCCCCGGTCCAGATCGGCGATCAGGCCATGGTTGGGGGTTACTCGATCCTGACCGCCGGCACTCGCATCGCCTCCGGCGAGTGCACCCGCGCCTGCCTGATCTCGCCGCCCTTCAGCGACTGGGCCGACGGACACCGGCGCAAGCCGGATGGAGCATGACCTACGACATCCACGTCCACCTCGCCGGCACCGACCGGGAACGGCACGGCAACTACGTCAGCCCCCGGCTGGGCCGGACGTTCCACTACCTCATGCGCCGGCTCGGCCTGACGGTCGCCGCGCTGCGCGAACCGGGGGCCGACGAACGCCTCCGGGACCGCCTGCTGCAGTGGACCGACCAGAGCAGCGTGGGGCGCACGGTGGTCCTGGCCCTCGACGGCGTCTACCGGCGCGACGGCAGCCTGGACGAAGGTGCCACCCGGCTGCTGACCAGCAACGACTACGTGGCGGCGGCGGTTGCGGGCCGGCCGCGCGTGCTCTTTGGGGCCAGCGTCCATCCCTACCGCCGGGATGCCCTCGCCGAACTGGACCGGCTGGCGGCGCGTGGGGCCTGTCTGGTCAAGTGGATCCCCTCCGGGCAGGGCATCCAGCCGGATGATCCGGCGTGCTTCCCCTTCTACGAGGCCCTGGCCCGCCACGGTCTGCCGCTGCTCACCCACACGGGCAAGGAGCACACCCTCGCAGTCTTCCCGAACGACCTCAACCACCCGCGGCGCCTGCGGCCGGCCCTGGACCGGGGCGTGACCGTGATCGCGGCCCACTGCGGGGCGCGGCTGTTCCTGCACGACTGCTCGCATTTCCGTCCCTGGTGCGCCATGGCCCTGCAGCACGAGCGTTTCTACGGTGACATCAGCGCCTTCGGGGTGGTGACGCGCAGCCGGGCGTTGTCCTGCCTGCAGCGCGAGCCGGGGCTTCTGCGCAAGATTGTCTACGGCTCGGACTTTCCCGCTCCGGTTCTGCCGTGGAGCTTCGTGCACCGGCTGGGTCTGCGGCAGACCCGGTTCCTGGCGGCGGTCGGGAACCCGCTGGAGCGGGCTTACCTCACGTTCCGCAGGCTTGGCCTGCCCGAGGAGGTCTTCACCCGGGCCGGGGGTCTGCTGCGCCTGCCTGCCGCCGCGGTGCCGCCGGGAGGGTTGCCATGACCCCACCTGCCTGGCGCCTGCCCTGGCGAGAGGGCACCGTGCCGCACGCGGTGCTCGACATCTGCCGTGGCTGCAACATCACCTGTCGAGCCTGCTACAACCGGGCCCCCGCCGGCTGCCGATCCGTCGGCGAGGTCGAGGCGGACCTGCACCGCCTGCTGCGGCTGCGCCGGCTCAGTTCCGTGACCCTCGTCGGCGGCGAGGTCACCCTTCACCCGGAGCTCTGCCAGATCGTGCGGCTGGTCAAGGCTCGCGGTCTGAGCGCCGAGGTCTGCACCAATGGCGTGCTGGTGGACGACGGCTGCGCCGCGGTGCTGAAGGCCGCCGGAGCGGACATCCTCTACTTTCACATCGAGGCGGGTCAGGAGCGCCCCGACCTGCCGCGGGACGCCGCCCCCCCCGCGGTGCGGGCCCTGCGCGAGGAGAAGGCGCGGCTGGCCCACGCCCATGGCCTGGACGCGGGGCTGCTGCTGACCGCCTTCTCGACGACCTCGCCGGAGATCGTCGAGGCGATGCGCACGACCCTCGAGTCGCCCCACATCAGCTACCTCCTCGTCACCCTTTACCGGGACGTGGCCGCGATCCGTGCCCTGGCCGGGTGCCTGGATGCCGGCCTGCGGGGGGACCTGCTGCGCCCGCCCCGGGGCGAACCGGACCCCGCCCTGGGGATTCGCCAGGCGGACGACTTCGTCCGGCAGGAGCTTGGTCTGCGACCCTTCGCCTACGTGGGCTCCAACGTGGACCCCGCGGACCCGCGCTGGCTCTCGTATCTGGTCGGGACCGCGCGCCGCCGCGAGGGTTCGCCCGTCTGGTATTGCCTGAAGGCCAGCGTGTTCGAGTGGCTCTTCCTGTGGCTCTCGCGGCGCGCTGCGGGGCGCTATCCCATGTACCAGGGACAGGACGCGCGGCGCTTCCGGGTGCAGGTGCTGGCCAACGCGCTCAGCGGCGGCCACCTGTGGGGCAACCTGCACTTCCTGGCGGTGTCGTGGCACGCGCGGTCCGAGTTGTACGCCAAACGGCTGCTGTTCCAGAACCCGGCCTATCTCGGCGCCGACGGCCGGCTGGTGCACTGTTGCCCCTGCGCCGACGCGGTGCTGAAGGGGGACCGGCTGGTTCCCGTGTGCATCTCGGACCAGGTCGACGCCGGCGCTGCTCCGTCTGCAGGGGGCACGGCGTGAAGATCACCTTCATACGCCCCGGGATGGTCGGCGGCAGGGCGGCCGACGCCAGCGAACCGCGCGTCTTTGCGCTGCTGGGAGCCCTCACGCCGCCGGACGTCGACTGTGTGCTCTACGACGAGCGCATCGAGCCGGTCCCCGTCGCTGAGCCCACGGACCTGGTCGCGCTCAGCGTGGACACGTTCAGCGCCCGACGCGCCTACCAGTTGGCCGGGGAGTATCACCGCCGCGGCGTGCCAGCGGTCCTGGGCGGCCATCATCCGACGCTGGCGCCCGCGGAAGCCCAGTGCTTCGCCCGCTGCATCGTCCGGGGGGATGCCGAGGGTGTCTGGCCGCGGCTCGTGGCAGACGCCCGGGCCGGTCGCCTGGAACGCGGCTACGAGTGTTCCGAGCCCATTCCGGTTGCCAGCCGGGTCGACCGGCGGCTCTTTGCCGGGAAGCCCTACCCGGCGCTTTCGCTGGTGGAGTTTGGCCGCGGCTGTCCGCACGCCTGCGACTTCTGCTCCGTCCATGCGTTCTACGGTGCGGCCTATCGACGACGGCAGGTCGGGGACGTGGTGGCGGAGCTTGCCGGCCTCGGCCGGCGGCACGTGTTCTTCACGGACGACAATCTGTTCGCCGACCGGCCGGCGGCTCTGGAGTTGCTGCAGGCGCTGAGGCCGGCGCGAGTCCGCTGGTCCTGCCAGGCCAGCCTCGAGGTGGCGGCCCAGCCAGACATTCTGCGGCAGATGGCCGACAGCGGCTGCTGCTCGATCACCATCGGATTCGAGTCTCTGGTGCCGGAGAACCTGGCGCAGATGGGCAAGGCCTGGAACCTGCGGCAGGGCCCGTTCGGCGAGCTGGTGGCGCGCTGCCGCGACCACGGCATCATGGTCTACGGGACCTTCGTCTTCGGCTACGATCACGACACCCCCGACGTCTTCGCGCGGACCGTCCAGTTCGCCGTGGAGAGCAAGCTCTTCCTGGCCAACTTCAACCCGCTGACGCCGACGCCGGGGACGGCCCTCTACGAGCGGCTGCGTCGCGAAGGGCGGCTACTGCGGCCACGCTGGTGGCTTGATCCGCAGTACCGCTACGGCGAGGCGGTGTTTCGGCCCCGGCAGATGACGCCCGAGCAACTGGCCGAAGGGTGCTACCGGGCGCGGACCGAGTTCAACCGCGGGGCGAGTATCCTGAGGCGAGCGCTCGACCGGCAGGCCAATGCCGGTTCCCTGCACCGCCTGGGCCTCTTCCTGGTCGCCAACCTGGTCTCCCGGCGCGAGATCCACCGCAAGCAGGGCCTGCCCCTCGGGGCCGCCGGGGAGCTGGCGCCAGTGTTCGGGGAACTGCCGGCATGAGGCTGACGCTGGTCAAACCGAACATCGGCCGCCAAGGCCAGTCGCTCTACGTGGACGAGGGCCGCATGGAGCCACTGCAGCTTGGGCTCCTGGCCGGGCTGACGCCGGGGGACGTGGACGTGGCGCTGGTGGATGACCGTTGCGAGCCAGTGCCCTACGACACGCCTACGGACCTGGTCGCCATCACCGTCGAGACCTTCACCGCGCGGCGGGCCTATGAGATCAGTGCCGAGTACCGCTCCCGCGGGGTGCCGGTCGTCCTCGGCGGCTTCCATCCCACGCTCCTGCCCGAGGAGGCCGCCCACCACGCCGACGCCGTGGTGGTCGGCGCCGCCGAACCGGTCTGGCAGGAGGTGCTCCGGGATGCTCAGGCCGGGAGTCTGCAGGCGCGCTATGCCGGCCAGGCCGGCGTCCCGCAGGCAGGCGTGTTGCCGCGTCGGGACCTGTTCCGCGGCAAGGGCTACCTCCGCATCGCGCTGGTCCAGGCTGGACGCGGCTGCCAGCACGCGTGCAGGTTCTGTGCGGTCAGTGCCGTGGCGAGTCGCACCCACACTCACCGCGTGGTGGCGGAGGTCGTCCGTGAGATCGAGGCCCAGGACCGCCGTCTGGTCTTCTTCGTCGACGACAACCTGATCGCCGACCGGCCCTTTGCCAAGGCCCTGTTTCGGGCGTTGGTTCCTCTGCGTCTGCGCTGGGTCGGTCAGGCGCCCATCGACATGGTCGCCGACCGCGAACTCATGGACCTGATGGTGGCCAGCGGTTGCCTGGGCAACGTCATCGGCTTCGAGGCCCTGGACCCCGACACCCTGAAGGCCATGGGCAAGGCCCCCAACCTGGCCGCCGCCGATGGCTACGAGGGTGCCATCAAGGTGCTGAAGGCCTATGGGCTGCAGACCTGGGCGGCCTTCACGCTGGGGCACGATGGCGACACTCCGGCGTCCCTGTACCGCCTGCTCGACTTTGCCCTGCACCACAAGTTCACGTTCGCGGCCTTCAATGTGCTCATGCCCTACCCCGGGACCCCGTTCTACCAGGACCTGCAGCAGCAGGGACGCCTGCTCTACGATGGCGCCTGGTGGCTGCACCCCGACTACCGCTTCAACCACGCCGCCTTCCGGCCCCGGCGCCTGAGTGCCGAGGACCTGACGGCGATCGCCTTCGACATCCGTTGTCGCTGGAACCGGTTCAGCGCCCAGGTCTGGCGCTTCCTCGACCCGCAGACCCATCTCAGGACGCCCTACCGGATGGCCCTCTACTGGCTCTACAACCCGCTGTTCCGGCGCGAGACCATGAAGAAACAGGGCATGCGCTTCGGCTACACGTGAGGTGACCGGCCGGCGGTCACCGGCAGCCCCAGGAGACACGGGTGGGGAAGCGAGCTTCAGGGATGAGGATACTGCTGGCCACGGCCGACGGCCGCGTTCACCGGCTGCGCTATGGCCGCTATGCCACCTCGTTCCGCGAAGCCCCGCTCACGTTGACCACGCTGGCCGCCCTCGTCCCGTCAGAACTCGGCGCCGTCATCCGTCTCGCCGACGCCAGCGTTCAGCCGGTACCCCTCGACGAGACCTTCGATCTGGTCGGGATCAGTTGCATCACCGGCACCGCCTTTGGCGCCTACACCATGGCGGACCACTTCCGCCGCCGCGGCATCCCGGTCGTGCTGGGGGGAGTCCACGTCGCGCTCTGTCCCGAAGAGGCGGCACAGCACGCCGATGCTATCGTCATTGGCTTTGCCGAGCAGGCTTGGCCGCAGCTCCTGCGGGATTTCGTTGCCGGCCGCCTGGCCAAGGTCTACCGCCAGGAAACCAGCGACCTGCGGGGCCTGCCGCTACCGCGCCGTGATCTGCAGCGCCGCTTCGGCTACATGATGCCCAATACCGTCTTTGCCACCCGCGGCTGCAAAGGCATCTGCGAGTTCTGCGCCGTGCCCGCGGTGCCCTTCGGCTGGCACGTGCGGCCGGTGGGTGAGGTGATCGAGGAGGTACGCCGCCTGCCCGGGCGCCGTTTCGCCTTCAACGATGTCAATCTCATCGAGGACCGCGAGTACGCCCGGGAGCTGTTTGCCGGGCTGGTCCCTCTGGGGAAGAAGTGGGGCGGGCTGGTCACGACCAAGATCGGCCAGGACCCGGAACTGCTCGAGCTCATGGTGCGCAGCGGCTGCGTCTACCTCCTGCTCGGTTTCGAGTCACTGGCCGACCGCGCCCTCTACGACCTGGGCAAGGCCTTCAACAACCCGGAGAACTACCACCTCGTGTGCCAGGCTCTGCACCAGTACGGCATCGTCATCCAGGGCTGCTTCATCTTCGGCATGGACACCGACACCCCGGAGGTCTTCCGCGACACCGTGGACGCCGTCAACGAGCTGCAGATCGACATCCCGCGCTATGCCCTCTTCACGCCCTACCCCGCCACCCGCGCCTACCAGCGGCTCAAGGCCGAGGACCGGCTCCTGCACGAGCACTGGCCCAGCTACGACACCCAGCACGT
>Ga0172371_10001039_pt1 | contig 43753 bp, 31 predicted proteins | sample Lak12m_FD_114543 | JGI IMG/M metagenome (GOLD analysis project Ga0172371, IMG submission 114543) | Freshwater microbial communities from Kabuno Bay, South-Kivu, Congo - kab_022012_12m | ecosystem: Environmental > Aquatic > Freshwater > Lake | place: Democratic Republic of the Congo: South-Kivu... | reverse complement strand
ATAAAAGAAGTTGCCTCAATTTATCGTGTAGCAAAATTTGATACATTGACGGGTGGTGTTTTAGGGGAGTTCAAAGATTTTGATTATTCATCTGATTCTTTATTGGGCAAGGGCAGTATGAAATGTAATTCAGATGGTAAGTTTTATATTGAAAATTTTGCCGGCGATTCGAGTCATTTCCCAATTGCTGTTACGATGAGTAACCTTAAAGCTTCATTCATAAGGATTAAAGATTACCCGAAGTTAAAAAGTGTCATTAAACCCAGAATACCGCTCCTTGATAGAACAGTTAACTATTACGATAATCCTCAAACAGATAGCATTGAAAAGATTGAATTTCATGTTGTTGAAGCCATGCCGCAGTTTCCGGGAGGAGAGGAGACAATGGCCTGGTTTATGAGTCAATTCCTGAGATACCCTGAAGAGGCATTGAAAAACAATATCTCGGGAACCGTTATAGTGAAATTTTTAGTCGATAGTGACGGAACTTTAAATGATTTTAGTATTGTGAAAAGTTTGGGCTATGGTTGTGATGAAGAAGCTATTAGAGTAATGAAATTAATTCCTGATTGGCTACCTGGAATTCAGCATGGTAACCCTGTAAGCGTTTATTTGGTTTTGCCGATTAGATTTGAATAAAGATGATTTTACTTTACATTGCAGTTAACAGATGGCCACTATATAAATTCAAGCCAACGGAAATAATGCTTTGACTTCTATTAGCTAGAAAATTAGGTAGATAACGAATAAATATCTATACAAATTTAAGACTAAAGATTACTATCCTATTAATGAAGGAAAAGATGTTGAATGGAAGCGACCCGAATATCTTTGCAAATACTACTAAATATGTTAAAGAAATGTAAGTCGGCCCCCATAGGTTTTTATTGCAGTTTTATATCCGGCAGGACTAAAAGTGAGTAAAATATGAGCTATGGTAATTAACGAACAGTCATCGTCTGCAAAGTGAAGGCTAAATTGCCTGGACTATTGTTGTATTTGCTAAGGTTAACGAAAGATGGAATAATAATCAGGCTAAAGGAAATCATAGCCCGACAATAAAACAAAACAGCATAATTATAAAACGATTAAAATCCCGACCCTTACACAGGTGAAACAATAGGAAATCAGTAAACTCAAAATAAATTGAACATAAAAAAAGTAATTCTATCCACTTTCCTGATTTGTACGTTAAGCATTTTATTATTAACAATTCGGCGATTTATTTTTTAAAATGAAGCAGAGTATTCATCTTTGTAAAGTGGATAGAACAGTCGTTCTCGAATCTCCCACAGTTGTTGGAGAATTAGAAAATCAAATCATTGACAGGAAAAGCGAGAGAAATTTTTATTGATGTTAAACAAAGAAAGAAACCAAATCACAGGTAACCGTGTAAATTGTTTATCCCCTACGGGGAATATTTTTAGTTATTGTACCTTACTATACTACAATACTTTATTACCTACAGTGAATTCCACGTTGCGGATAAAGTATTGTAGTAAAAAGTACACCCAGGTTTTCTTAATACCTCATAGAGCCCGCCTGACCATCGGGCAGGGTTAAAGAAATTAAGGATTGAATAATTTTACCCGGTCAGTAATGCAAACAAACAAAGGAGATACCAGATTTTAAGGCAACGGCCGGGGCCTACGTTCTGTGTAAAAGTCTCTCCATTCAGGTGCAGAGAGATGTAAATTATCGATAATTATAAAACGATTAAATTCCCGACCCTTACACAGGTGAAACAATAGGAAATCAGTAAACTCAAAATAAATTGAACATGAAAAAAGTATTTTTAGCAACTTTCCTGATTTGTGTGGTGAGCCTGTTGTCGGCTCAGAACTACTTCAGGAGTGGAATTTTTCTGCATCATTCCACAGGGAACTATATCTGGGGCCCAAATCCCGATGGTAATTCATCGACCACAATACCCGAGCAGATGCATGGATACAATACAATGCACGGCTTTAATGGAAATGATTCGGTTACAATGAACGAAGAATGGTGGTCGCCGGGTGATAACGAATGGTCAACCCAACACGAGTTTTTTGAGGGAAATACCGCTTTTACCGACATCAATTATTATCTCGAAAACAATAAAATTCTTGTCATCAAATCGTGCTTCCCTTCTTCCTCAATGGTAGCATTGGGAGAGCCCGGTGATACGTTGAATCCGACTTTTAAAAGTGTGTATAATTATAAATGGCACTGGAGACATATTATCAAAGTAATGGAAAATCATCCGGAAAGATTTTTTGCCATCTGGACGAATGCACCGCTTGAAAATTCATCGACGACAACTTCTGAGGCTGGTTTTTCGAAATCATTTTGTAGATGGGCGAAAGATACGCTGGCAAATGGACTGGATTCCGAATATGGCCCATTTCCTGCAAATGTTTATGTATTCGACTTTTTCGGTAAACTTACTGGACCAAATGGCATCATGCTGGACCAATACAGAACGGCTCCCTACGATAGTCATCCCAATGGAACGGCAACGGATCTGGTTGCGCCGGATTTTGTAAATGAAATTTTTAATGCCGCCATAGCCTATGAATCATTATTTGCCGACATTGAAGAAGGGAATCATGACTCTTCAATCGTCACAATATTTCCTAATCCGGTTACAGATATGCTAAACATTTTATTTTGGCATCCTGCAAAAATGATAAATTTGGAAATATATTCCTCAATCGGGCAAAAGGTTTATTATAAAACCATGGTAACTGTAACGACAAATTTGTGTTTAGAAAGTATTGATGTATCTGGTTTTCAGAACGGGAGTTATTTTTTAAGGATTCAGAATGAGAATTTTGTTGATACAAAAAAAATAGTCATTCAAAAGTAGATTCACCCGATAAAAATATTTTTGGCTGCATGTAGTCCACTTTACCACTTCCGGACCCGGCATACCGAAACCAACGATGAAGCTTCGCATCGGACTCAATGCAAAATAATAATTGGAATTACTGAAATTCCAGTAACTGTCATTGGAAACAGAAATTGGAAAACGTATTGTTAGTGTTTGGTGATTATATGCATGTATGCTGATTTGTTTTCGAAAACAGAGTTAATTTTTGTGTTTTGCGACTCTTAGAGTGGCAAGACTATGGGGTGCGTTTTAAAAGGTAGTTTAACGGTCTTACCCTGTGTTGGGCAAAAGCTGCCATCTCAATAAATGCGGCGTTTTTGATCAGGAAATGATTTTACCCCGACCTTACAAAAACACAAAATCAATATCTTTGTGTGAAAAGTTGGCTTGTGTTTACAGCGTTTTCAACAACGGGTTTTTGGTAATGGGAGTGAAATTGTAATTTGATTTTTTGAATTTAAAAACTTTTTTGTCAGCAGAAACAAAAGTATTTCTTATCCTCCATGCGACCGGTTTAATAAATAATGTGGGTAATCCTCAATAATTAAAAAATTCTAATTGAAATGAAAAGCATATTTCTGGTATTGGTTACTTTTACCTTAGGCACATGTATTTGTGCTCAACCATTCGGGGAAGCTGCTTCCAATTACAGAGTTATAAAACTGGAATATGAAAACAGTAGCGGGGAAAATGGCATTACTAATTTTAAATACGATCAATTCGGGAAGCTGACTAAAGCTTACTGGTCACTTACTGATTGCAGCAGGAGCTCAGTAAATTCATACGAATACGACACCAATGGATGGTTAACAACCTCTTACAGGGAATTTTCAGATGGATTGACTTCTTTTGAGTTTTTTTCGTACAATAGCTTTGGTAATAAGGTTTCTGAGAATTTCTACAGATCGGATCATGTATCAGGTTCTGCTTCTTATGAATATGACGGGAAGCAGTTAATGAAAGCCGGGTTAAAGAATCATAAAGGATGGTTAAATGGAACGGTAACTTACCAATACGACCAACAAAATAGGAGAGTAGATGCTCTATTACTAAAGGATGAAAAAGTAATTTGCAATATAAATTATGAATACGATAGCATTGGGAACCTGTTAAAGGAATTTTGGAATTTTCAGGGAAAATGGAATCAGATATTTTCATATTACTACGAAAAAATTAATACGGATAAGGATTATTATTCAAGCCCGTTTTTCTCAGATTTGGGTATGTATCGTATTAGCAAAGAGAATTATACTTACAATAATGAAATTGGCGGACCTTCCTTTTATTATTATGATACTAAAGGTTTATTATATAAAAAGGAATTCATTCGTTCCGACAGCTTTTCGACCAACACAGTTTTTGAATATGATCCCGAAAGGAAATTGGTTTCATCATTAAGAACATTGTCAAATGGAAAAAATACCCAATTTTCCTATCATTACGACGGGAACAGGAATTTAATACTTCGTCAGTATTTTAGTAATGATACGCTTATCGGATTTGAATCATATTTGTACAACACTGAAGGTGATATTATTAAAGCTTATGTCAGGAATCTTGATGGTTGGTTAACAGGCACAATATCTTTTAATTATGACCAATTGGGAAGGATTAAAAGTGGTGATTTTAAGGGTGAAAACGGTTTTAATGCGCTAATTGTTTTCAAGAATAATTCTGATGGTCTGCCTTCCGAAATTAATTGGGAGTTTACATTTGGAAAATTTCAGCATTATGTTTATGAATATGAAAGGAAAGACCAGTCAAAAAGATAGAAATTGGTAGTCGGACTATTCAGAGTTTTCGTTTTCATCGACCGGTTGAATGATATTGAAAGCTTTTGTAATGCCGGCAGGGCTTTTAACAAAAGTCGTTGTACGATTTAGTTGCTGGATTATAAGGTTTATTGATTTGAAGTTTATTTATGCTTACAATTCAGAATTCGTGGTGATGCACTAATCTTGTCGGAGTGATTGTGGGGCTGAGTGTTTACACAAACCAATAAATGGCCACAAAATGGCAGATTGTACCCGCCAAAACGAAAATATGGAAAACGGCATGATTAAATTTCATTCCTTTTAAACTATACAACACAGCACCCACCGTGTAAGAAATTCCGCCGGCAAGCAACCAGATTAATCCCTCAGTTGACATATTCTGAATGAGTGGTTTGATAGCAATAACGATGATCCAACCCATCAGCACATACATAATTACGGAAAGTATTTTGTGTTTTCCGATAAAAATGATCTTCAAAAAGATTCCCACAACAGCCGCTCCCCAGGAAATTCCAAAAATTGTCCAACCTACCCAGCCGTGAAGTGTTACCAATGTGAAAGGCGTGTAGGTTCCTGCAATCAATACATAGATGGAAGCATGGTCGAATATGTTGAGCCGGGCCCGTAATTTCGGAATCTTCGAATGATGATAAAAGGTTGAGGCCGAATAGAGAATGATCATACTGATGCCAAAAATCGAAAAGCTTACAATACGCCAGACATCAGCTGTTGAAACAGCGCGCAATACCAAGAGTACCAAACCAATGATGCTCAATACCAACCCTGATCCGTGCGACCACACGTTAATCCGCTCTTCCGCAGGCGAATAAAATTTCACTCCATCTTTAAAATACATTGTTTCTTTATTTTTAAAAATCAGGCGCAAATCTACGCATTTAACATTGTTGGAATCAATTTATAATTGGGGCTGCTCATCAGGTGAAGTTAGCTTCGTTTATCCTGATAATTATTTATCAAATTGCCGTCAGAACCAGATGATGTGCCGATTAACAAATCAAAATCTTATTTTTGCAGATTATGCTTTTATTTCCAGAAATTTAATAAACAAATATTTGTCAAAAAGAATGAAGAATATTTTTAAAAAACTGGTTTTTCGATTTGCCGCAGTTGCCTTGTGTATTGTATTGATAACCATGGTAGCATGTAAGAAAGATAACAATGCCGACAATGAAGAGCTGAATAACCAGGTAAAGATGATTGCCTTTCTTACCGAACATTATCCTCCTTTAAATTACGAGCAGGAAGGAAAGCTTTATGGGGTTTCAGTTGATATACTCGAAGGCCTGTTTGATAAAATGAACGTTAACCTTACCAGAAATAATATAGTCCTTAAGAATTGGTCGGAGGCATATCAGCAAACGCTCAATCAAGCGCATACCATGCTGTTTTCGACGGCAAGAATACCGGAACGGGAATCATTGTTTAAATGGGTTGGTCCGATTGCCCCCGAAAAGACCATTGTGCTTGCTTTAACTGCCAACAACATCGAAATCACAGCGATAACCGAATTAAACAACTATTCCGTTGGTGTGATCAGGGACTATGCTGCAATCCTGATGCTTACGGATCAGGGAGTGTTGCCCGAAGCAATGGTTTCATTTAATGATGTGGAACATTTGTACAACGCGCTTAGCAATGGTGATGTGGATTGCATTGTTTATTCCGAAACAGGAAATACGCTAATTATCGAATCGCTGGGAATGAATGCTGCAGATGTTGAAACTGTTTATCTGGCTGGGGTTGTAGAAAATTATTTTGCTTTTAATTCGGAAACGTCCGATGAAATAATTACGCTTTTCCAACAATATCTGGATCAGTTGAAACTCGACAAAACCGGGGACGGCAGCAGTGTTTACGAGAAAATTCTCAACAACTACCAGGTTATCCAGCATATCAACGACAATATCACAGCGGAAATGGTTATCTCGCTGGTCGAACAAACCGCCGCCGATATTGCCGCCGATGCTGCCGGCACTTTTGCGAAGATGAATCAGCATCTGGCACCCTATAAGGATCAGGTAAATCCGGCGCTTTATTCGTTTGCTTACGACACAGCTATCAATATGGTAGCACACGCCGACAATGAGTTACTGGTAGGGGTCAATTTCAGAGGAAAGACGGATGCCGCCGGGAAAAAATTCAGAGACGAAATTGTTGCGGGGGCACTGGAACACCAAACCGGCTGGACAGATTATATCTATACCAAACCTGATCAAAGCGGGCTTTACTATAAAACCACCTATTATCAACTCGTTACCGGCAGCGACGGTGCTTTTTACATCATTTGTGCAGGACGATTTAAATAACAAACCCAACTAAACAGATCAGCAGTTTATTCAAAGGCTGATCAGGGTTGTATGTTTTTGCACTGCCGGAAATTCTCCGGGACCAGGATCAAACCTGACTTGAAAAAATTTTCCTCTTGTATTCCTGTCTGAAATAAAGAAACCCACTATCTTTCGACAGCAGGTTTCTTGGAAGTTCCCTTTAAGGCTTCCCCCGCAAAATAGCGGAACATATGCCCAAAGGGTGGGGGGAGGAACGGGGAAAACTAATTCAATACTAACTTTTGAACAATTGTTCCTTTGGCCGATTCAATGCGTACAAAGTAAACGCCTTTCGTGTGGCCGGTAAGATCAATTTTACCGGGCGCTGAAAGCCTGTTTACAAATATTTCCTCACCAAAAGCATTGAAAATCCTGACATTCGTATTATCATCAATCCCTTCGATTGTAAATACACCTTGTGTAGGATTTGGATAGATCCGGATGTGGCTACCCGTAGGTTGCCCAATGCCAGTTGCCAACAGCGTTGCCTTTGTAATGACTGACATGCTGTTAACATTGAACTTCCCGGAATTATCCAAAGAAGGATCGTAACTGACTTCAAGGTCGAAGATTTCATCAGTCGAAGGCCGGTACAGTTTGTAAATGATGTTTTCGTTTGCGGCGAATCCGTCAACTGCAACTGTATAAGCATCATCACCATTCAGCACCAGGCCGGTACCATCACCTGAATACATATTCATGCCGGCACATAAACCCGATTGGGTGAATGCTCCAATAATGTCTCCTTTTTCGAAATCTGAAATTGCATCGGATGCAAAGGCAACAATATGTGTAGCTGGTGTGTAATAAACATCATTCCATGGTGATACGTTTTCAAATGTTAGAGGTTCGATGGCCGATGTTTTGAATCCACCTGCAGGAAAGTTTATCGATCCCGCTGAAGTCATATAAACAAAATAGGACTTGCCAGTCTTAAGATTGCCAAGTGTATTGAAGTTGTAAGCAGGCCAGTAAACACCTTGTCCCGCAACATCTTTAGCTGCATAGAATCCGGCAACACCGGCAAAAATGCTTACCACATCAACATCGGCAGTGCTTAACACGGGAATGATGTTCCAACTGGCATCAAGATCTACTTTTGTATCTGTTAGCCCGGCACCGTAAATACTCAAAACATCGTTTTCGTTTAATTTTATAGCATAACCGCTATATTCATTCCATTTGTCGAGTGTATTTACTCCTTGCGACGGCCAGTAAAATCCATCGAAATTGTAAAGTAGGATGAGTGAATTCATAATCGGTTCAAACATATTGGTAACCTGCGTATCTATCGGGGACAGGTAACTTGATATTCCACTCCAGCCTGAAGGAATACTCAGATTCTGACTGCCAAAGATGTCAGTCAAAGCCGAGAATCCGAAGTCGACGAAGGTGCCGTCAGAATTAGGCAATGCAGGGTCGTATTTTACCATTACATCCTTCACGCTCCCCGTCGATTCTTTACATATTTTCCAGACAAAGGTTTCACCTGTGGCAAATCCTTCCTTAACATCATGGGTTGTGTTATCATCACCATAGGCAATCAGAACCTGGCTTTCTCCTGTCCATTCAACAAGTCCGCCACATTTCACGAGCCCCTGATTATCGGCATAAAATACACCTATCACATCCCCCGGTTCGAGCATTATCATCGGAGCGGGTATAGCGATAAGATGCGTCGAATTGGTTTGTGTAGGCTTCCAGTTCGGGCAAACGTGAACCTGGTAATCTTCTACCTCACCATCTAACGCTAATCCGGTATAGGACAAATTTCCCTGTGAGTCGAAACGGAACCTCATAAAAGTTTTGCCCGAGGAAGCCGTTGCCGGAATATTAAACGTCAATGTATTCCAACCGGCAATCAGCGGCGTATTTGTGAAAATCTGGTCTCCGGCATCTGCCCAGCTGCCATTCATGTTGAAATCCATCCAGGCGTTCAGGAAACCTGAAGCAGAGGCTTTTACATTAATGGTTGCTGTATTCCCACTATACATGGTTCCAATAAAGAGTACACCATCTTCATCAGCAAGGCCATTGGAATCGTCTCCAAGAGCGGTGGGTGATGGCTGTCCATCTGGCTCGTTATCGACCAGGTCGCCTAAATAATAGAAACCGTAGTTGATGTGTCTGGCGCCGTTGTCCGAAAGCAAGGTAGGATACGGATACGGGGCGTCACCAAAATCGATACAACATTCAGGTACTTCACCAATGTAAATCGGATAGTCTTCAACTTCCCCATTAAGGGCAGGTCCGTCAAAGTTTAATACACCAGGATAATCACGGAACCTGAAACGGGCGTATGAATTGCCGGGGGTTGCGGATATTGGTACACTAAATGAGATTGTATTCGATCCGGCAGTTACCGGACTTGCCGTACAGATATGTTCTCCTGCATCAGCCCAGTCACCATCGAGGTTGAAGTCCATCCATGCATCTATAAAACCGTTAACCGAAACCTGTACTGTGAAATTTGTTGTCATACCGGGGACTAAAACTGCCGGGAGTGTCACGCCATCTTCATCATCAGCACCATTTAGGTCATCTCCCTGTGCAGTTACAGTTTGTAAACCGTTAGGTTCTGCATCAATCAGATTCCCCATAAAAATGTTCGGAACTACAAGATGCCGCGCACCATTACAGGCTAAGGTCGTAGGGAATCCACAATTGTTGGGATTTTCCGGTGCATCTCCGAAATCATATTCACCATTTGGTATCTCTCCAATATGAACGGCATAATCTTCAACTTCACCATTCAGGGCAGGGCCAAAACTGTTCATTGTTCCTGAATAATTACGGAACCTGAAACGCGCGTATGAGTTTCCAACTACAGCGCTTGTTGGTATCGTGAAGGTAAGATTGGTTGTAGGTGCTGAAACTGCCTGTGAGGTGAAAATATGCTCTGTTCCAGGATCCCATAATCCATTTTGATTAAAGTCGATCCAGGCATCAAGAAAGCCGTTAACTGATGGAAGAACAGTAATTGTCACCGACGAACCAGGTATTAATGTTGGTGGCAAAATTACACCATCTTCATCATCGAGATTGTTAAGATCATCACCATCAGCGCCAAGGGTCGGTTGTCCGTCGTATTCTGCGTCGAGTTTACTTCCCAGGTAAACAGATGGAACAATGAAATGATAAGCACCATTATTGGCAAGTGTCGTCTGATAGTTAAATCCAAAACTTGCATTTTCAGGAGCATCACCAAAGTCGGTGTTACAAGGTGGTAAGCATGGGCCTACAGTCAGGCAGAATACTCCCGCCGTATCAACACAACCAAAGCTATTTTGAACCACAACAGAAATCTGATGAGAACCGGATACATTACTGGTAAACGCGAGGTTTTTACCTGTGCCAATCGGACTTCCATAATTTCCATTATCATACCAGGTAATGAGGGGATAGGCCATACCATACGTATTGTTGGGCCATACTTCATTGAGTGGCAATGGAATGTAAATATTTAAAGTGTCATTGGTACAGATTTTATCGCAACCAAGAGGGAATAAGCTCAGATCAGGTTTTGCAAAAATAAAACCCGCATCTGCTGAGTTGGAGCATCCTGTTGCTTTATCCGTAATGGTTACACTATAAAACCCTGGTGCTGATGCCGTGATTACTGGTGTTGTTTGTCCGGTGTTCCATTGATAGCTAAAGAGGCTGGTATTATTTGGTGCCGGAGTTAATGTAACTACTGATCCTTCACACTGGCTTATTTGTGTAACACTTAAAGGGGGTGTCCGGTAAAAGGTGATACACAGTGTATCGTAGTTTTTACAACCTGTTACGGTATCGCTTACCTGAACAACAAACTGATAAGTTGCCGGTAAAGTTCCGGGAACTATTATACTGGCGGTTGTATAATAACTAAGGTTGCTATTATTGGGGCTAAAAGTAGCTCCGGCAGGATTGCTTGACCAGTTATAACTGCAATCGCTGTTATAGTATGCGGTGAGGGGAAATGTAACGGGGCTTGAAGGGAAGGCGCAAACAGATCCATCACCGGTAATTTTTGCTTTTGGCAACGGTTTCATGTAAATGAAAATCTTGTTTGAAATGCTTGAACATGGGTAGCTATTGGTTATACTAACCCAGTATTGCCCATATTGGTAAGCATTGTAGGTGCCGCTGTTTGCCCCTGTTATTGGATTTCCATCTTTGTACCATTGGTAAGAATTCATCCCGGTACAGGCTGTAAATGTTACAAAATCGCCCGGACAGAAAATCGTATCAGAGGCTGTAATGGTACAGTTTGGTGTTGGATTTACAGTAATCGATTGAGTTTTTATTGCTGTACAGCCCATCTCATTGGTAATAACCAATGTTACAGTAAAGTTTGTTGGGCTTGTAACCGAATATGCATGTTGTGGGTTATAAACAAATGATGTTGAACCATCTCCAAAACTCCAGGCATAATTGTAGAGAGTATTCACTGGATTCGCAGAAAATGTTATCGGTGAATTCGAACAAGCGGGTGCTGTTGAGGTAAAACTTGCAGTAGGCAACAGAACATTTACCGTTTCTGACCATGTTGTAAAACAGCCTGTTGAAGAAGTTACCTTAAGCGTTACCACATAAGTTCCGGATGCAGTAACCGACAAAGATGGATTAGCACTGGTAGGACCAGGGGTAAATGTTCCAGTACCAGGGCCACTTACTGTCCATAGATAGCCGGTAATTGTTGCCGGAGATACAACATATGATTCGTTTACCAAAGAAACCTGACTACAAACAACATAGGTTCTGAAAAAAGCTACTGCGGGACAATTTCCAGGCTGAGGTGGTCCACCTGTTCCTCCTGCTGAACAATCTTCTATTATAACATTAACAATATTCGATTTTGCTGAGCATCCGTTGAGTGTTACGATAACATAATATTGATAGGTGCCAATTAGTGTAAATGAAGATACAGGGATATTCAAAGTTGCCGATGTTCCACCTCCGACAGGACTTCCATTTTTATACCATTGGTAAGAATACCCACCTGCAACAGGTGTGGAAAGTATGAGTGTCTGCGTACCTCCCAGACAAAAAATTGGCAAAATGTTGTATGATGCGACTGCGGTTGGTGGACCGTTGATTGTAATATTTTTGGTTGCAAATCCCTGGCATCCTGTTGCTTTAAGTATTACTGGGGTCGCGGGTGTACCATGCCATTGGATGGTCACCGAATTCGTTCCCTGGCCGGTTATTATTGTTCCTCGGTTTGTGTATGGTGACAAGATTGTCCATAGGTATCCACCAGGAGGCATAGGTCCAGCGATTGAATAGGTTTCAACGGCATCGATACAAACGGTAGTATTCCCCGAAATTGCTGGAGCAGGATAAGGATTAACATTTATAGTTTTGGTTAATGACTGGCAGTAAACCCCGGGACTAAGTTCAATTTCCTGATATACACTCAATGTCCATGGTCCGGCACCTGCAAATTGGACAACTACCGAGTCTATATCTGCACCCATTCCTGATTGAATAATTCCAGTGGCGGGGGGAATGGTCCAGACATACTGGCTGCCATTAGTGTTTGATGAAATGCTATACGTGTAATTTTCATTCGGACACACCATTACCGGCCCAACAATATTGTTTAATACTGGTTTGGCTTTTACCTGAACATTTTTAAATGCATTTGCGTTACAAAATGCTGAAGTGTTAAGCGGAGTTGCCGTTATAGTATAGGGTCCGGGTAAAGTTGGCCAGGTTACCATAATTACCGATGTTCCATTCCCACTGATAAATGCCCCTGCCGGTGAAATAGTCCAGTTGGCAACTCCATTTGAAACGTACTGGGTTGTCGAACCTTCGCAAACTACATCATCTCCAAACATGATCGAAAACACAGGCAAGACATCAATTACGATGGTGCTGCTGCCAAAACATCCGGCTAAAGGATTATTGTAATCACATTTTAATGTGTATGTTCCAGCCTGGGTGAAGGTAATATTCACAGTGGCACTGTTTCTGTCAACCAAATTAAACGAATAGGTTCCAGTGGTGGCTGTTGTTGTCCAGGTATAATATGTTCCTGGTAGTGAGGGTAGTGAAAAACTCCCCGAAGTACCTGTGCAAAGTGGCGTTGGGCCAATGATTGGAAGATTGGGATAGAGAACTGGCACATGTAAGGTCGTGGTGCCGGGACAAGGAGCAATAGCACAACCCGGTACGGCGAGTGTTACCGTAGTCGGGACGGTATAAAAGGCATCCCATTTTACTTTGATGCAACTTGTTCCCGATCCTGAAACAATAGTTCCACCGGTTACACCCCAATTATAGGTACTACAAACTACTGGAGTACACAACGAAGTAGTATCGCCGGGGCATACGGTTCCGTAACAACAATCGGTTTCGATTTTTGGACCTTCACCGGCGTTTACAACCACAACTTTCGAAATCGTGTCGCTACAACCACAGGGAACTTTCATTTCCATTTGCTGGCCATTAATATTCACAACAGTCCATTGGCCTGCACCCATATCGGTTGTAGTCAGTAAAACGGTATAGTTGCCGGGTAGTGAATAGGAATGATCCGGAGGATTGGCAAGGTTAGAGGTCGTTCCATCTCCAAAATCCCATAAATAAACACTTCCACCAAGCGAAGTATTCGTAAAATGTACAGGGCTATTCAAACAAACCGGGTTGGGCGCTAAAGTAAAATCAGCCTGTGGTCCGTCAATCAGACATATTTCACGCGTGATTGAATCGAGACAGTTTCCACCAATATTGAGATTACTGATGACGACTTTTATTAATCCACTACTTCCGTTTCCCCATAAAATTGCATTGGGATTACCCGTAAAGTTCGTAGGAGTTCCACCCGCAACTGTCCAGGTGTAAGTAAAACTTGGATCGTTTGGATAAACCGTATACACATGAACACTTTCTTTGCATGCAGCCAGACCCGAAAGATCAGATCCGGCAGGATTTGTATGATCCTTGGCGCAAGCTCCGTCGGGTGGGCAAATTTCAACGGCGTCCTTTAATTTGAAATCAGGGCAGCAAACCTGTGCTACCAGCTGAGTAGGCTGGAATACATTAATTGCTATCCATAAAAAACTTAACACGAAAAACGTTTTTTCCATGCTGTAAGCTTTAACTTTTTGATCGGTAACTAATTTTTTCATACCTGTAATGTTTTAATAAAATTAAATTTCGTTTAAAAAATTTGGTAATGTTATTAAAGTCCGACAAAACATAAAATTAATATCAGTGAGTTAAGAATCACAAGGCCAATTTATTAAGATTCTATAAGTTATTTTTTCCGTTATGATTCGGGTAAAATATCTCCTCATCCGTGATCTTAAGTTTGATTGTGCTTCTGTCATTTTTAATATTTTGTTGAACAAAGATTTTGATGGAATGAATAGTCATTTTCTCTATTTATTAAAGTTGCAGACTATTATCTTATCAAAAACAAGTTCAGTATATAATAGTTTTAAATGTGTTTGTTAAATGTTTGTTAATTAATTACTTCCGGATATCCATGAGCATTTTAACAACCCTTGTACCAAAACATTAAATTTTTAGGCAGGGAAATGATTTCCCTTCGTTGATAATTGAATATCAATGCGATATAAAAATGTTCAATAAAATTGGCAAATCGAGATATTATTTAAATATATAAATATGGGCGTAAATACATATGTAAATCCGCCCGCATGGGTGAAAATCGGAGATGTGCTTCTGGTTTTTGAAGCAGGAGGAAAATTCCCATAGCTTAGCATTGATGGAAGAAAGTTGATTCTCTCCATCCATTTTGTTAAAGCACAGATCCTTTTGGATTATTCCTGGATTTGTTGTTGCTTCTTTTACTGATCGGGTAACAACTGCAAACGAAAAAGGCTACCTCAGATTAAGCAGCCTCTAATTTATCACTGATGAGGATATTGTTGTTTACTCAGCAGTTTTTATGATTTTTTCAACCGGAATGCTTTTAAGCATGGTCGTAACTTCGTTTTCTTCATTTATTCCGTTACAGGTAAAGGTAAACATCGAACTTCCAAAAGGCATTTGTACATTGTAGGAGACCGTTCCTTCGGTACTCGTACTTTTGGTAAGGAGTGCTTTATAATTTTCAATTTTAATCCGCTTTTGATTGGGATCGGAATTGATAAACGAAGGCATGGCAAGTATGGCGTTGATCCCAGCAATTAAAGGCGAATCGCTCATGATTTGTACCGATGCATCCTTGTTTTCTGCCTGGTAATTACGGTTTACGAATAATCCGGCAAAACCGGCTGTAACTCCCGTTACATTGTCGTTGGCTTCAACCTTATCCATGCCACCAATATTTTCGGGAAGCAAGGCAAGTATGTCCTTTCCGATGGCCTGATTAATGCCTTGCAAAGCTTGTTGAAGGGCAAAACGTGCATTTTCGAGATCTCCCGAACTGTATGAAGACTGGGCTTCATTCAATCTTTCCTGGACCTCCTGTGCCTGAACCTGTATTCCCAGGAACAGTACAATCATTAGGGTAGTAAATATTAGATTTTTCATTGTTCTCCAAGTTCTTTTTTGATGGTTTCAATATCGATTTTATCGGCTGCATCCATTATTTCCTGTTCATTTTCAAAATTCTTTCCTTCGGCAATCAGGATTGATGACTGTCCAAAAGGTACGCTTAATTTATAGCCCGAATTTTCATCATATTCAAGTACACCACGATAATCTTTAAATTTCACCTGTTTATGATTCTGGTCCTGTGTTGATGCATAAGATCCGGAAGCAAGATACATATTGGCTGCCGAGAGCAGGCCGGCATCATTACCAATAGTTATTCCCAGTTCTTTGTCGTCCTTACGGTAAACCCGCTCAATGATTAATCCAACAAATCCAATACCTGAACTGGTAACATTATCCTCTTCATCAATTTTTGGAAGTCCTGAAATTGATTCTGGGAGACCTTTAAGAATTTGCTTCCCGATTTCCAGCTCGATACCTAAAATTGCCTGGCGAACTGCAAAACGCGCATTGCTGTACTTTTTGCCATCAAAAGCAGTCCCTGCTTCTTTAATGTTTTCCTTTACATCCGGAGCAGTGTTGTTAAGACCTCCGCCGCGGGTATTGTTTACACTGCTTGATGTGCCCTGATTGGGATAATCAGATTGAGTTCCCTGGTTTGACTGATTCGGCTGGTTCGACTCATTGTTTTTATCTTTGCCAAAGACCTTTTCAACAACTTTGTCTTCACCCTTGTTTTTCAGCTTTTTAAGCAATCCCTGGGAAAAAGTCTGTTCATTGGCAAAACCGGCCATCAACATTGTAACGCATAAAAAAATTACGTACTTTTTCATTTTCAGTTATTATTTTAATTGTGAGCGAAAATAATCATTTAATCGATTTCGAAAGGAAAAGTTGATGGGTTTTTGAAAGGAATGTTGGTCCCGGATGAGATTATGAAATTTTTACTAATAATTTAATGTCGATATTTGCACCTGATTTTGACTGATAACATACAGGAAATGAATAAGATTGAATTGCTGTCACCTGCAAAAAACTTTGAAGCCGGCAAAATCGCAATTAATTTTGGCGCTGATGCAGTTTACATCGGGTACAAGAAGTACGGAGCCCGTGCTGCTGCCGGTAATTCGTTGAGCGATATTTCACAATTGGTAAACTATGCGCATCTGTTTAATGCCCGCGTCTTCGTTACGATTAATACCGTTTTGTTCGATTATGAACTAGATGAAGTTCAGCAAGTTATCCATAAACTATACGAGATTGGTGCGGATGCGGTTATCATACAGGATGTGGGAATCCTGGAACTGGATTTACCACCAATTCCCATATTTGCAAGCACTCAGATGCACAATCACAATCCGGAAAGAATTCTTTTTCTCGAAAAGATTGGAATAAAACGCGCCATCCTGGCCAGGGAATTATCATTAAACCAAATTGCAGAAATCAGGGCAGCGAGTAAAATCGACCTTGAGTTTTTTGTCCATGGAGCCTTGTGTGTTTGCTACAGCGGGCAATGTTATTTCAGCCATGCCATCCAGAAAGGGAGCGCCAACCGGGGCGAATGTGCTCAGCCATGCCGTGCCTATTACGATCTGGCCGACAATGCCGGGAAAACTATTGTCAGGAATAAATTCATATTGTCGCCCAGGGACCTTGATCTTTCGGGTTTTCTGAGGCAATTGATTGATGTTGGAATTTCATCATTTAAAATCGAAGGCCGGCTGAAGGACCTGAATTATGTGAAAAACATCACGGCATTTTACAGGCAAAAAATAGATGAAATACTTGATGGTTCAACCGTATTAAAAAAAGCATCTTCGGGTAAAGTGGTTTTTGATTTTATCCCCGATCCCGAAAAATCATTTAATCGTGGATTTACCAACTATTTTATCGAAGGTAATAAATCGAAAATATCAACATTTGATACGCAAAAATCGTTGGGGAAATACCTCGGGAAAGCAGTTGAACTGACGGCTCAATATTTTAAAATCGAAATTCATGAAATTCTGAATAATGGGGATGGGCTCTGTTTTTTTGATTCCAGGAAAAACCTGGTTGGTCTCCGGCTGAACAAAGCTGAAGATGGAAAACTTTTTCCTGATTCGTTGAATAGCCTGTTTTTGGGTGCAGAAATCTACAGGAACCACGACCAGGAAATGACGAAGAAGCTTGAAAACTCGAATACAGCCAGGAAAGTTGAAATTCGGTTCTTACTTACTGAGCAGGAAAATGACATTCTTTTAAAAGCCATTGATGAAGATAATAATCATGTAAGCTGCATTATTGCAGCAGAAAAGACAATTGCCACCAATCCTGAAAATGCAGACGAGACAATAAGAAAACAGCTTTCAAAAACCGGTGATACCATTTTTCGGGTTAGCGAAGTCGGCATTAATCTCAACAAATCGTTGTTCTTCCCGGTTTCTGTTTTAAACGATTCCCGGCGGCTGATTTTGGAGCAATTATCAGTCGAAAGGCTTAAAAATTTCAAGCGTGAAACTTCATCCATCAGCAAAAACGACTTTCCTTATCCTGAAAAAGAACTTGGGTTTAAGGCAAACATCGTAAACGAAGAAGCAGTTTCTTTTTATAAACGGCATGGTGTTTCAAGTTTAACGTATGGGTTTGAAAAACAAGCTCCCGAAGGGCAGGTTGAAATCATGACCACAAAGTATTGTGTGAAATACCAGCTTGGCCTTTGTACTGGAAAAAAGGAGGGTGCCACCGAAGATGTGTTGTTTATGAACGACAACCAACGAAAGTACAAACTCGTCTTCGATTGTGCCGAATGCAAAATGAAGGTGGTTTTGTAAGCTATTAATTAAAAATTCGACACATTTACGCTTGGGCGAGCAAACCAGATATCACCGGCTGCTCTCGTTAATCCCATGTTATTTTTTTAATTAATCTTAAAAGGGATAAAAAGTTTTATTTTTGCACCGGTTAAAAACCAGTATTTTAATAATCAGTGTAATTAATAATGAAAAATTCAAAAGTTGCCGAACTGCTTAAAAGCACCGAATACGACCATCTGGTAAATGTTAAAGGTTGGGTTCGTACCAAAAGAGGGAATAACAAGGTAGCATTTATCGCCCTTAACGATGGTTCGGTAATCCATAATATCCAGGTTGTGGTTGATGTGGCTTCCTTTGATGAGGAAATGTTGAAACTGATCACCACCGGAGCCGGGATTTCGGTTACTGGTAAACTGGTTCAGTCGCTTGGTCAGGGGCAGCATGTTGAAATACAGGCAAGCGAAATTGAGGTTTATGGAACGGCAGATGCCAATACGTATCCGCTTCAGAAAAAAGGTCATTCGCTGGAATTTTTACGCGAAATCGCCCATTTACGACCGCGGACCAACACCTTTGGGGCAGTATTGAGGATCCGCCATACGCTGGCTTATGCCATTCATAAATATTTTAACGACCGTGGTTTTTATTACCTGCACACCCCCATCATCACCGGTTCAGACGCCGAGGGCGCAGGGGCTATGTTCAGGGTGACTACCCTGGATGCGTTAAAACCACCTTTGACCGATACCGGTGAAGTGAATTTTAAGGAGGATTTCTTTGGAAAACCCACCAACCTGACAGTTTCAGGGCAGCTCGAAGGCGAACTAGGAGCAACCGCATTGTCTTTGGTTTATACTTTTGGACCTACTTTCCGTGCGGAAAATTCAAATACACCCCGCCATCTCGCAGAGTTTTGGATGATCGAACCTGAAATGGCATTTTACGACATCACCGACAACATGGACCTGGCCGAGGATTTTCTGAAGTACCTCGTAAATTATGCGCTGGAACACAATGCTGAAGACCTCGAATTCCTCAACAACATGTACGACAAGGAACTTGTTGCTCGTCTCCGTTCGATTACCGAAACCAATTATGAGCGGCTTACTTACACCGATGCCATCGAAATCCTGACGAAATCCGGAAGAACTTTCGAATTTCCAGTTTACTGGGGTGTTGATCTCCAGTCGGAGCACGAAAGATATCTCGTAGAGCAGCATTTTAAAAAACCGGTCATTCTCACAGATTATCCGAAGGAAATAAAGGCTTTTTACATGAAGCAAAACGAAGATGGCAAAACCGTGAGGGCTATGGATGTTTTATTCCCGAATATTGGCGAAATCATTGGCGGATCTCAAAGAGAGGAAGTGTATGAGAAATTGGTAAACCGCATGCGTGAAATGAATGTCCCGGAAAAGGAAATGTGGTGGTACCTCGAAACCCGCCAATATGGAACGGTGCCTCACAGCGGTTTTGGTCTTGGCTTCGAACGCCTCGTATTATTCGTAACCGGTATGAAAAATATCCGCGATGTAATTCCTTTCCCGCGTACCCCTCAAAATGCTGAATTTTGATTTAAATGAGTATAACATTTTGATAATTGTGAAGTAATGCTCTTTCGGATATCAATAATGAAATTCCTTTATAATATTTGAGCGGTGATTTTTTCGATTTATGATAAAAAATGAGCCTGATCGGAAGAAATTATGTAAGTTTGGATAGATTTTAAAAATAGTAAATACATTAGCTTTAAAGGTAAAATATGGGTAAACAGGGCTTAATACAGAAACTGGCACTTCAGCAAAAATTGTCGCCTCAGCAAATTCTGCTTATGAAGTTGTTGCAGATTCCTACAATGGCTCTGGAACAGCGGATTAAACAGGAAATCGAGGAAAACCCTGCACTTGAGGACCTTACCGAATCGGAAGACGAATACAAAGACCAGGATTCCGATGATGATTTTGAAAACGATTTCGACAACGAAACCGGTGATGAATTCGATTTACACGATTATATCGATGACGATGAAATCCCTTCCTACAAGCTGCAGACCAACAATTACAGTGCTGATGATGAAAGAAAAGAAGTCCCTTTTGCTTCAGGAAAAACATTCCAGGATAATCTGATTTCACAGCTTGGTTTAAGAAATCTCGACGAGAAACAGAATCTTATTGCCCTCACTATCATTGGTAACCTCGACGATTCGGGCTACCTGCAACGCGACCTCAACTCAATGGTTGACGATTTGGCTTTTACCCAGAATCTTACGACTACTCCTGATGAAATCCTGAAAGTGCTTAAAATAATCCACGAATTCGACCCGGCAGGTGTTGGTGCACGAAATCTTAAAGAATGTCTGCTTCTTCAGTTAAGGCGTAAGCAGGAAGAAGAACCTGGTATCGAATGCAGTATCGCAATTTTAGTGCTGGAGCGATATTTCAATGAGTTTACGAAAAAGCACTATGACAAGATCATGAAAAAGGCAAGGATCAGCGAAGATGACCTGAAAAATGCGATTGGCGAAATTTTGAAGCTAAATCCAAAACCGGGCAATTCGATGAACGATAGCACCAAAACCAATCAGTACATTTCGCCTGATTTCATGATAACCAATACCGATGGCAAACTTGAACTGACACTTAATTCGAAAAATACACCCGAGTTAAGGCTGAGCAGAAATTATGTTGAGATGATCGAAGCATTTGTAAGCGATAAAAGTAAGAAAACCAGTCAACAGAAGGATGCCATACTTTTTGTAAAACGTAAAATCGATTCGGCAAAATGGTTTATCGATGCCATTAAACAGCGGCAGAATACACTTTTTATTACCATGCACGCAATCATGGAGTACCAGAAAGAATATTTTCTTACCGGCGATGAAACCAAACTGAAACCCATGATCCTTAAAGATATTGCCGAAATTGTTAATCTCGACATTTCAACCATTTCACGGGTAGCAAACAGCAAATATGTTCAATCTCCGTTTGGAACATTTTTATTAAAAAGTTTTTTTTCGGAATCGATGCAAACCGATTCGGGTGAGGAAGTATCGACCCGCGAAATAAAAAAAATATTGCAGGATTGCATTGTGGCCGAAGAAAAAGGGAAGCCATTAACCGATGAGCAACTTACGAAAATTCTTAAGAAAAAAGGGTACAACATTGCCCGCCGTACTGTCGCCAAGTACAGGGAACAACTCAATATTCCGGTAGCCCGTCTCCGTAAAGAATTATAAACGGTCTTACTTCTAATGGAAAAACAACTTAGCCGGCTCATTTCAGCAATTTTTCACCCGATGCTTTTCCCAACCTACTACGTGCTTATCGTCTTAAATCTTCAGTTTAGTTTTTCTCTGATGATCCCCGACAGGGGCAAATGGTCGGTGGTGGCGTTAGTTTTTATCTCCACTTTTTTGGTACCAATGCTGCTAACGGAGGTTCTGGGATGGAAAATGAAAAGCAATATTGTCGAAAAACGCAGCAACGAACGAACACTGCTTTTAACAATTTCAATGATTTTTTATTTCATGACTTATTATCTGTTGAACAGGCTTCAACTATCTCCGATATTTACGATTTTTATCCTTGGGTCAACATCGCTGCTTTTTATGACGCTCATTATTTCGGCTATCTGGACAATCAGTGGCTACATGATTGCTTCAGGAGCGCTATTTGGTGCGTTTTTGTGTATGGCCGTAATCCTTAAAACAGATTTGATATTATTGCTGATAACCTTGATTTTCCTCTCAGGATTTATCGGTTATTCCCGATTGAAAACAACTGCACATTCACCATTACAAGTTTATTCCGGATTCTTTTTAGGTGCAATAACCATGTATTTGCACTTTCTGTATTTTTAACAGCATAGTTCATCGATTCAAAGAAGCCCGGATTGCAAAATGTACCTTTTTCCAATCCAACTGAATAGTTGCCTGGGATAAGCTCTTTCCGGAGATAGAGAAAACTTATGATTTGTTTTTGTGGAACGCTCTTTTGGGAAGCAGATTTAAATATTGACTAGCAAGTACAATAAATTGCACCTTTAACTCATCAAAATATTATGTTATAAATCCTTCCCAAATCAGAAAGGCATCAGTGAAATACCAATCGAAACCGGGTACAAATCCGGACCTTTATCCTTTTTGAATAGTCCGGTTAGTGAGTAAAATCCCGTAAGGTTGATAAATTTCCATCCTACTCGCGCGGTTACTCCATAGCGTAGTTTCTCGATATTCCGTACATCTCTGAACTTAAGACTTTGGAAATCTGCACCAAGATTATCGTTGGTTTCGGCGAGGAAATTATCTCCTTTATATTTTAGGTGGCTATCGATCAAAAATCCGAATTTCAAACCTAAAGCCGCTCTGAATTCGTCTTTGGTGCGCAGCCTGAATTCGAGCGGAATATCAAAATAAGTATATGAAATCTTGCTTTTTTTATAATTGGTCCCCGGATAAAGTGTTTTAATTCTGGTAAGTTGCGAATTTCCAAGCGAATCGATTACCGGAAAAGCATTACTAAAAAAATTATGGGCACCAATACCAACACCAAAAGCAAAACTATAGTTGCTTTTTCCGAAACGGTAATCGTACAGGCCCGAAAAGTTCATCCCCTGATTAATGGTTCTTGTTTGAATACCTGCAGGAACGTTGATGTAAACGTCGGTAAACACGTCTAAAACCGTACTGAATTTCTTACGGGTGCTCTCGGATATACTCTGGCTAAAACTATTCGCAGCGATGAGCGAAAAAATAAATATGATGGTGAATTTTTTCATCAGTTAATAAATTTGCTGGCAAAAATACAGTTTTTTCTTGTTAAAATATCAGGAAATCTAACCGATACCGGATATAGCTCCGATAAAAGTGAACTACATTGATAACTACAAATGTGCTGTAATTATTACAAAACCACTAAATTCCCTTATGGATTTATTGTTCGCCTTCACCCACAGCTTCCATAGCCGTCGAAATCCGGCAATTGTTTTTATTATCATCTATAAAAATTAGAAAAACAGGCTTTTCGTTGCGAAGCATATCAACAATAACCGGCAGATCTTCAAAATGATAGTAAAGATAATACAGGTCGTTTTGCTTAACCGATTTCGGAAGCAGGCAGCCGTTGTTCATAAAATTAATGTAGCCAAGAAATTCGGCCTCTGCGTTGATTATCAAAATGGCTTTGGTGTCCTCTGTTCCGCAGCGCGATGCAAAATTTAGATAAGAGTAACTCTTAATTTCCTTTACTTCAAGTCCTGTTTGCATAATGTGTTAAATATTAGAGAGATTATAATTTCAAAACTAATCAAATATTTTGATCAAATGATTGCATCGTTTATTTGTTTGGCTTTGGATGATGAGAAACTGCAGGGATTCAGCCAATTTTGTTATTTTCGCCCCTTCATACTAAATACAAATATCATGTTCAGGACACATACTTGCGGAGAATTAAACATTCAATCGGCAGGACAGGAAGTAATTCTTTCCGGTTGGGTACAACGAATCAGGGATAAAGGCGGATTAATCTGGATTGATTTGCGCGATCGTTACGGAATAACCCAGTTAATGATGGAAGAAGGAACTTCCGATCATTCTGTTATTGCGAAGGCCAAAGATTTGGGGCGCGAGTATGTGATCCAGGTCAAAGGTTTGGTTATCGAAAGGGTTTCAAAAAATTTGAAAATTCCAACTGGTGAAATCGAAATAAAGGTTAACGATATCAAAATCCTGAACAAATCAAAGTTACCCCCTTTTACCATCGAAGATAATACGGATGGAGGTGAGGAGTTAAGGATGAAATTCCGTTATCTCGACTTACGGCGTACACCAGTCAGGCGAAACCTTGAGCTCCGTCACCGGATGGCTATCGAAACACGTAATTATTTGGACAGGCAAAAATTCATCGAAATAGAAACACCGGTTTTGATTAAATCAACACCTGAAGGAGCACGCGATTTCGTTGTTCCCTCCAGGATGAATCCGGGTGAGTTTTATGCCTTGCCCCAATCGCCGCAGACCTTTAAACAACTATTGATGGTTGCGGGTTACGACAGGTATTACCAGATAGTTAAATGTTTCCGCGATGAAGATTTGCGGGCAGACCGTCAGCCGGAATTTACGCAGATCGACTGTGAAATGGCTTTTGTAGAGCAAAATGACATTCTGAATACTTTTGAAGGACTTACAAAATACCTTTTTTCACAGGTTAAAGGAGTCGATTTTCCTAATCCATTCCCAAGAATGTCGTATGCCGATGCCATGAAATTTTATGGTTCGGATAATCCGGATATTCGCTTTGGGATGAGATTTGTTGAACTTAATGATCTCGCTAAAGGGAAGGAGTTTAAAGTTTTTGATGAGGCAGACTTAATTGTTGGAATTTGTGTTTCTGGTTGTGCCGAATATACCCGCAAGCAGCTCGACGAACTTACCGAGTTTGTAAAAAAACCACAGATCGGAGCAAAAGGGTTGTTTTACATTAAATTCAATCCGGATGGCTCTGTCAAATCTTCGGTAGATAAATTCTTTAATGAAACTGAACTAAAAAACTGGATACTTAAACTTGATGCCAGACCAGGTGATCTTTTGCTCGTATTAGCTGGTGAAACAACATCAACCCGCAAGGTACTCAACGAATTGAGGCTTGAGATGGGAACCAGGCTTGGGATGCGAAATCCCGATGTGTTTTCCCCATTATGGGTAGTTGATTTTCCGCTTTTGGAATGGGATAATGAAACCACCAGGTTTTATGCAATGCATCACCCTTTTACTTCACCAAAACCAGAAGATGTAAAACTGTTGGAAACGAACCCGGCCAACGTCCGTGCGAATGCCTACGACCTGGTGATCAATGGTGTTGAGATTGGTGGTGGATCAATCAGGATACACAACAAAGATCTTCAGAAAAAAATGTTTACCATACTTGGATTTACGGATGAACTGGCGCAGGCACAGTTTGGTTTCCTGATGAATGCGTTTGAATATGGTGCACCACCACATGGTGGCATTGCTTTTGGTTTCGACAGGTTTTGTGCGCTTTTTGGCGGTTCCGATTCGATCAGAGATTATATTGCCTTCCCAAAAAATAATTCTGGAAGAGATGTTATGATCGATTCCCCGGCAAACATTTCGGAAGAACAATTGAAAGAATTGAATTTAAAAATTGCAATTGAAAATCCGACAAAATAATTTTTATAACCTTGATATTAAAAACCCCCGGTATTTCGAAAATACCAGGGGTTTTTAAGAAAATAGAAGGAATGTAATATACATTCCTTCCGACCAATTAACCATAAAATCTAAAATCAATTGTTGGCAAAAAGATTGCCCTTTTTGCTACGGGTTGTTGAATAATTTATCAACAAAGCATTATATTTTCTAAGCTCTTGTTTGATGTCGGCAACAATCCCCATTTTGGTATCGCGGTCCACTTTAAGTGAAGTGGTTAATCTACGGCGATCGGCTTCGTCTCTTGCCTGACGCTCGGTGGCAATAAAATCGCCAATGTCGCTAACTGAAGCATACTGGTCGTTGAGTTGAATACGTGTACCGCTACTTGCAAGTTCTTTTTTTGTAGGGATACCGGCATATATATAACTTACCAACGATTTTTTTTCTAATTTCTGGACTTCTGTTGCCGAGGGTACTTTTACCTTTACAATAAGTGTATTTTCACGAATGGTAGTAATAACCATAAAGAAAAACAGAAACATAAAAATAATGTCCGACATCGAACCGGTATTAATTGCAGGAAATCCTCCTGATTTTTTTGATTTGAATCTCGCCATTTTATTGTTCTCCTACATCTTTAGGTTCGGCTTCTGAAATCGAAATTGGAATAGCTTTTTGAATAGCATCAATGAGGTTTGGGTCCGTTAAATCGGTAAATTTACGGTTGAATTTAGCCATCGACAGTTCATCCCTTAATTCATCGAGTGCGGCTGTGAGTTCATTCTGAACTTTGATATACATATTGTATGAGGTACCACGGTCGTTCTGCAGCGAAATAACACCTTTCGAAACCATGTATTTTCCAAGATAAGGGATATCTTCTTCTTTCTTTTCAGGAAGAGTGGGAAGATCACCGGGATTTGAAATGAAGTCTTTGGCTTGCTGCCGAAGCAAACGAATATCAGATGGTTTGTTGTCGACAAGCAATTTGTCGTATTTATTGATAAGAACAGTAAAAATGTTCCTCTGCCTGATGTCTGCAGGTTTTACATTCGGGTCAGGAGGTGGAGGTAACTTTCTGAAAATCCCCATATCTGTATTAATGGATGAAGTTAGCAGAAAGAAAGTAAGAAGCAGAAAAGAAATATCTGCCATCGAACCCGTGTTAATTTCCGGAGATTTTTTCATAGCATGATCTCTTTTTCAGAATTAGTCAAACCATTTTTTTATCTCAATAAAAATAAGATAAAGCACTGAAATGGCCATTAACAAATAAGTGGTAATTAAGCCGGCACCAATCATTTTCGACTCTTTGGGTCCAACTTTGGCGTTTTCGTAAAAAACACCCTGATCTGCCGGAGAAACAACATAAACGAGAAATAGTATCACAAATATTCCAAGGATAACCAATAGTCCCTTCTTTGCATTTTTGAAATTCTGTATTGTGTAAAGTACCGGAAATCCAACTAATGAAAGGATAGCTACGGCTAAAAGAATATAGGTGATAAATAAACCAATATTAATCCAGGTATCCATAATTAATTATTGTTTTGCGTTTTTGTTCTTAACGAGAATATCCATAAATGATATTGTGGCATCTTCCATCGAATTTACCAGATTTTCAACTTTTGAAAGAAGATAGTTGTACAAAACCTGTAAAATTATTGCAGTAATAAGACCGAATACAGTGGTGAGAAGAGCAACTTTCATACCACTTGCAACGATAGTAGGAGAAATGTCACCGGCTGATTCGATATCCGCGAAAGCCTGCACCATCCCAACAACAGTTCCAAGGAACCCAAGCATTGGTGCAAGGGCAATAAACAATGTAATCCATGATAAATTGTTTTCAAGGCGTGCCATTACCACACCACCATACGAAATAATCGACTTTTCAACTATATCAAGTCCTTCCGAGACCCTATCGAGACCTTGATAGAACACACTGGCTACTGGTCCTTTCGTGTTTTTGCAAACTTCTTTTGCAGCACTGATTCCTTTGGTTTGAATAGCAGTTTCGACCTTATTTAATAATTTTGTAGTATTTACAGTTGAAAGATTTAGGTACACAATTCTTTCAATTGATAAGGCAAGTCCGCCAATCAGACACAATAAAATCGGGGCCATCCACCCTGCACCACCCTCAATAAATTTTTCTTTGAGGACATAATGGAAGGATTTTTCTTGAATTACTGGATTAGCAAGGGTTGACTTTGTTGTTGTTTGGGAAGTAGTTTGCTGCGAGCCTGCAGATTCTGACTGAGCTTTGCTAATCATATAAATCCCGACAGTAAGAACACTTACTAACGATAAAAGAACGATTACTTTTTTCATGGGTCAATTCGAATTTTAATTCATACTTTGTTTTTGACTATAAAATTATTCACATTTATTTGCAATAAAGCGGAGAGGAAGGGATTCGAACCCCCGGTACGCTTTTGGCGTACACACACTTTCCAGGCGTGCGCCTTCGACCACTCGGCCACCTCTCCAAACGTACAGGGATGTTAACATTATCTCCTATTTTTTAGGCCGCTAAAGTATATAAAAAAATACTAATACAAAAATATCTTTCACTTTTAGCCCCGGTCCATTTCAATGGTTCTCAAATTTTTCGAACTGCAAAGAATAGGAAAATATTGTTTGAATCATCGATTTGTCCGATTTCTTTTGCTTTTTTAAATTAATGAAATCTCTCCGCGAAGGGAGATCGACAACTTTTCATGGATAACGGCGGCAGATTTTTCATTTCCAAGTAAATACATCAGTTTTGTAACCGCTGCTTCAGTGGTAATGTCGTGTCCGCTAATCACACCTATATCCCGCAAAATTGTGCCTGTCTGATATTTGTCCATATCAACAGAGCCGCTCTGGCATTGTGTGACATTCAGAATGATAATTCCCTTTTTGATTGCTTCCGCCAGGAGTCGAATAAACCATTTTTCATTAGGTGCATTGCCGCTGCCATAAGTTTCGAGTACTACGGCCTTTAGTCCCTCTGCATGAAGAATCGATTTTATTGTATTTTCGGATATTCCGGGAAAAAGTTTCAATAAGAAAATGTTGGTATCCATCAGGCTACTTACCCTGAGTTTTTTAAAATTTGGTTTCCTGATGCTTTCGGGGTGATAACGGATGTAAACGCCAACATCAGCCAGCGAAGGGTAATTAGGTGATTTGAAGGCTTCAAAATTTTCTGCATTGTACTTCAAAGAACGATTCCCTCGTAGCAGCTGATTTTCGAAATAAATGGCAACTTCAGGAACAACTGCCGTATCGTCAATCCTTGCAGCAGCAATTTCAATTGACGTGATAAAGTTTTCGCGTCCGTCAGTTCTTATCATACCTAAAGGCAGTTGAGAGCCAGTTAGAATTACCGGCTTATTCAGGTTTTCGAACATAAAACTAAGTGCCGATGCCGTGAAAGCCATTGTATCAGAACCATGAAGAATCACAAAACCGTCGTAGCTTTCATAATTTTTTTCGATAACACTTGCAATGGCAGCCCAGAACATAGGATTCATATTGGAAGAATCGATTACAGGGTCGAAACAATAATTTCCGATGTGATAATCCAGCAATTTAAGTGTTGGAATCTGCTGGTAGATATTGTCAAAATTGAAAGGTTTCAGAACTCCGGTTTCTGGATCCTTAATCATCCCGATGGTTCCACCGGTGTATATGACGAGTATTGAAGTCTTTGTGCCTGAATTCATGGTTTTAATGAATTTTATTTTAATGGAAAATGAAACAGATCGATTGCATTTTTTGTGGTGATGGAAGCGATTTCGTTAACATCCAATTTTTTAATTTCAGATAATTTTTCAGCAATCAACTTCAGGTAAGCGCTTTCATTTCGCTTACCTCGATAGGGCTTTGGGGCTAAAAATGGTGAGTCGGTTTCCAGAATAATATGTTCGGTGGGGATGTCTTCAATCACTTTATCAAGTCCTGAATTTTTAAAGGTGATCACACCTCCTATACCAAGCTTAAATCCCCAACCGATAATTTTCTCAGCCTGGGCCCGATTTCCGGTGAAACAATGAAAAACCCCATTCAGGTTATTATCGATGGTATCATCAATCACCTCAAAGATTTCATCAAATGAGTCCCTCGAATGTAATACCACCGGGAGCTGATGTTTCTTTGCAAGTGCGATCTGCTCCCTAAGTGCGATTTTTTGTTCCTGAATAAAGGTTTTGTCCCAATAAAGATCGATCCCGATTTCGCCGATGGCATAGAATTTCTGCTTTTCCAACCAGGTTGCAACAATTGTTAATTCCTCTCCGAAATCAGCCTTCACATCGGTTGGGTGCAATCCCATCATCGGGAAAATATTCCCGGGATAATGCTCACATATCCTGAGCATTGGACCAATAGATTCGCTGTTGATATTGGGCAGCAGCATGTACCTGATGCCAAGTTCGATGGCCCGGTTTATAGCCTGGTCCCGATCCAAATCAAAAGCGTCGAGGTAAAGATGTGTATGTGTGTCCGTTAAGATCATCCGGCAAAAATATAGGTTTTCGGCCTCATTGGATTTTATATTTTTGTAAAAAATTGCATTTGAAAAAAATTCTTATCATCAGGTTCAGTTCTATCGGCGACATTGTGCTTACCACACCCGTTGTGCGTTGCATAAAGGACCAGTATCCTGCCTGCAAGGTGCATTACCTGACCAAAACTGCTTTTGCCCCTATACTTCAGGAAAATCCTTACATCGACAAAGTTTATGCAATTAATGAAAAGGTCAGTGAAGTCCTCCAGGTGCTCAGAGCCGAAAATTACGACTACATTGTTGATCTTCATAAGAATTTTCGTTCGTTGATAACAAGGTTACAATTGAGGAAAGCGTCGTCATCGTTTCCTAAACTTAATTTCAGGAAATGGATTTTGGTACAGTTTAAAATAAACCTGATGCCGGAAATTCATATTGTCGATCGGTATTTTGTAGCGGCAAGGTCTTTGAAGGTGGAGAACGATCAAAGGGGACTTGATTATTTTATTTCCGAAAAAGACAGGATTGATTTGGGATTTTTACCCGAAATTCATCAAAACGGATACATTGGTCTGGTAATCGGTGGAAAACACAAGACCAAACAATTACCGGTCGAAAAAGCAATAGCGCTGTGCAGGTTGATCGACTTGCCTTTTGTTGTTTTAGGTGGTTTGGAAGATAGTCCTGATGCCGAAATTATCAGGTCCGAAGTTGGCGAAAAAGTATATAATGCATGTGGTAAATTTAGCCTGAACCAATCAGCCTCACTGGTACAACAGTCAAAACTCGTTATCACCAACGATACCGGATTGATGCACATTGCGGCGGCATTTAATAAGAAGATTATTTCGGTCTGGGGAAATACTGTGCCGGAATTGGGAATGTATCCTTATCTGCCTCAGCATTTAAATTTTACTGCCATTTCCGAAGTTAAAGGCTTATCTTGCAGGCCTTGCTCCAAACTTGGTTATGAAAGATGTCCGAAAAGACACTTCAATTGTATGATGAAACAGGACATTGGGAATATTGCTAAAAAAGCAATTGGTTTTTTCGAAACATCCGGATAAAAAAAATCCCAAAATCCAATGCTGAAAAATAGATTTTGGGAGAAAACCCGATGATTTTATTTCTTATTCACATCCTGAATAACCACAGGCAGTGCAAGTCTTGCACCCCTCCCTGTAAAGGAGAGAGCCTTCGGTATTGCATTTTGGACATTTGGTCTTTCTATCCACGGTACCATCCGGAATATATTTTTTAAGCGCCCTTACTACTCCGTTTTTCCAGGTATTGATGGCGTCGCCGTCGAGGATCAGGTTACTCACGATATCCACCACATACGGTAACGGCATGCCATGTCTTAAAATTCCTGAAATAAGCTTGGCATAATTCCAATATTCCTTATTAAACTGCCTTGATAAACCTTCCATTGTAATTTTATAACCTTCGGGGTCGAGAAACTGAAAGTCGTACCGTGTACAGTTTTCATCTTTGTTTTTCATCACCCAGCCTTTAGTTACCCAGTCGGGGAGGAAGAATCCTTTTGCCTTACCGGTAAAAATTTCATAGGGCCGGTTGTTAATCAAACCAATTACGGCAACCCATTTTTCGGTGTTGTTACTAAACCAGACTACGTCGGCTTTAAGTTTTGTCGGTCGAGGTGGTGCTGTGGTTTCTTTGAAATCGGTATCGGTATCTTTATTATTGCTCACCAGAACACCAGTACGCGAGCCATCACGGTAAATGGTCATACCTTTACATCCGCTTTCCCATGCTGTCAGATAAACATCACTTACCATTTCCTCATTGGCGGACGACGGAAGGTTTACAGTGACACTTATCGAATGATCGACCCATTTTTGGATCGACCCCTGCATTCGAACTTTCGCTACCCAATCGATGTCGTTTGAGGTTGCCTGGTAATAGGGCGATTTTGTCACCAGCGCATCCAACTGCTCTTTAGGAGCATCAACCAAATCCAAAGGATCATAACCATTTAGTTCGAGCCACGTTTTAAATTTAGGATGAAACACATTAAACTCCTCCCATGAATCACCGGTTTCGTCAACAAAACTGATTTTAACGTCTTTATCGTTTGGGTTAACTTTTCTCCGACGGGTATAGGTTGGCATAAAAACCGGCTCAATGCCCGATGTGGTTTGGGTACAAATGCTTACACTGCCGGTTGGAGCGATGGTAAGCATGGCAATATTCCGGCGTCCATACTTTTTCAAGTCTTCAATAATCGTTGGATCAACACTGCCCAGCCGTTGAATAAATGGATTGTTTTTTTCCTTTTCGTAATCGAAAACCGGGAATTTTCCGCGCTCTTTTGCCAGATTTATCGATGAACGGTAAACTTCGGTGGCTAATAATTTGTGAACTTCTACAGAAAATTCTGTAGCCTCATCTGAGCCGTATCTTTTACCCAATGCTGCCAGCATATCACCTTCGGCAGTTATTCCGATACCGGTGCGCCGTCCTTGTAAAGTTTTTTCTTTTATTTTTTCCCAAAGTCTTTTTTCGATGCGCTTGGTGTCTTCACTTTCAGGATCGGCATTAATCTTTTGCAGGATGCCATCAATTTTCTCAATCTCAAGGTCGATGATGTCGTCCATCATCCGCTGGGCTATGTGTGCGTGTTTTGCAAAAAGTTCTGCATTAAACCGGGCATTTTCGGTAAATGGATTTATAACATAGCTATAAAGATTGATGGCCAGTAGACGGCAACTATCATATGGGCAAAGCGGGATTTCCCCGCAGGGATTTGTTGAAACAGTTGTAAATCCAAGATCAGCATAGCTATCCGGAACGGATTCACGAATAATTGTGTCCCAGAATAATACACCGGGTTCAGCCGATTTCCATGCATTGTGAATAATCTTATCCCACAATTTCCTTGCATCTATAGTTTTGGTAAATGTTGGATTCTTTGAATTAACTGGGAATTGTTGTACAAAAGTCGTCCCTTCTTTGACAGCATGCATAAATTCGTCGTTGATTTTTACCGACACATTTGCACCGGTTACCTTTCCCAACTCCATTTTTGCATCAATAAAATCTTCAACATCAGGATGTTTTACCGAAACTGTGAGCATGAGGGCGCCTCTTCTGCCATCCTGTGCAACTTCGCGTGTTGAATTTGAATAGCGTTCCATAAAAGGAACGATTCCCGTTGAGGTGAGCGCGCTGTTTTTTACCGGACTGCCATTTGGTCTGATGTGTGAGAGATCGTGTCCGACGCCACCCCGGCGTTTCATGAGCTGCACCTGTTCCTGGTCGATTTTCATTATTCCACCATAAGAATCGGAAGGTGTATCGTTGCCAATTACAAAACAGTTCGATAAGGAGGAAACCTGAAAATTGTTTCCAATTCCGGCCATAGGACTTCCTTGCGGAATGATGTATTTAAAATCCATCAGGGTTTCAAAGAGTTCTTCCTCGCTCATCGGATTGGTGTATTTTTTTTCGATGCGGGCAATTTCTCCGGCAATCCTGCGATGCATGTCCTCGGGAGTAAGTTCAAAAATATCTCCGTCACTGTTTTTGAGTGCGTATTTTGTCATCCAGACGGTTGCAGCAAGTTCATCACCTTTAAAATATTCCCTTGCTTTTTCCAGAACAGTTTCGCGTAAATACTTTTTACGTTCCTTTTTAACCGGAACAGGAATCTCCTCAGCTTTCGCCTCAGGCACCAATAATTGATCTTCTTTAGGTTTGGGCCGCCTGCGATTCTCCAACATTTTCTTATAATAATCGTTGCTTTGTTTTTGTTCAAGCTCGTTCAACTGGGCAAAAAGATCTTGTTCCATAATATATATGATACTTAGGGCTTTATCTTAAATTTTTATTTCTTAACTGTTGATTATGAGAAAAATGTGTGAATGGATTTCACACGAAAAACCAGTGCAAGATACAATGATTTTTATGGGGTGGCCAAATCATTTTTTGAACATTCGGGTTGTTGAAAAAATTATTTGCCTGAAGCAAAAGGATTAATGAAAAAATAAAAAAAAATTAATATAGAGCAATGACTTTTGGCATAGGCTTTTAGAAAAAACCGATTTATTTCGACTTCATATGAAAAACCGCCACTTATTGACCCATGAAATTTATTAACAACATATTGTTAATTTTATAAGATCTCTGATAAGGATTATTTTCTTATATGATTCACATTTTTTTTAGATTCCGTGATCCTTTATCCAAATCAACTTTTTCCCAAAGCCCAGCCGGTTATCGGTCATTTTAATAAAATTGGCTTCTACACCCCAGAGTAGTAAATCTTTTAAAAGAGCGATGGGGAATTTTTTATAATAGGCAGCAATCGCGGTTTTTAACAACTCACCTCTTAGCTCCTCTATTACGCCTGTAAACTGGATTCCCTGAATTTTTCCGATCATGCTGGTTTCGAGTGCAATAGCACCTGCAACATGCTTGTTTATGTTGATATCATGGATATGTTTAGTGGGCCTGTCGGATGTGAATACAAAAAGATTTTCAACTTCAAGATAAATGTAAAAACAGGAGCAGGTGTAGGGTTTATTATCGCTTGAAGTTGCAAGTGTTAAAACATGGTGTTCTTTTATAAAACCAATGATCCGTTGGTCGATGGGGTTCGTGTTCTCCAACATTGGGTTATTTTTTAATGAGCATATTTAATGCAATGATGATCAGTGAGATGGCAAAAATCTTTTTCACAGTTGCAACTGGGATTTCGAGGGCAATTTTCGATCCGATATACCCCCCGATAATGAATGCTGCTGCAATGACCATGGCATATTTAATATTCAGTTCGCCAGCTTTCCAATAATTATAAGCAGCCAAAATCCCGATCGGGGGCAACATCACGGCAAGACTTGTGCCTTGTGCCATGTACTGTGACATTCCGAGAAAAAATACCAGCGCGGGAATCATAATGACTCCACCACCAAGTCCGACAAATCCTCCGAAAATGCCGGCAAACAGGCCGATTAACACAAGGATGATAAAAATTCCAAAATTCATAATGATTTAAATTAAAAGTCTAAGCTCATCGAAAGATAAAACTTGGGTGTTTTTTTAATTTTACCATCTTCAACACCCCAGGCCAAATCGCCTTTCATGAAATATCCCAATATCTTTGCACGGGCTCCAAAACCAAAACCGCCAATAATTGGTTCCTTCTGGTATTGAACTTTAATTCTTATTGGCCCTGATTCGACATAACGGGTGTAAAGGACATTATTTTCATCATAAGGATTTATGCCGCTCCAGGCTGAACCAACGTCTCCAAAAGTGACCAGTTGAAAACTGTTTAAAAATTCAGAACTCATAGGTCGGTTAAGCAAATATCTGAATAATGGCATCCTGAACTCAGAGTTGATTACGACAAAATTGTTTCCGTTGCGTGCATTTTGGTTAAAACCACGCATGTTGGTTGCCAAAGCCTGGTAAACCCAGTTTTGGGTGTTATCGAGGGGCGTCTCCTGTTCAAAAACAGGAATCATCCATTGGTCGGTTCCACCCATATAGTACAACAACTTTTCTGCACCAAAGTTGCTGCTGCCGGCAATACGGTTTGCCCAGATAAACTGTCGGTGAAGACGCTTATAATTCCTAAAATCAAAACCAACGACCATCAGGTTTCTATTCATCTTTTCGATGTGTTGGTTGTATTCGCCAAACACCATGAAGCGGTTACCTTCGAGCAGGTTTAATCCCAGATTTTTAGTGTCGTCATAAATTAGCTGAGCCTTCAGGCCGCCCCAGTTAAGGACAACATCCGGGTATCGTATTGAATATTCGTCAGGTCCGGCAAAAACATAGTTTTCATTCCTTAACAATGCAGTTCCACGAAGCCGGAGAACCCGGTTAAATGGCCAGGTTAAAATAAAAAAGCCTTCGTTTGTGTACTGCCTTGTAAAGTAAGCAGAATAGAGGTTTTGCTCAAGCGAACGGCGCTGAAATATAAATTCTTTATCGAGTCGGTTCTTAAGGTTCGCGTAATTAACAAAATACTCTTTGTTGATAAGGTCGAGTGAGAGCCTGACCCCTCCGACAATCCTGTAATCTTCCATCAAATCGGTAACTCCGATTTTGAAGGTGGGACTTAATCCGGGACTCGAATAATCAGGATTGGTGTTGAATCCCGGAATACTGCCATTGCTGGTTGGAGTTACGCTTACCGAATAAGGTTGATAGGTTTGGTTCAGGTAAGAAAAATCGATCTGTGTGACCAGCTGATTAATCGAAAACTCAACATTGTAGTTACGTTGTTTGGGGATTACAAATTCGTCAGCTTTTTTAACTGCTTTGGGTTTATTGAATCGTCCGGCTACGAAATTCAAACTGTCGGGCATATTAATCCCAACATGACCTTGTTTATTAAACTGATAATTTTCGATGTCGATTTGACCTTGTTTTCCCTGACCGGAAGTATCGGATATGATATAATAGGTGTCGTTTTTCATGACATTCCTGAAACTTTTCCGCTGACTTTTAATTTGCAGAGGTATCACCGGCGATTCTTGTTCTGTCTCATTTCCCTGCGGGATAACGGTTTGATTTTGCCGGTTCACCCCAAGTAGTTGGGTCATGTAAGGTGTATTTTCAAGTTCAAGCCTGCTGATGTTTTTGGCAAGAATCAGATCATCGCTGTAAAGATGATCGTACAAATTTTCGTTAACTATCCAGGTTTTTTTGCCAGACTTTGGTGAAATATGATGTTCGCTGATGTTGCGCGAATAATTGGTCAGCGCAAACGACCTGGTGAAGTATCGGTAATGAACCGTAGTGTCAATAAAAGAAACTGCACTGTCTAATTTCCCAATATATTCGTTGAAAATGCCGTTAGCATCGCTCAGGTAAGAAACATAATTTTTGCCATATTCCATAGGTTGGATCTCATTAACCAATGGGGTTTCAGTGACCCTGCGCAAGCGTTGTTTTTTGGCGTTTATGTTGTAAATAAAAATATCGTAGGTGGGTGATAAAGAATCAGGAAGCCTGGTGTCGTCGAATTTTAAAGTGTCAGTTTCGCGGTTACTGCTGAAAATAATTTTGCTGGAGTTTTCGATGAATGCCGGATTTAAGTCATCATAAACATCATTGGTGAGTTGTTCGTAACTTCCTGATGATATCCTAAAAATAAAAAGATCGGATTGCCCTTTTTGAACCGCTGAAAACACAAGGGTTTTCCCGTCGCCGGAATACGAAAAACCTGTAATTTTTTCAAAACCAAAAATATTTTGGCTTGTCCATTTCCTTTCATCGATATCATAAAAATAAAGCCAGATCAAACCTTGTTTTTCGATAATCATCGAAAGGATACGCCCAGAAGGATGCCATGTGAGTAACGGGTAAGAGTAATCAATCTTTTCGTCCAGTTTATAGCCGCCGGTAAATAGACGCTTTAATTTGGACGTTTGCATGTTGCGCAACCAGATTTTGTATTTCCCGGTTTCATTAGTAACAAAAGTAGCATATTCCCCGTCGGGGCTGACCTGAAATTCGGAGTATCTCCTTTGGGATTTGTAACTTCGCAAAACGCGATTACCTTTCATGCGAAGTTCGTCAGCAGGCAATTCACGGGCCGCTGAAGCCTCATTCTGATAAATTACCGAATAGTAATTGTACCAGTCGCGATATAAAGTTTTTATCGGAACACCAATAACGTAAAGGAATCCGGTTTCGATACTGCGGCTCACTTTTGTCATGTTTATGATGCCTGCAACTGATGCTTTCCCATATTTATCGGCAATAAATTTCCAAAATGAGCGACCGGCATCAATAACATATTCTTCCTCAACAATAAGCCTGTTGAATTTTTTAAACTTCCCCGAAAGGATCGCATTTCTGATTCGGTTATCAATCGTAGTGTTCCAGTCTTCACTCAGGTATGCGATTAGTCCTTTGGTGTACCATTCAGGGAAATTCTGAAGCACCGAATTCATCATCTGCGATCCGATATTGCTTCCAAAGATTGCGTTTTGTAAAAGAACATGGACAATGCCTTCCCTGATTTGCAGTTCAAAATTTACAAGACTACCATCAAAATAAAGTACAATTTTATTACCCAGGATATGGGTAATACCACCAATGTTGTATTCCTGGCCGCTTGTCAGGCCAATATTGCTCTCTTTGAGTTCGGTAAGATTGTTAAAAATGACGAATTGTATTTTCCCTTCAAGGTAGGTATCCAGCTCCCGCTCAAGCCTGTCCAGCTCTTTTGCAGCATACTTTGAAGTATGGATGGCTAATTCTTTCCCATTGAGGTAGAAATAGGTATCGAAGCGGTCGAATTTATAAAAGGTCCAGAAAAAATCCTTGTATTGCACCCGGCTTCTTCCAAATTCCATCTGGTATCCGTTGTAAAACTGAGCTTTAATGGTTGATGGAACTAAAACGGCAAGGATAAACCATACCCCAATGAGGGATAAGAAGACACGTAATTTTTGCTGTAAAGATTGCCTCATCCGTACCTGATATTTAACTTTTTTGCAAAGAAAACGATTTCTTACGCAATTTGAGCCTGCCTGAAGCAGCGATTTGTTTTCAAATATTGATAACTTTGTATCATTCAATTTATTTTGTTTGAATATTTGCTTTAAATAATTGGATCACTAACATAAAATCCGGGAAAATGATAAAAGTTGATCGGTTGGTTTTTAATGCATTTCAGGAAAATACATATCTGGTTTACGATGAAACAAATGAATGCCTGATCATCGATCCGGGCTGTCAGGATCACTTTGAAGAGCTGGGCCTTTCGGATTACCTCGACAACAAGAAGCTAAAACTCGTCGGGCATTTGTACACACATTGCCATATCGATCATATTCTTGGCAATGCTTTTATTTTTCATAAGTACGGCCTGAGGCCACTGATGCATGCCGCTTCGCTGCCTTTTTTCAGAAATGCTGCTATACAAAGCCATATGTTTGGATTGGAAGACATCGAAATTGTTGAGCCAAATAAGTTCATTACCGAGGGTGATAAAATCGTATTCGGCGACACTGTGCTTGAAGTACTTTACACACCGGGCCATATCGACGGGCATGTTTGTTTTGTAAGCAATGAATCAAAATTTGTAATTGTCGGTGATGTTTTATTCCGCGACAGCATTGGGCGTACTGACCTGCCTTCCGGCGATTTTGATATTTTGTGCCAAAGCATCAGGAAAAAACTTTACACCCTTGGCTCCGATTTTACGGTTTATCCCGGGCATGGTGAACCAACCACCATTGGCTATGAAAAACTTCACAATCCATTCGTTAAAGGATAAATGGACCAAGGCTGGTTACGTAATAATTTGGTTTTCGAAGTAAACCCTGATCGCTAAAAAGTGAACAATTGCCCCTCCGGATGGCGAAAGTTAATCAATACCAATTTTTCCAAATTACCTCCTGAGTACTGTTAAAATCCAGGCATCAAAAAATCTTAAATTACCTTTTTCGACTAAGCGTTATTGCAATATCCTGCCAAAAAGCAAGTTAATGCAGGGTGAATATCTGCAATGACCATTTATCTTCTCCCGGTTCGGGTGATTTGAGTTCAATCAGTTACAAACCAATGGCGTTTTTAAATGGTTACATTTTTTTTCGTACTTTTGTACGTTAAATTAATCAATCTTTTATCAAAATGAAAAAAGCAAAAGTTCTGTATATAATGCAGGAAATTACTCCTTACCTGAAAGAAAGTTCGATGAGCCACATTGGTAGGTATTTGCCACAAGGTATCCAGGAAAAAGGTCGCGAAATCAGAACTTTTATGCCACGGTTTGGACATATCAATGAACGACGGAACCAGCTTCATGAAGTAATCCGCCTTTCGGGGATGAACCTGATTATCGACGACTCCGATCACCCCCTCATTATCAAGGTCGCTTCTATCCAGCAGGCAAGGATGCAAGTATATTTTATTGACAATGAAGATTACTTTCAGCGGAAAAGCATGTTCAAAGATAAAACGGGAAAGTTTTTTGAAGACAATGATGAACGAACAGTTTTTTTTAACCGCGGCGTTTTAGAAACTGTAAAAAAACTCGGTTGGCCGGCCGATATCATTCATTGTCACGGTTGGTTTACCGGGCTTGTGCCTCTGTACGTTAAGCGGGCTTTTAAGGATAATCCGCTTTTTAGTGATGCAAAAGTAATTTACTCCCTTTACAATGATGACTTTTCTGAAAGCATGGGACCTCAATTTGTTAAAAAGCTCAAATTTGACAAAGTCAGAGAAGCTGACATCAAAGGCCTGAAAAACAGCGACTTTATGAGTATTTCGAAAGTAGCTATGGATTATGCTGATGCCATCATTATTGGCGCCGAAAATATAAATCCTGAACTGGAGGACTATGCCCGTAAACTTAATAAGCCTTTGGTTGAATTTCAGAGCCAGGAAACCTTTATTGAGAGTTACAACGATTTTTACAACTTCCTCTTAAAAGAGAAAAAAGATTAAAAATTCATTTATTTTTTAATACTCATCAGACCCATTACAATTTATGCAACAATTCAAAAAGCATTTTTATCTGTTGATCATTATCCTGGTTTCGTTATTTGCCTGCAATAAGAACTCCGGCTTTATCGGAGTGGATTTACAACCTGATTCGGATAAACTGAATATTTTCTATAGTGATACTTCCACAATCAGGGCATACTCAATTAGGGAAGACTCGATTCGGACTGATGAAACGACTGTAAGTTTATTGGGCAGTTTTTTTGATCCGGTATTTGGAACGACTACATCAAGCATTTACACCCAAATCCGACTTTCAAGTACTTCACTGTCCTTCGGCAATAGCCCGCAGCTCGATTCAATTATCCTCGCATTAGAATACACAGGTGAATATTATGGCGACACAACCTTTCAGCAAACTTTCAGGGTTTACGAACTGGCTGATTCGTTAAAGATTGATTCGGTGTATTATTCAAACCAGACCAAACCAATCATCGAACCTGAGATTACCAGTTTTACATTTGCTCCATCCCCAACCGACAGTATTTATGTTGATACCATTAAATACAAGGCACAGTTACGAATCAATCTTGGTGAAACCTTTGGAAATAAGATTTTAAATGCATCTGAAGATAATCTGGCATCTGGAACAGCTTTTCTGGAATTCATAAAAGGTCTTTATATTACAGCCGATCCTGTTTCAGCAGGCGGTGCAATGCTCTACTTTAACCTTCTTTCAAATTATTCGAGGGTAATTCTTTATTATCATAACTCCCCGGATACCTTGAAAAACTATAATTTTACCATATCAGATATCAATGCCAGGTTCATGAATTTTAATCATTATGGGTATCAGAATGCAGACCCGAATTTTATTTCACAGGTCATAAACGGAGATACTACACTCGGTTCAGATAAGCTTTATCTTCAACCCATGGCAGGTGTAAAAACCAAAATCAAATTGCCATTTATCAGAGACTGGGGCAAAAACCAGAAAATTGCAATCAATGAAGCGAAGTTGGTAATAACCAATTATAATCCGGAAAGTGAGTTGGCGCCTTCACCGGCACTCGTTCTCCTGAAAATTAACAAAAGTGGAACCAGTTCTTTAATGGTTGATTATTATGAGGGTACCACTTATTTTGGGGGAGATTATGATGCTGACAACGGCGAGTATTTTTTCAGGATCTCGCGCTATGTTCAAAACCTCATGAAATCAGATACGATTTCGGATTATGGATTTTACCTTGTAGTTTCGGGTGCCTCGCTTCAGGCTAACAGGGTTCTTATAAATGGTATTAATCCTTTGCCTCCCGCAGGGGTTGATCAAAAGCTGAAGCTAAAATTAATTTACACGAAATTATCAAATTAATAAATATTTGTTATGTGTGGAATTGTCGGTTACATCGGATCAAAAGAGGCTTATCCAATTTTGATAAACGGACTGAAGAGACTGGAATACAGGGGTTACGACAGTGCCGGAGTTGCGATTTTGGATGGAGGAATTAAACTTTACAAAACCAAAGGAAAGGTCGCCGATCTTGAGGAATTTGTGAAAAACAAAGACATTGGTGGAATATCTGGCATTGCACACACCCGATGGGCTACACATGGTGAACCAAACAATGTAAACGCACATCCCCATTTATCGGAATCCGGTAATCTTGCAGTTATCCACAACGGCATAATTGAGAATTATGATGTTCTCAAGGAAAAGTTAAAAAAACTCGGAATCAAATTTATAAGTCAAACCGATACAGAAGTATTGGTGCAGTTTATCGAGTACGTTCAAAAAATTGAAAATGTCGATATTGTAAAGGCAGTGCAGTTGGCACTTAGTCAGGTGATTGGGGCCTATGCCATCGTTGTAATTTCCAAGACGGACCCCGACTTATTAATTGCAGCCCGGAAAGGGAGTCCGTTGGTTGTTGGAATTGGCAAGGATGAGTTTTTCCTTGCATCTGATGCTTCACCTATTGTCGAATACACCCAGGAAGTGGTTTATCTCGACGACGAAGAAATTGCAATCATGCGGCGAGGTGAAAAGTTGCAGATCAGGACCATTAAAAACCAGGAAAAAACACCCTTAATCGAAAAACTGGAAATGGATTTAAGCCGGCTTGAAAAGGAAGGTTTTGACCATTTTATGTTGAAAGAAATATTTGAACAGCCTAAATCAATTCGCGACAGCATCCGTGGCAGGCTTAACCTCGAAAAGGATAAAATTTCGATGGCCGGGATTATCGATTTTGAAAAGCAATTCCTCAACGCACAACGAATAATTTTTATTGCTGCAGGAACATCATGGCATGCTGCAAAAGTGGGTGAATATCTGATCGAAGAATTGGTCCGGATTCCGGTTGAGGTAGAATATGCTTCTGAATTCAGGTACCGGAATCCAATTATTAATGATACTGATATTGTGATTGCAATTTCTCAATCCGGAGAAACTGCTGATACCCTTGCTGCAATGCATCTTGCCAGGTCGAAAGGTGCTTTGGTTTACAGCATATGTAATGTTGTAGGATCATCCATTGCCCGGGCTTCACATGCAGGTTCATACACACACGCTGGTCCTGAAATCGGCGTTGCTTCAACAAAGGCATTTACAGCACAGGTAACCGTACTCATGTTGATGGCTTTATCTCTTGCGCAAAAAAAAGGTACCATTACCCAGGAAAGATTTGATTATTTGGTTAATGAATTGGATTCGATACCAGGAAAAATTGAGGAGACACTTAAAATAAGTGATGAAGTGAAAGAGATTTCGAAAATATTTACATATGCCCGAAATTTCCTTTATCTTGGAAGAGGATATAATTTCCCTGTTGCCTTGGAAGGAGCGCTGAAACTTAAGGAAATTTCGTACATTCATGCCGAAGGATACCCGGCAGCGGAAATGAAGCATGGCCCTATTGCCCTGATCGATAAAAAGATGCCGGTTGTTGTTATCGCACCCGACTCAGGAATTTACGATAAAGTGGTATCGAATATTCAGGAAATCAAAGCCCGTAAGGGAAAAGTAATTGCTGTTGTTACAAAAGGTGATAAAACTGTTGCTGGCCTGGCAGATTATGTTTTTGAAATACCGCACACCGATGAGTTACTTTCACCATTAATTTCGGTGATACCCTTGCAATTGCTGGCCTATTATGTTGCTGTTATGCGCGATTGTGAAATTGATCAACCACGTAATCTGGCAAAATCTGTTACCGTAGAATAACTAACATAATATAAAACCAAAAGGGCACCCTCATTTAAGGGTACCCTTTTTTATATATTCAGAACTCCTGACTTGTTGTAAAATTCAAGTCGCGATTTGGAAGTTTAAAACAAGGTTTGTACCTGGATAATCCGTTTCACATTCATTTAGCAGAGGGATTAATTTTTCGATTGCAAGATT
>Ga0172371_10001035_pt1 | contig 43812 bp, 41 predicted proteins | sample Lak12m_FD_114543 | JGI IMG/M metagenome (GOLD analysis project Ga0172371, IMG submission 114543) | Freshwater microbial communities from Kabuno Bay, South-Kivu, Congo - kab_022012_12m | ecosystem: Environmental > Aquatic > Freshwater > Lake | place: Democratic Republic of the Congo: South-Kivu... | reverse complement strand
GGAATACCTGCCTGAATATGTGGCAGAATTTTCCCTCAGATTTAGCCACCCGGAATTGTTTGATTCACCCCGTAATTACTTATCTAAAACACTCTGACCTGTTCCAACTTGTTTAGATTGCCCTTTTAGACTCAAAAATATTTTTAAAAATCTATTTTGAAGCCAAAATACTCCTCTTGTAAGCGTCTAAATTCTCCAAGGCTATTCCTGTACCACGAGCCACGCAAAGCAAGGCGTCATCCGCCACATAAGCCGGTACGCCAGTAGCACGGCTAAGTAGCTGGTCTATATTCCTCAAAAGCGAACTCCCGCCGGATAAGACCATCCCCTTATCTATAACATCGGCCGAAAGCTCTGGTGGCGTATTTTGCAAAACCGATTTTGTCGCGCTAATTATACCTTCCAATTCTTCTTGAATGGCATCGGTAACATCGTCCGAAGTCACAGTAATAGTCCGCGGTAAACCCGAAGCCATATCCCGCCCTCGCACATCCATACTCATTTTTTCTTCTAGATATAAAGCAGAACCAATTTGAATTTTAATATCTTCGGCTGTACGCTCACCAATCGCCAAATTATATTTTTTTCGAATATGGTCACTAATTGCCGCGTCGAATTTTGTCCCACCAATTCTAACTGATGTACTCGAAACAATTCCGCCCAATGAAATAACTGCCATTTCTGATGTACCTCCGCCAATATCAATTATCATATGACCAGAAGCCGAACCAATAGGAATGTTGGCGCCAATCGCGGCGGCAATAGGTTCTTTAATAATAAAAGCCGCTTTGGCACCCGCAGCCATACAGGCATCAATAACCGCGCGTCTTTCGGTTGAGGTAATTCCGGCCGGTACCGCTACCATAACTTCCGGTCGCAAAAAACGAACACCGCCCAAAGCTTTGTTTATAAAATAACGAAGCATAGCTTCGGTTGTTCTATAGTCGGCAATAACCCCTTCTTTTAGGGGCCTTAAAGCAATAATCGTGTCTGGTGTTCGGCCAAGCATTTCTTTAGCCTCATTTCCGACTGCCAGTATTTTTTTATCGGCAATGGATATAGCCACAACCGATGGCTCGTTAATAACAATCCCCCGTTTTGGTAAATGAACAAGGGTGTTAGTTGTGCCTAAATCAATGGCAATTTTTTTTAACCACATAATATATAAAACATCTTAATAAGTGAGGGGAGGGCGCAAGCCGGCATAAGCGCTCCTCCCCAGGCGATCCAGCGTGTAGCTGGCGCCTGCGCGTGAATGTGCGGCATTGTAACCCGCACCCTGTTTAGGCCTCCTCGTCAGGGGCAAACACGCGCTACGCTGGCTCATGACCCGCCACTGGACACCTTTCGGTGTGCTCGGTTTAACGGGCTCTTCGGCCAGCAGGCTTACTATAAAGCTTAGTCAAGTACTGGTCAAGAAATGTTTGGCGGAATCTCACCCAACCATTTCCATAGGTATTTAAACCAATCAATAATATGAATAATTGTTATTTTTAGATCCTCTTTTGATTCTCTTTTATGGTAATGAACAAAAGTTGATTCAGCGACATAATGCACCTGCCAATTTTTTAACCATAGACGACGACAAAAATCCGTATCCGATAAATACACAAAAAAACGCTCGTCCCATAGTCCAACATCGTCTAAGGCCGTTCGTCTAACCATTAAACAACTAGACATCAGCCAATCAACCGGGCGGTTTGATTTATGATCCCAGTCGGACATTAAAAATCGCGCTACTTCTTTTTTTCCTATCGGGGTTTTACTTAATACAGTACGACGATAAAACGGTGTTAAGATTTTGTAAAAGCGATAAGCCGAACTTTGTATAGTACCATTAGGATTCAATAACTTAGCGCCACAGGCACCGACATCAGAATGATTTAATAAATAACTATATAAACTATCAATACTATCCCTAAGAACAACCAAGTCCGAATTTGCAAACAATATAAACTCTCCTGTTGAATTTTTGAGTCCGATATTAGTTGCCGCGGAATAGCCAAAATTCTTTTCTAAAGCAATGAGCTTTACTTCGGAAAATTCATCCACAAGCATATCAACAGATCCATCATCGGAAGCGTTATCGACCACAATAATTTCATATTCAACGGATGGCGGGTACTGTTTAAGGCCGCGTAGAAATTGTTTTAATAGTCCTCGAGTTTTAAAATTAACAATAAGTATTGATAATTTCATATCTATAACAGCCAAGATTTAATTCTGCGAGCGTCAATATTCATACCGGTAATCTGTTTTTTCTTTAATTTTAACATTTTACTTTTTTTAAAAACATCAAACCAAACTACCAAAACATAGGGTTGAATTACCAAAAGAACAAAAAATTTACCAAATTCATAAAAAATCGTATAGAACCATTCTTTGCTAAAAGCACTAAAAGCAAAGCTACTAAATAAAAATAAAAGATGATTTCGATAGGAGAATTTTTTAACAGCTCTTGAGTGCGTTTTGCGATTTTTAATTGTTTTAATATTTCCAAATCCAGTCATTTCAGACTCTTGCCCGCGTACAGACCGATAATGATAAGCGCAAACATCATTAACAACCGCGCTGTCCCAACCACACAATTGCAAACGGTAGGCTAGGTCAACGTCTTCTTTGTAGGCAAAAAAAGTTTCGTCAAAATATTCGATCTTATTAAAACGATTAATGGCAGTCGCCTCAAGCGCTTGTCGGCGAAACATTGCAGCCGTCGCTGGGACGCCAAAAACATTATCTATGGTTTTATTAACTATATCGGCTTTTAATCCCCTATTTCTCTCTACCACTCGATGTGATGTATAAATATTTAAGCCCGCGCTATCTATGATATCGCTTAAAATTAATTGCGTATCTTTAAAATTCATCCGTCTCAAAAGACCACTAACACTTCCACATATATGTTTGCTTTCCAAATATTCTACAAGTTTTTGCACGTAGTTATTATCTAAAATAACATCTTGGTTTAAAACCAAAACGTAATTTCCGGTTAAAGATCGAATCAATTCGTTATAACCAATAGCAAATCCTAAATTAGTCGCGCTTTCGCGTAATGTTCCGCTATGGGAACCCAACCAGTTGCGAATTAAGGACAAACTATTATCTTTTGAACCATTGTCTAAAATATGAACTTCTTTGTCTTTGTACGTTTGCTGTGCCAACGATGATAATACATAAGGTAAAAATTTTTCTCCATTCCAAGTAACCAAAACAATATCAACTTTCATAAAAAATATCTAAGAACGAACCTTTTTAGTAACATTAAAACCAAGATATTTACCGAGCATAAGACGAGTTTGAGCATCTATGGCAGGAATTGAACCAAAAGCAATTAACATAAAAGGTAACAAAACCCATTGTAAAACCATTACTAAATAAGTTTGTGGTCCTTTGTCGTCAGGACGACGCGGTAACAACGTCAAACTAATTAAGGCGCTTACAAAAATACCGACCATAGCCAATTGCATCAAAAACTCTAAAACAAAAGGAGCGTTTTGAATAAGAGCCCGAGATTCAATTTCTTGTGTTGTAAATAATACAGGTAAGTGACCAAGGGTAGTTATTAATATCGGTGTCGTCGCCCAAGTATACATACCTTCGCCCAAATTCCATACATAATAAAATTTCTTTTTAAAAGGTATGTGTGAATTCTTTTTAAAATTCCACAACATAAACGGCAAATGCTCAATACCCCAAGCCCAGCGCCGCTGTTGTTTGTATAGTTCTTTTAAACTTTGCAAATATCCGCCCGCCGATACCATATCCATCGATACCGGTACATACATTGGAGTTACCATATAATCCCCATCGTATCGTAAAAAACATTGAAGAAAAATTCGCGAATCTTCCGTCACTATTCTTTTGTCCCAAAAATCTACATCAACCAATGCTTGCCAACTCATTGAATGAGATGAAAAAGTAAACAAACGTTCGGGTCTGGCCAATTCCGTCATTAACCAAAAAGTGGTGCCCATAGCGGCAATTCTAACCAAAGCCGGTGAACCCCATAAATTATTGTTATATAAAACCGCGGGTTGAAAACTTGTTCTTTCCGGATTTGGGTGGCTTAAATATTTATACGTTAAACAAGAAAAATATTCAGGATGAACAACGGTATCAACGTCAAACGACGAAACAATAATTTTATCGTAGGCCAATTGTTCGACGTCAATATAATCTTTAACTTTATGCCCCGACCAATTAAGATTTGAACCTTTCCCGGGTATTTCATCCGGCAAATCAACGGGATGAATAGTTAAAATAATTTTAAAAAAATATTGTTGATAATTTGAAATAATATAGTCTGCATGTTTGTTGAACGATTGTTCATCGCGACCCTCGCCGGCCAAAACTATAATCATCCTTTTTGAGTCATAATGACAATCAATTAGCCTTTTAATTGTCGTTTCAATAACGCTTAATGGTTCTTTGTACGTAGGTAAAAAAATTACATGATAATATTCGTTCCACTTCGAAAAATCACGAATAAGTTCTTTATACCATTCGTGATTAATTTCGTTTCGATATTTTCCCCACGACTGAATTAAATAGAAAACAAAATAACTGACTCTGAATAACCAGTACAAATCAAATAAAATTACCAGCACTATGGCTACCATTGGTACCTCAAAAGACAGAACAATAGCCAAAATAAATGTTCCCCAAGTTAAAGTTCCGGGCAATATTTCAAGAAATCTGTATTTAGTTCTGTCCGAAAAATTAAACATATTTTCAATTATCTATTTTTCTTTTCAAGTAACACAAGAAGAAATCCACCAATAACAACAAGCACTATCAAAAGCAACAAAGCAAACAATTTCTGCTGCGACTGCATAAATAGAGCTGATACGCCGAAAGCAAAAATTACGAGATATATAATTAAAACAGCTTGACGTTTTGATAGCCCTATGTCAAGTAGTCGAAAATGCAAGTGTTTTCTGTCTGGCATAATTGGCCAGCGATGCTCAAATACTACTCGTCGAGTCATTACCCAAACCACATCAATGGCCGGAACACCAAGAATTAAAATAGTTGTCGCTATTTTACCGCCAGCAATGATAGCTAAGCATCCAAGTAGAAAACCGCTTAATAGGCTACCACCATCCCCCAAAAAAATACTAGCCGGCGACCAATTATATGGTAAAAACCCTAAAAAAGCACCGCCAATAATTGCGGCCAAAAGGGCTGTGTCTGGTTGAAGCACCGGGGCCATCAAACAAAGAAAAACCACAATCCCCGCTCCAATAGAAGTTACGCCGGTTACTAAACCGTCTAAACCGTCAAGTAATTTAGTTGTATACACTAAACCTACTAACCAAAACAAAGTAAACAAATCGGCCCAAACATTAAAAAAATATGATACCCCATTAACTGTAAATAGCTCAATTTTCAACTGATCTATTCTCCACACGCCACCAAACGGATTAGTAATAAAATTTACGCCTATTCCGCTGGCGATTACAACAATAGCGGCAATAAATGGCAGTACAACCTTCCAAAAAGTTGTTAACTTATAACGATCGTCAATATATCCCCCGATCATTAAAATTGAACCACCAATAATTATTCCCAGAATAGCCTTTGCGTTTATATAAGCCGATACTAATTCTGTTTTAAAAAAAGCATACCAAATCAACATAACGACAATTGAACACCATATGGCGACCCCGCCCAACAAAGGAATCGGATTATCGTGTACTCGTCGTTCAGGATCAATAGATGGATTATCAACTATTTGAAATTTAACAGCCCAATAACGAACTGCCGGCACTAAACAAACCGTTAATATAAAAGCTAAACCAAATCCGACAAATTGGCTCATAATTTGTTAGCCGAATTAATGGTAATTTCACCACCTCGGCCAAATATGATTGAATCTCTTCGTTTTAATTTACCTTCCAAAATATATTTTGCCAAAGGAGCGTCCACACGATCTTGAATAACGCGCCTTAATGGTCGGGCGCCAAAAAGCGGATCAAACCCTAAAGTTGCGAGTTCCTGAATTGCCTCTTCTGTGACTACAAAACTAACTCCTTGAACCTCAAGTCGTTCAGCAACTTTTTCTAACAATAATCGAGTAATCATTAAAACGTGTTCTGGCTCAAGAGGTTTAAATATAATTTTACCGTCAAATCGATTTAGAAATTCAGGAACAAAATATTCTCTAAGTTCTTTTTCAAAAAAATTCTTTTCGATATCTAATAATGAATCTCCGCGTTTAATAGCGTCTTGAATATAAGATGTACCAGCATTAGATGTGGCAATTAAAATTACATTGGTAAAATCGATTGTCCGACCAGCTCCGTCAGTAACACGCCCATCATCCATTATTTGAAGAAATAAATTCAAGACGTCTTTATTCGCCTTATCAATTTCATCCAAAAGAACCAGAGAAAAAGGATTTAACCTGACAGGCTCTGTTAACGAGCCCTTATCTTTATTTGTTCCGAGCAATTTTGAAATACTATTGCCCTCTTGATATTCAGACATATCAATTCTGACCATTTTTCGCTCCTCTCCAAAATATAAACTAGTAACAATTTTAGCTAATTCAGTTTTTCCCACACCGGTTGGTCCCAAAAATAGCAAATTAACAATCGGTCTTTTTTCGTCCCTGATAGAAGCTCGAGCCCTCCTTATGGCGTCGGAAACCGCTTTTACGGCTTGCTCTTGGTCAACAAAACGTTCGTGAATTTTAGATTCAAAATTCAAAAGAATTTCCGCTTCGGCTCCTTCAACTCTCGTTGCCGGAATACTCATTTTTGTTTTCATGAACTGATCTACGTCGTCAATAAAAACGATATTCTTAGAACCTCTTTGTTGTTTTACGAATAAAGCCAATTCGTCCAAGTGGTCAATCGCCTTTTTGGGAAGATACTTATCCTTCACGAACTTATCCATCAGTTTAACCAAACGTTCTAAGGCGTCATACGAAAAAAATATTGAATATTTCCCCTCCACAAGACTAACTTTCGATTCAACGATTTGAATAGCTTCGTCAATTGATGGTTCCGGTAAACTAACAATATCGAAATAATCTCCAAGCATATTTCCTTCGAGATATTTTCGATATTCTTCTGGTGTGGTAGAGGCTATGCAAGGTAGACTAAACCGTTTTAAACCGCTCACTAAAACTTCAGCCAAATCAATACTCCCCTCGCCACCGCTCGTAATACCTCGTACACCATGAATAGACTTAAATACTAAAATAACATTCCCGGCTCGACTAGCTTCATTTAAAATACCCCACAATCTTTGCGACGCTTCAGACGGATTAACTCCACTAACTACTTTAGAAAGTACAACGCTAACCAAGCGCTTATTTTGCAAATTTGTTGGAACATCGCCAGAAACAATTCTTTCCGCCAATTCTTCAATAATTCCATTTTTTCCAACTCCCGGATAACCAACCAATACTGGGGCATGATTGCCTTCAAATATTCGAAGCATTGAAGCAGTTACATCTGGTCGTTCAACATTAGGTAAAAAATATCCATATTGCGCATACTCCGTTAAATCTTCAGAAAACCTATCCAATAAGGGCGTGGCTACAGCCGTCATCGCGCGATCAATTCTGTTTTTTGGACGAAACCTGCCTTGAGCGAGCACTCTATGAAATCTCTGTCTTATCTTCTCGCTATTTTGTTGCCAAACTACTATGTTTCTAATTTTTCTTTCATCTATACTTAGATCGTAAAGTACTTCAGCTACTACAGGGTCAAACTTTATTAAGGCAAGAAAAATAATTGGAGCCTCAATATGATAACGTTTATAATTATAAGCATCTAAATACGCATGAATAAAAACGTCCTCAAAATTTTTATTACTATTTAAATAACTGTGTCCAAAACTCCTAATAATTTTTTGTCTTACCTTGTTCGGATTAACCCCGAGACGAACAAATAACCCAATCACTACCGGGTCGTTGAGTAAAATAAGGGCCAAGTGAACCAATTGAAAATCTTGAACCAAGCGTTCGGCTAAGTGGTGTCCATCCAAAAAAGATTTTTTTGCCATTACCGTTAAAGTGTCGTACACATCCACAAAACTGCCACCCTTTAAAGACGGCACCTGTGATTTTATGTTTGACTCTTCATATACATGGTCAGGAATTTTTTTTGTATCGCTAATATCTCTTTCTAAAAAATAATATACATACAAACCAGCCAAGACGCTCAGCCAAAAAAAGGGCGAATCAAATTCAATTAACGCCGAGCTGCTATTAATGAACGAACTCGTTCGCGAAATAATCAATACAAATTTCAAAACAAAATATATAAGCCCACTAATCGCTAACAACAAGGAGACAAAACGCAACCACGAACGAGTTTTCATCTGAATTCTTTCAATTTCAAGATTTTGTGTAGTCAAAGTTTTGGGCCAAAAAATATAGTGATCAACAACCTGCGTCGCCTCTCCGACACCTTTACACTGACGACAACGACCCATTTTTGATAATCCGGTTCCTCCACACTTGAAACAACGGACTTTGCTCATTAGTGTCGCCATATATTAAAGTCCTATTTGTAAAAATACTAAACGCCAAACAGCTATAACTGGCAACAAAATATAAGCGGCAAAAAAAACTAAACCCACTAAAAATAAAAAAGAAAATATAATAAACCGTCCTATAACCTGAAATAATCTTGCAAAAAAACTAATTATTCTACCGGCTGTATCATACTGGCCAAACATAGGAACGAACAAATTAGTCAGCCATAAAACAAAACCGGAATATTCATTGGCATATCTGACTCGACGCCGAAAATCAATAAACGCACGCCATAAACCCTTTGAATACCACCAAACAGGGGCATAAAAAATATCTATCACGGTTTTAGACAAAATGGTTCGAAAATATACAAATTCCATAATTATTTTGAAACGACACCTTGACCGCGCGCAACACCGTCGTTTTCTAAGTTACTTGTAGCAACGTTTCCTACGGTTTTAACTGTTCCACCAGTCTCCTGATCGGTAGCATTAAGAATTATTTGACCGCTCAACACTACAATTTTTCCCTCATCTGCTTGTGTTGGCTTTAATTCGATATTAAAAACCGCCTCTGGCTCAACACCCGGACTTAAACTAGAAATAACCCATTCGGGTGAACCGTCAGATCTTAAACGCATAGTTCCTATGGTGGCCGTACCTTGCTTCGCGATAACATTATCCGGAAGGGCTGACGCAACAATAATATTTTTTAAAGTATGAACATTCGAACTAATTTTCCAAACAATTTGATAACTTGTTGTCGCGCCCACTTTAGGCGGTAATGGACCGCTACCAACAGCATTATGGTCGTCATCAAAATATCGAGCCGACACACTTACGGAAGCGCCTGAAGTAACAGGAACAATCAGTACCGCACCATCAATAGTTCTATCAAATAAGTTTTCTCCTCGTTTATGATAAGTAAACGTTGGTAAACTCGATATCGTAAGCTTAGCCCTAGGCGGCAAAACTTTGACCAAAGGAACCTCCCAGTTTAATTGACCCTTGGTGTTTGATAAAATACGAACCAATGATGGTGTATTTTTGTAACTCCATTTCATTGTTGATCCAGAAACTTCTCCGCCGTCATCCAATTCAACCTTACTCCAATCGATTAGCGAGCTTTGATAACTTACGGAAATTTCTACGTCTCCAATCGACTCCGTGCTAGAATTCTCATACGAAAGAGAATATTTTAATACACTTCCTAAATCGGCGGACGAAGGACTATCTTTTCCGTCAATAGTCATTTTAAGAATAACTTCTCCGTCGCTTATTTTAACAGAAAATTCACTCGTGGTAACAACTATATTTCTTCCCGTGTCTGATTTTCCTTCTAAACTAGCGGTTAACATCTGATCTCCAGAAACTGTGGCGCCCCAACTTCCTTTAAAGGTAATTTTTCCTTCTTCACCCGGAGCTATTGGTGGTAATGGCCATCGCCATTCCCCGGCGATTGACGGTTCTGGTTCGGTTGTTGAAATAGTAAAATCATTGGGTAGCAATAACACAACGCTTAATTCTGGCAAACTCGTATCTCCTGTATTTTTATAAGTAACCTCATACGACGCTTCTTCTCCTGGCGTAGCTTGGTTTGATCCTGATAAATCAAAAGTAAACGGTCCTTGCTCTAAAACAACTGATTTTGAATCGCTCACTTCAAGTTCGGAGCTAAAATTAGTTAAGTGGTAATTTAAAACTCCAAATATTGTTTTGAGGCTACCAACCTCCCCCAATAAAATACCCTGAATAATAATTTCTTTTTTCTCGTTTGGACCCATCTTATCAAAAGACCATGTATTATTTGAAGAAGTTTCAGCGTTTTCACTTGACGTTCTCCAAACGAATCCATCCGGATAATTTACTCTCAAACTTAAATTTTTAACGTCATCTTTGGAATTGTTAACTATGTTTATTTTGAATTCAACTGATCCCCCAATCGCGCTTCTTTCCGGCGCTGATAGTTGGAGGCTTACCTGACCACTAGAAGTATCGCTGTAGTTATTTAAAAAATAAAATCCTGCCCAAGCGACCATACTTCCAATTAAAAAAATAACGAACATAGCCATCGTAAAACGCTTCCAAAACGATCGTCTATTTGATTTAAAATTTCCGTTTATCGGCTCGCCATTTTTATACATTTCCTCTAAATAACGATAATCCTGTTTGATAAATTTTTTAGCCATTTATTTTTTATTATTGTAATTTATTTCTATTTTTTCATCACTCAATAAACTCTTTTGCCATGACCAACCGCTGGAATCTAAAATTACGTCTTGATTACTTTCTAAAACTTCCAATGGCTCGCTTGATTTAAAATTATGAATAAAATTTACCATATTTAATCCTGGCTGTTTATCAACAAATAAAGAATAGTTAAAATAATTATTCGCGCCTACAAAATATTTAGCCCAAGGAAACCAAGAAACATCTTTTTGGATTACCATTCTCCAAGGAAGTTTATACTGAATATGGGCAGTTATACTTTGACTGGGGTCAACCATCATCCAGTCAGCAAAAACAGTTCTATCAAATTCGTCGTATATCGTAACTCCTGTTGAAGGATCAATTCGTTCATTACTAACCAACGAACCAACGTCGCTATCTTTAACTGCGCCTTCAATGGGGGTTTTAAATATTTCTGGATTGGGTTGTTCAAAACCAGTAGCACTTACAAAAATACTGCCCCGAGGCACATAAACTCTAACATATGATACGTTTCTAACCCCAGTAAACATATCCCCTTTTATTCCATTATGAGTTCTTGTTATATCTAAATCCACTGTCATAGCGCCATCGGCTCCTACATTAACAGAGTGACTAACCGAATTATCCATAACGCCATCTGTTTTTTGTCCGGCAATATTTGTATATACGACCAACAGTCCGTCGGCATTGGGTTTTAATTTTGTAATGTTACCCGCCCATCCCAACGAATACAACGCTTTTTCTGTTTTTGTGTCGTTTCTATAAATTAATAAATGTTTTTCATTTAACCCGCGCCTGACTGCGTCAAAAATAGACAGTGGATCGCTAGACGTTTTATTTGTTAACCGGCTAATCATCTCCGGCATTAAATCAGCCAAAAACTGTTTAGGTTTATTTTCCTGACGATCATATTTTACTTCAACTTGAGTCAACGTTTCATTAACAAAATTATTCTCATCGATTGTAACTTTATATTTTGGCAAACCAATAGGGCCGGTTAGTTTCAAAAGACTTTCCATAAATGTTGTATCAAAAGCTATTACGCCATCAACGGAACTTCCTCCGGATCTTTCATAAAACCACTGAATTTTTTTCGCCGACGTTGGCCAATCTGCCCACCAATTTGCATCCTGAAATTCCCATCTGTCATTAATGAGCTGTAAGGGCTTAGGCGGTTCAATCAAAGCCGTTAATGAACCTTGTAAATCGTATGTACCGCCACCGGGCATTTCAATATTTTCTATTTTGCCGTTTTTAACATCGATTAAAGCGTAACTACCCATAAAACCCCCAGAACCTCTAAGCTCGTAGTTGTTTTGAAAAATAAACAAATACCTTTTTGGAGTATCATATCCAAGAGTATCCACTAAAACACCATTCAATCTTCCCATTTGATCAATTACATCTCTTAAAACAGGCAACAATCTTAACTGAACATCCTTAAAAGACTCGGCATACTCACTTGGTAGATTTTCATAATTAACATTTGAAAATTCACGCTCGGCCAATTGAAAATCCGGTAATACCGTCTCAAAAAGTTTTTGGGCGTCAGAAATTGACACTTCTCCGCTTGTGTTATTTTCCAACTTACCAACTTGCCACAGAGCAACGGTTTCGCTGATTTTTTGACCCGCTCTGGCAAAGGCCTTTGCTCCGTTCAGTAGTTTTTCCCCCTCGCGCAATTGCCTACCTTCAGAAACAACAGGCGCCACTAACCGAAGATACAAAGGTAAAGTATTAATACTTTCTTCGGCTCGCGAAAAAGCCTTAAGCGCTTCCTCAAAACTTTTAGCCGCTCCAGAAAAATTATTTCCACGAACATTATCACGAGCGGCTGAAAAAGATTGTAAACCATTAAATGCCGAATCGGTTATACTGCCTTTTATAATTTCAGCGGAGGCTACATCGCTGAATATCCAAATAGGTGAAACTATTAATAAACATATCAAACTAAACCTTACAAGTTGCGGTACAAAATAATTCCAGACATTAAATTTCGGCTCCGAAACAATAATTTGTGGCTTACTGATAACCTGATAATTATTTTTTTTAAACTTGAACTCTTTTGCCCGTAATAAAATATTGACAAATAACTTTTTCGTAGCGAAAAAATAATTTGATTTTCTCTTTTGAACAGGGTTGTACGCAGGAATAGATTTAATTAACTTATCTCGAAGTGGTTCTTCTTGTTTGGAAATAACTGGTAAACGAAATACTTTTATCGCCAATTCAACACAAAACCATATAAATAATGCTACTACACTCAATACGGACAACTCACTAACCCAAAAAAGAGGGCGATAATTAACGGTTGTTAAAATTATCTTTTTTTTCTTTGGTTTACTGGAAAGAACTACCTGCGAATCAATACTGGATTTAATTTGTGCTCCTAAAATCACATGCGGTGATATTTTGTGCGCGCCCGTTTTAATAGGGATTGAAAAAATTCTTTTTTTACTAGTACCGCTATTATTTGCTTCCGCAATACTTTCGTTCGTGCCAGCTAATAAGCCTATGGCACTTATGCTCTTTTTTGTGGTTGTTTTTTTCACCACAGAGTTGCGACGTCTTTTAATAGTCACGGAATCATTATTTTTTATTTTTGCCGCTTTTAACATTTGTAAAATCTATCGAACTATTGATAAATAAGTACTCATCAATTTTTTTCCTATTTCTTGTTCAGTAATTTTTTGATTAATATTTGGCTTTTTTAACAGACTCTTATTATTCAATATTGCGCTTATCGATTTTTGAAGATTTATAACACTATTGACAGGTACATACGTCGCATTGTTCTCGTATGTTTCTGGCAAAGCACCGGCCGACGAGCTGACCACGCATATTCCCGAAAGTAGCGCCTCCATCCCCGGTAAACCAAACCCTTCTATTAAAGATGGCACAATAAGAAATTCAGCGTTTTTATATAGTTCATATAGAACTATATCTGACACTTCGCCAATAAACATTACGGCTTCACCATCGTCTTTCCGTAAATCCAATTTATTGACTAAGGCTTTTAGCTTGAGAGCAAAATTATCAATTTTACCGACAAATACCAATTTAATGTCGGTGTCATAAAAAATTTGTTGCCAAGCTACAACTAAACAATCTAAATTTTTATGTGGGTAAAATGCGCCTACTAATAGCACATATTTACCTTTTATATTATACGATATATTATCCTTTTTGTCAGTCCTTAAATTGGTATGTAAACTTAATATACTTATAGCTTCCATAACCACACTTACTTTACCTTTCAGCTTTGGATAATAAGTTAGTAAGTCTTCTTCAACAAAAGATGAAACAACGATAATTGCCTTAGCTTTATGCACATTTCTTTTAAAAAGTAATCGGTAAATTAAAATCTTAAACCAATAAATTATAAAAGACCTTGAGCTCGCTATTCTCGTCGGGAAATGATGCAAAATTAAATCATGAATAGTTACCACATATTTCCCACGATATAAAAGTGGCACATTAAAATGCGGAAAATGTACGAGGTCAAGTTTCGCTCTATTAAGTTGAAAACCAAATAAAATTTGTTCTTTTAAACTATACGGTGCATAATCCGCCGATTCAACAATGAATCCCCTATTTAATAATTCTTTCTTTAACTCTTCGTTTGGACGAATGTACAACACGATCTCTACATTACTTTTAGATAATTCTATGGCTCGTATAATTGATTCAGTATATCGACCCAACCCTCTTTGTGCTGGACCATATAGCCTCGCGTCAATACCTACTCGAATTTTTTCCATATATTAATTATTTTTTCGGGCGAAAAAGATTGTCTTAACTCATTAACTCTTTCTTTACCTTTAGCGATATACCTTTCGCGGACTTCTTTGCTGTCGGCTAGCAAGGTAAACAGTACAGACAATTCAGACGCCGCTCTATATGGATCAACCCATAAAGCGGCATCATTTAAAGTCTCGGGAAGAGCACCGACAGAAGCTGCGCACACCGGCACCCCAAAACCCATGGCTTCTAATGGTGGGTAACCATACCCCTCATAAAATGAAGGATAAGCTAAACAAAAAGCGTTTTTCAATAAAGCATAACGTTCATCCGTGGATACATAACCCAAAAAATGTATTTTATGTGACCGCTTCAACTTGTTAACTTTTTTTATACTTATGTTTCCTGCGAATACTAAATCATAATCTGGATATTTTTCACTAAAATCTAAAAACCCGGCAATAATTGCTTCAGGATTTTTTCTTTCCTCTACATTACTCAAACTTAAAATGTACGGTTTTTTTATATGCAAACTATTTAAAATACTTTCATCATCAATTTTATAATCAGTACCAATGACGACTGGTGGACAAGGCGAAACAACCTCAACACGCCCTTCCCATTGTGGAAATGTCTCAAGAATATCCCTCTTAGTAAATTCTGATACAGCAAGCAACGTCACATTTTTTGGGGCTTTTTTTAACCAACTTTTAACCCATTTTAGATACCAAATTTTGGTATGAAACGGAAAAAACTGTGGAAAATGCACAAACGATAAATCATGAATAGTTACAAACAAAGGAACTTTACTATCAGAAATAAATAATGGATTTGGTTGCCAAATAACGCTTGCCCCAGGATAACATTGCCCAACTGACGGTTTACCGACAAAAGCAGAGGTGTAATTAAGAAGCCTGTTTGAATTAAATATATGCTTCCGAATTGCTTTACTGGGTAACTCAATACTAAGTGTTTTGTTAAGTCCGCTCGTGTAAACTACCCAATTAATATCATTATTTTTAATTTGGAATAACGACTCAAGCATCAATTTGGTGTACGTAGCGACACCGGATCCGTTTGGTTCGACAAATACACGCAGGTCGATGCCAACCAACATACTATTGTTTTATGTTTTTAATGACCTCACCAACAATATTGTTTAAATTATTTTTGAACTCTTCAACACTAAACTTCTTGGCGTGCGCTAATAATTTATCAGTAATAAAATTGTCGGGTTTAAATCTAATAATTGTATCTGCCAATGCTTCCCAACTTTGCTCTTCAAAAAACAAACCAGTTTCATTTGGGATAACCGATTCTAACGCGCCTCCAGCCGCATACGCAATTACTGGACGACCGGACGCCATAGCTTCAATAACTGTTATGCCAAAATCTTCAACTTGCGGATGAATAAAGGCTAAACATTCAGCATATGTTCGAGCAAGTTCCTCCTCTGAGAGAAAATCCAAAAAAGTAATGTTTGAATTTGCAAGTTTTTGCAACCGCTCGCGTTCAGGACCGGTGCCAAAAATTTTTAACGGAAGCTTCAAACGATTAAAAGCATTAATAACAATATCAAAACGCTTATAAGCAACAAGACGACCCCCCGTTAAGTAATAAGATTTAATTTTATTTGACGGAGAAAATTTTTCCGTATCAACTGGCGGATATACCACCACACTGTCACGATTATAATAATGCTTAATACGTTTTTGCACTTCAATAGAATTTGCAATCATTACATTCGATCGTTCCGACGCAAGACGATCCCAAGTTCTAAGTCTGGTCAGAATACCCGGTACAAGATTACGAATTATTTTAGGATAACGTAACTCTTTAACATAACTATACGTATCACTCCATAAGTATCGTGTTGGCGTATGGCAATAACATATGTGAACAGTTTTATCGCCAGTAATAACTCCTTTGGCAAAAGATGACGCCGAAGAAATTACAAGATCAAAACCGCTTAAATCAAACGATTCAATTGCCCAAGGCATCAATGGTAAATATATTTGATAGTATTTTACCCCCCAAGGCAACTTTTGAATGAACGACGGCCTAATGTCGTGATTAGGAATAATCTTTTTAAACTTCTTAGAATCAGATACCAAAGTATATATAGGCGCCTTGGGGTAACAATCGGCCAAAACAGCTAAAACTTTTTCCGCTCCTCCGTCTTGAATTAAATGGTCATGAATTAATGCAACTTTCATATTATAACGCCTTTCGCGGTTTAATAATTGCTGGAATTGTTTTAAAAATAATTTTAAAATCGAGCATAAGCGACCATTGTTCAATATAATAACGATCAAGACGAACTTCGTCCTCAAAATCAAGGTCGGAACGTCCACTAACTTGCGCGAGTCCTGTCAGTCCCGGTTTAATTGCTAATACTTTTTGATGATGTTTTTCATAACTGGCAACTTCTGTTGGTAAATGTGGACGCGGACCAACCAAGCTCATTTCACCAATTAACACATTAAATAACTGGGGTAATTCATCCATGCTAAAACGACGAATCCAATAACCAACCTTAGTTATTCTAGGATCGTTTATTATTTTAGGTACCGGGCCAGTTCGGTCTCTTTGCTTACTCATTAGTTCGCGATATAAATTATCCGCCCTTTCGCCTCCATATTCTACCCCTTGGCAACATTCTAGTTTCATAGAACGAAACTTATAAAAAACAAAATTTTTCCCTCGACCAACTCGATAACTCTTATAAATTATTGGCCAACCATCATCCAACGCAATCAAAATGGCAATAATTACAAATAGGGGGGATAAAATAATCATAAAAACTACTGAATAAATAATATCAAAAAATCTTTTTATAATACGATTCCACCCAACAATGTTCGTTTCGGGAACTTCAATAAGAGGAACTCCTATATTTAAATCTAAAACTGGATTTCCGGCTGGTGAAGCTAAAAGATCCGGAGTATAACGAAAGGTTACATGATTAAGTTCGGCAAATTCTAAAAACTCAGCTCTTAATTCCCGACTTGCCTCTAGGTCAATAAAATGAATTTCATCAATAGCTCCAATTTGTATTAACTCGTAAAGTCTTAATAAGCTATCTTTAACTGATGGTAAAGACTCAACAACTTTATATCCTAATTCTGGATGTAAATTAAGGCTACCAATAACTTCGGTAGTTATATGACTTGCCCCAACTACAACTACGCGTCGAGCTCCGTAACCAAAAACAAACAGCGTTCGCTGAATATGTCTAATAACAAGCCTTGTTACGCTAACAAAAACTATCGATAAAATCCATCCGGTCAAAATTATAAATCTGGATGAAAATAATTCACGCCATAAAAAAACCGCAACAATTATAAACACCAAACCAGTCGAGCAAGCAAAAAATATACGACCAAATTCGCTTAACCATGTATCTGTTACTCGACGATTATAAAGACCGGCCACAGCAAAAATAATCAACCAAATAATTATGATCCATATTACGGATCGTAAATACGTAACTGTTGGAATATCGTAAAGAACGGGCCTAATTTCTTCCACGATGGCCAAAAAACGTATGCGATGCGCCACATAAGCCGCCAACAACAAAGATAAAAAATCTAGTGGTACTAATAAAATCGAAAAAAATAACTCTGATCGTTTCATAGTTAATTATGTCAACAACAAAAAAGAGAAAAGAATATCAATAAGCCGAATTCTGTATCCAACTTAAAAAGTTGGGCGATGATCATCTATCTAGACCGTCAATTGCTTAACGGTTCAAGCGAGCTACCAAACTTGCTCTTGCACCAGGTAGGGTTTACCATCTTCTTCGTTCGCACGAAGAGAACAGAAGTAGCAACTTAAATTAATAAGCTACACCTTCTAACTTTTCACCTTTCTCCGCCAGCAACTATATAGCTGTGGGCGGATAGTATTGTCTCTGTGACACTTTCCCTATTTTGACGTTACCGCCAAAACGGTTCCCGTTAGGAACTACCTTTAGACCCAGCTTTTTTTGAGCGCTAAATTAGTACTCAAAAAAGGCTAGGTGGTGTTCGGACTTTCCTCCCCGAAATAAATCGGGGCGACCATCCGATATTCTTTTCTCTTTTTTATTGTTACAGAACGAATTATAAAACATACGATAACAGAAAATTTGTACTTAGTCAACTTGATCAAGCACTCCATTAACCAAACTATCTGCTTCTTTATTTTGCTCTCGAGGAATATGAGTAAAGGTAATTTTAGTAAAATTAGTCATTAAATTCCAAGCCTGCATAAATAAACCTTGTATGTTTTTATCCTTTACTTTATATTCCCGCCTCATTTGCTTAACAACTAACTCACTATCTAAATAACATTTAATTTCCTTGGCTCCCAACTTTTTTGCAGATTCAAGAGCAGAAATTAGAGCCTGGTATTCTGCTTGATTATTTGTTGCCACTCCCAGCTTACGACCGTAACTGTCAACTTTTTTTCCTGCCTCATCTTTTAAAACAACCCCTATGGCCGCCGGCCCGGGGTTACCACGCGCCCCACCATCCGTATAGCTAATTAGGTTTTTCATAATTAAATCAATGTATTACGTATATCAATAATATTTAATTGCAATTCTCGATTACCGTTCCACTCATTTATGCAAATTTCAGTAATAACATCTATTCTATCACCCAAAGATAAACTTTGCACGAAATTACCAAGACGAAAACCAATAGCCGGACGAACTACACCTTGGCCATCAGTTAAAGACAATTTTAAATGCTGTCCCGTCGCACCAACGGCATTTAAACCAACTACATATAATCCGCAAATTAAAAATTTAGGTCGCGGATTGTCCATACCGAAAGGCTCAAACATTTGTAATTTTTCAAACAGATCCCAATTTACATCGGCTAAAAAAATTTCTAAATCAACTTTTATTATGGGCACTAAATCATCTAACTTAATTGTTTCATCTGCTAACAAATTTAAACGATTATACAATACTTCTATATCCCCTTCTTTTTTAAGGGTAAAACCGCAAGCTTGCGCGTGTCCGCCAAATTTAACAAAAAGTTCGGGCATTTTATGTAATGCCTCAATAATATTAAAACAAGGAATACTTCTGCCTGAACCGACAAACCCTTGATCTGTCTTACTAATAACCAATACCGGACGATTGCGTTGCTCGCATAATCGACTAGCGACCAAACCAACTAATCCAACCGGCCAACTTTCTCCGGCAACAACAATAATTTTCGATTCAGTCTTTTTTTCTAATATGTTTTCCGCGTCTTTAAAAATTTTTTCAGTCAAACTTTGCCTAGCTCTGTTTTCCCGATCTAATCTTTTGGCAAGTTCAAGAGCTTTATTTTCGTCGACACACGTCAATACCTCAAAGGCGATTTTGGCGTGACTCATTCTTCCAGCAGCATTTAAACGAGGCCCAATTTGAAAACCAATACCAAAGGTATCAATTTTACCCAATTGACCTCCCATAACTTCTATTATAGCCTTTAATCCCGCACGTTTAGTTTTGTTTAAAACAACTAAACCATATTTCAGTAATGTACGGTTCTCACCCGTTAAAGAAACTAAATCCGTTACGGTTGCTATGGCCGTTAAATCAAGAAGCCATTTTTCGTAAGCTTCCCATTTTGAGCGTTCGTCCGATTTTTGGGCTATTTTCTTTTGTAAAAGTCCTTGAGCAACTTTAAACGCCATACCTCCCGAAGCAAGATGCTTAAAGGGATATAGCTCGTTTGGCATCTTGGCATTTAATAACGCAAAACTACCCGGCATGGTTTCCGGAACATGGTGATGATCAACAACTATAACATCTATGCCCCCATTATTGGCACGCGATATTTCTTCAATGTTGGTTGTGCCACAATCCAGAGTAACTAACAGTTTGACACTTTTTTTAATAAAATCATCAATGGCACTATTGTGTAAACCGTAACCATCGGCTCTATCGGGAAGATAAACATCAATAATATTTGCTCCTAAATCGCGCAACACAGAATAAAGAAGAGCTGAACTGCATACGCCGTCGGCATCATAATCTCCATAAATAACCATCGGCTCATAATTATTAATTGCGCTGTATAAACGATCAATTACTTTCGCCATATCTTTAAATAAAAAAGGATCATGCGTATGCTCTCTGAAATCAGGATACAAAAACTCATGCACCTTATCGGGTGCAACTATTCCTCTAATTTGGAGCAAATCAACAACAATACTCGATAATGAAGGGTCGTTAATTTGAATTTCTTTTGATTTCGGAATTACCCGCCAGGAGGCGCGCATAATTATCTAAAAATATGATGGACCAACCGTAAACAACATCATCGATAAAATAACAAGGGTGCTCAAAATAATCCAGACTACTTTTTGAACTTTTTTTCTTCGACTAGCCATAATTATTTTTTTAAAATATTTAAGAATACCTCCGAGGGAATCTCAACCTTGCCTCGTCCGAGCGAAGCTAATTTTTTCTTTCCCTTTTTTTGTTTCTCTAACAATTTTTGTTTTCTAGTAACGTCTCCTCCGTAAAGTTTAGCAGTTACGTTTTTCTTCATAGCGCTAAGTTTTTCAGAAGCAACAATTTTACCTCCAATAGCCGCCTGAATTTTAACAACAAATTGCTGTCTTGGTAAGCTATCTTTCAGGCTCATAGTAATTTGTTTACCCCTTCTATGGGCGTCTTCTCTATAAACTATTATAGACAACGCTTCAACTGGCTCTTCGGCAACCAAAAAATCTAAACGAACCACGTCAGCTGCTCGATACCCTGCTAAATCATAATTCATCGACGCATATCCCGAACTAACACCTTTTAGTTTATCATAAAAATCTACCAGAATCGACTGAAGTGGTAAACGATAATGCAGTATCGCTCTACCTTCCAAATATTCCGTGTTAATATACTCCCCTTTTTTACTTGAAACCAATTGCATAATTCCGCCAACGAAATCTTTAGGGGTTACTATGTCCAAACCAACCCACGGTTCGGCAATTTCTAAAATATGCGAAGGGTCCGGCAAACTCCACGGATTTTTTACTATGGAAACCTTTCCATCCTTCTTTGTTATTCTATAAGCGACGCTCGGAACCGTAACTGTAAGGGCTAAGCCGTACTCTCTTTGAAGTCTTTCTGAAGTAACTTCTAAATGCAGTAATCCCAAAAATCCAGCGCGAAAACCGTACCCCAAAGCAGGAGAATATTCTGCCTCGTATTGAAGGGCAGAATCATTTAACGACAACCTGTCCAAAGCGTCTCGAAGTGGCGCATACGAATCACCTTCTCTTGGAAAAAGACCCACATAAACAACGGGTTTAACTTCTCGATACCCCGGAAGAGCAATAGACGTTGGGCTACTAGTAAGTATAACGGTATCTCCAACTCGACATTTTTTTACATCTTTTAAACCAGTCGCAATATAGCCAATTTCCCCTGCTCCCAACTCGTCTGTTTCTTCATATTTGGGTCTAAAAATTCCTACTTCTTCGACGGAGGTTTCCGCACCAGTTGCGACAAACTTAATAACGTCTCCCTTTTTAACATGACCATCAACCAAACGAACAAAAACAATAACACCTTTATACTCATCAAAAATAGAATCAAATACCAACGCCCGTAATTCTGATTGAGAACCGCCCTTTGGTTGAGGTACCTTATTTTCTACCGCCTTAAGTATATCAAGAACACCAACTCCGCTTTTGCCAGAAGCATAAATAATGTCCTCTTTTGAACAACCAATTAACTCTTGTAATTCTCTACTAGTTTTTTCTACTTCCGCATTTGGTAAATCAACTTTATTTACAACCGGAATAACACTCACATTCTGCTCCATTGCCAAATACAAATTAGCTAAAGTTTGTGCCTGAATCCCTTGCGATGCATCTACTAACAAAATTGCTCCTTCCACGGCGGCCAACGATCTCGACACTTCATAAGTAAAATCAACGTGTCCGGGCGTATCGATTAAGTTATATATAAAACCATTCCATTTCATTCTTACGGGCTGTAACTTTATAGTAATTCCTCGCTCTCTTTCAATATCTAACATGTCTAAATGTTGTGTACGTAAAACCCTACTCTCTACGCTTCCTGTTGTTTCGAGTAATCTGTCCGCGAGTGTGCTTTTTCCGTGATCGATGTGCGCAATAATGCTAAAATTTCTAATTTTATCCATTGGTGTAGACATAACTAAATTCCCTCACCTTCTTCCATACTTTCGCTAAGGTTAATAAACGGTCTAACTCTTTTTCTTAAACCGGAAACAAGATCAATTATTTCTTTTTGATGCATTAAATAAAGAACAACCGCATACATAACCAAACCGCCGACACTGGCAAATAAACCCTGAACAAAAATTGAAATAAAAGTTTCCGTACCAACAAAAGACCCAATTCCTGTTTTTATCCCTTGTGTAACAAATGCCATTAATAATCCGGCACAAGTAAAACGACTTAATGCCACAACAATACCTTTTTCACCCAAGCTTCCATACTTCCACCTAAGCGTGAGCCACAAACCAACGACCTGAGCAATAGAACCAATGCTAAACGCCATACCCAAAGCGACAACACCATAATATGGAACTAAATATAAACTAAAAGAAAAGGTTATAGCGTCACCAACTAATCCAACCAAAAGTGGGGTCATTGTATTTTGATAAGCATAAAATGATCGCACAAGAAGTGGAATAATCGCTTGGGCAAATAAACTAAAGGATAACCATTTTAAAGTTTCAAATGTTAATACTGTGTCTGTCCAATCAAACGCTCCGCTTCCTAAAATAATACGAACAATTTGCGCCCGTAAAATAAAAAACAATACGGTCATTGGAACAATAAAAAAAATTATTTGTCTGGCTGTACTTGAAAAATAGTATCGAAAACCTTCAATGTCTCTATCAACAACTTTTTCCGACAATAAAGGAAATACGGCAAGCGCATAAGATATGCCAAATAATGCAATAGGCACAAAATATAAATTGCTAGCCAAATTAAATATAGCTAAACTACCTTGAGTTAAAAATGATGCAACAACCGTAAGAAGGACTACGTTAAACTGCGAAACCCCAAGAGCCAATGTTCGCGGAACCATTAATTTGCCGATCAACCTCAAACCCTTATGCTTTAAATCCCAAATAAACTTGTACCGCCAACCTAAATGTCGAACAGCAAAAAGTTGAATTAAAAAATGAAAAACAGCACCCAATACAACTCCCCAAGCTAATCCCGTAACACCAAAAAATGGAATTAAAAAAAGTGCTCCAATAATTATTCCAACGTTATAAAAAATTGGAGCCAAAGAATATATAAAAAATGCCCGATAAGACTGAAGTACCCCACCAAGAATTGCGGAAAAACCAAGTAAGATTGGTGACAAAAACATAATCTTGGTAAGGGCGGCAACATTGTCTAGTTTTATCTGACTAAAACCAGGAGCTAAAAGTGGTACTAATTTGTCGACAAATAATATTGACACCCCGCAAACACCAATAAGAAAAGCACCCGCAACAGTAATGAAAGCGTTAGTTAAATACCAGTGTTCTTTTTTCTGTTTTGCGGCAATAAACACAGGAATAAAACCTGCGGATAATGCACCGACGATAATAAGATTAAAAATTAAATCGGGAATTTTAAATGCGGCATAATACGCATCCAAAACATCACCCGCCCCAAATTGGCTCGCCAGTATTCTGTCTCTAAATACGGCCAATATCCTACTAACAAAGCTAGCCGCTGCTATAATGGCAGCGGCTCCCGTAATGCTGGTAATCGGAGAAGGAAAAAACCTCTTAAACGAAATCATCATGATAACTTTTTCTATTCTGAAAAAAGCTAAATTTTTTTGTACTGTTTGCCGTAAATACCTAATTACTATTAGTCTTAGCCGAAGGTTTCACCCAAAAATGATAAAATGGACGCATGGCGCATAACAAAAACAAAGTCCCCCACCACCAAGGATTAACATCAAGTAGTTCAGGAACAAAACGAGCGATAATAAAACTAACCGCTATGGATCCAAAACTTATTAACTTCACATCCCAAAAATCAAGACGTTTTGTTCTTTGATGTAGTGCATTAAACATATAATAATAATAACATAGTTATAATTAAAACTAAAGTAAATATTGAACGCCAAAATCCGGTTTTAAAACAGTAATTCCGGACACTATTTTAGACAGATTTTCTTCTAGCTTATTTCTTGATTCCTCGTCACCATGAATAAGTATTACTTTTTTTAAGGATGGTGTCTGCTTAACTATATTTTCTAGTCCATCTTCATCGGCATGGGCAGAAAATGCGTTAATTTTTTCTATTTGAGCCTTAACTTCAATACGTTCACCGAAAATATTCACAAATTTTGCCCCCTCCAATATTTCCCTACCGATGGTTCCCTCCGCTAAATAACCAACAATTAATAATGTATTTTTCGAGTCAGGGAGACCATTTTTTAAATGATGCAAAATTCTGCCCGCCTCCATCATTCCAGAAGTCGCTAAAATAACCATTGGGCCGGGTTTGGTATTTAATTTTTTTGAATCCTCGGCTTCAGATATATAAGTTAAATTTTTAAAACCAAATGGATCTTCGCCGAATTGAATAAACATTTGCTTTGTTTCTTCGTCAAAACATTCTGTATGTTTTGAAAACACTTCTGTTAAATCAACGGCTAATGGACTGTCGACATAAATTGGTATTTTTGGAATTTGTCCAGAATCGGTTAGTTTATGAAGATTATAAACAAGTGTCTGCATTCTTTCTAAGGCAAAAGACGGAACAAGCACTTTACCACCAGATTTTGCTGAGTCTTGAATAATTTTTTTTAATTTAGCCTCTCTTATCCCAAAATCTTCATGATGCCGTCCGCCATAAGTGCTCTCGCACAAAAGAATATCTGTTTCGGGTAATAACGACGGATCACGCAATATCGCCATATTCTTTTGTCCCAAGTCGCCCGTATAAGCAAAACGAACTGTTTTGCTGTCATAATTAATTTTTAGATACGAAATTGCCGATCCTAAAATATGTCCAGCGTCAAAAAACTGAAGTGTAATATTTGGTAAAATCTTTTTCTCTTGAAAGTAAGGAATGGTAACGGTTTGTCGAATAACTGAAGCAACGTCACGCGAATTATATTGTGGGCGCAAACGTGTTTGTCCTTTCCGTAAATGACGATTTAAATATTTTATATCCTGTTCTTGAATTTTAACCGCGTCTTCTAATATTAATCGCGTAACATCCTTAGTGGCTGGCGTGCAATAAATTTTACCTTTAAAACCGTTTTTTACTAGCGTCGGCAAACTACCGCAATGGTCAAGATGTCCATGCGAGAGAATGACTAAATCTATCGATTTAGGATCAAAGGGTAAAATTTTATTTCTGTCATAGTGGTCCTTACTCGGTCCTTGAAAAAAACCGCAATCAAAAAGTATTCTTTTGCTTTCAACTTCTAATATGTGTTTAGATCCTGTTACTTCTCCGGCCGCGCCATATGATGTTAAAAACATAATTTATTCAATTTCTTGCCAACTTTCTATAATAAATCCGCCACTTGGTCCGGCTGTGAATCTCATATCCAATAAGCCTTCGTCGTATGTTAAAATCGCATTATTTATTAAACTAACCTTATATCCAACCGCGCTATTGGCCGAAGAATTATTTTTAAAAACAATGGTGCCATTGCTGGCATAATATATAACCCCCTCCGAATGATTATCTATAGTAATGGCTTCGTTTGCGGAATCGTCATGAGTTGACAATACTAAGGGGTAACTACCTACTTCACCAGATCCGGCAAACGCGCAATTGTTTGCCACATTTATCCAATAATCGGACATAAGCACACCCGAATCTGAGCCATAGCCTTCATCTAACCGAATTGAACAATGATTATTTAAATCAATTTTACCGACCACCAACAAAGTTCCAGTAATAACTAATTCACCGTAATCTTTAATTATAAGATCTCCGGTGATTCTTTTTGGTCCTATTGTTACGATATTGTCATGTCCGGAAACTATTAAATCTCCATTTTCGTTGCAAATTGGTGGTCCACAATCACCACCAGCTATAGCCTGATCTCTCCAGTCTTGAATTAAACCATCGGAAATTGGCATTTGGCTAGGTGTCGGCGAATCAACAATACAATTAGCGTTCGGACAAGGTGAACCATGAATTTCGGAATCAACAAATAAATTAGCTCGACCGGAACCTATTGTGGCGTCTCCTATGGTCATACCTTCAATTTTTGTTGGCGCTCCTCCAATCCAAACTTTAAAAGATAAGTCGGCATTAAGGTTTGACCAATTAGTACTGCCCGAACAACAACCACTGGCATACTTTGCGGTTTCGTTGGGGTAAGCATTGGTCGAATCTTTTCTCCACTTCCAGTATCTATTTGGATGACTGGTGCCAGAGTCAACCACGAGCCAGTATCTCGTACCAGCAGTTAATATTGGAGTATCACTAAAACCGATGTCAATCCAAGACGCTGTCGCGCCAACAACCTCGCGTGGAATTGAAGCCATTGTTAGTGTTGTGCCCGAGGGTTTATTACCATTGTCAGAAACAACGCGCACATTTAAATTGTCGTTTGGTGTTTCTACTTTAGCTATATATACGGATACTTGTGTTACAGCTCCAGTGGCCATCGGTCGAAAAGATTGTGCGGCTGCTTTATTTGAACCGGTATTAGCAAGAAGATGATCGGCATTAGAAAAAGTGTATTCACTGTCAGTTAAACTTGGTAAGCCTGTCGCTACAAAAACATCTCCCATAACAGTCGCGTGATTTTGACCAATAACACTTCCATTAGAATAAACATTACCATAAACGATCGTGTTATCTTTCATGGTTAAACCGCCCGCCCCAACTTGAATACCATAATTAAAACTGGCTCCGGCAGCGTCAGTAGCTAGGGTCACTCTCATTTTACGCACTAAATTATCATAGTTGCCGGTTGATGTTATGGTAATATTGTTACCCGCCTGACCAACAATAATATCGGCACTTCCCGATCCGCCGGTAATCGTCACATTTGGCTGATACGAATAATCAGAATTAACAATACGAAGCAAGCTGTCTTCAAGGCCAGATTCTGCCGTATAATAACTTTGTACTGAACTTTTGAGATCCGTAACGCTTCTTAGACGCGATATAGTTATGGAAACAACCGAACTAATAATAACTGTACCCACAGCAAAAACTAATATTGTGGCAATTAAAGCCGCCTGACCTTTATGGTGAGTTTTGTATTTAAAATGTTGAAAAAAAAGTTTTATCAATTTATTCATACGATCGTAATGAAACCGTATTCGTTAATGTTATTGAACGACGCGCAAATGGAGCAACGCTAGATGTATTATTAGATAAAGTAATCTGCATACGCACCGCCGGAATAACTGCCGATTGATTAAGATAAGTAAAAATTAAATTATCTACAATAACATTATCCGCCGTTAATAGTACTGGATTATTTTCTTCTCTTTTTAAATATAAACGTCCATTGTCAACATAAATATCAACAAAAGTGCTTGTTTCGCCGGTCGGAACATCACGTGTTGTTTCCAAACTTAACTGCCCGAAATTTGTTCCAAAATTAGACGTAGGAGAATAAATACTGGAAGCATGCCTTATTTCTTGAGCCACAACTTCAACGGTTCCTCGGGCGCTACCAATAACGTCGTCCGTAACTTCTACGATATGGTTTACTTTAATTATTTGAGTAATCAAGGCTGTAATAATTCCAACGATAGAAAAAAGAAAAACCATATATATCAAAATTTCAAGCATAGTAAAACCGCGAGATTTTTTTATGTATATTTTCTTCTTAAAAAAATTCATAACTATAATTAGTTAGCAAGAAAATTTGTAATATATGACTGCAAAGCAACGCTTGTTATGCGCCCACTTTCGTTCCAACTAACCGTAGAAGCAACTTTTAAAGTATTCAAATCCGGAGTGCCAGTTGGCGCAATATTGTCATTACCATCTCTGTTTACTGCACTAAAAACAATTGTTCGCATATAACGACCTTGCACGACTCCCGGATTAACAAGACTTAATACCCAGTTATTACCAGAAAGAACGGGATAGTACGTAGTACCTGTATTTTGAGAAGCAATTTCTGTGGTCCAACTTCGATTTCGCATTGTATACACAGCTTCGATACCCTCCGAAGCCAAATTTAACGCCTCTGTTTTTCTCACCTGTAAATTTGTTGTTTGAGTTAAAAAAAATGAAAACTGAATCATACTGGGAACAACTACTGCGGCCAAAGCAATAACTATTAATACCTCAATAAGCCCAAACCCTTTTCGAGCTTCGGAATAAAAATTTATTTTTTTAAAATATTTATTGTAAAACATTTTATTGAACCTCCATAACTCCGCCAAAAAAACCGACAGTCGCTATACCGTCATTACCATAAGACACAATCGGCCGACCATCAATTAAAACATCAACCAACTTATTATTATAGCGACCATCACGTCTTATTGATAAATTTGTATTAAAACCATCAAGACTATGTGTATAAATATGTATAATCTCCGAACTTCCTCCAACGACTGTAGTTCCTTGCCAATCAAACTGCGTTCTGGCGGCGTTTAAATAATCGGCAATGGATACGTTGATGGTGGTATCGGGGTTTGGAGAATCATGAAAAATCAATGTTAAAGTGGTCGCATCTTGAATGCTCCAACCTAATAAAAAATGCAAGTGTCGAGAATCAACTAATCTTGTATTTTCTTGCAGAAAAGTTGAATCTATTCCTGCCTGAGCAATTGTCGGAACGGAGATTATTAAATTAACTGACGGATCCGAAGCGAGACGAACACTAACTGTTCCCGAATTGTCGGTTGTACCTCGCACGCGAGTATATAAAACATCATTACCGGATACATTAATATCAAAAATTTCCACGCCAGTTGGGACAATCTTTGTTTCGTTTGAAGGATCACCAACAACATATTCCGTGCCTTCAAACAATACAAACTGACTTGTTTCAAAATGTACTCCATAACTAACGGCATTTTTTGATCCAACGGTTCTGTCTCTCGCTGTTTGCAATGTGCTTATAATTTCACGCGCGATAGCTTCTACTTTTAACCTCTTTTCAAAAGCGCGGTAGTTAGCCAGCGCTCCGACAGAAATAAAAATAAATATCGCCAAGGCGACAATAACTTCAATTAGTGTAAAGCCACTAGCTGGATTTTGTCTATACAAGTCACAATTTTTTCTTCCCCTCAAGTTAATCATGATAAAAAATTATTCTGACTAATTCTTAACTATTAATATTTACAAACGCCCATCCGACCTGAACATCTAGTAATGATTTTTTCTGCTTCTTCCGTTTTATCGACTAATCGCCACATGTCAAAATCAATTGGCTCAAACCCATGGTAACGGTCAACCACAATATTTCTTAACCAGACCATTAACGGTTTCCAATATCCTACACCAACCAAAACCACAGGAACTTCCTTGTGCAAACTGTTGGTTTTTATCAGTGTTGAAATTTCAAAAAATTCATCTAAAGTACCAAATCCGCCCGGGAAAAAAACATAAGAACTTCCGGAACTCGCCAACATAACTTTTCTAACAAAAAAATGATGAAAGGTAACACTTTCCTGGGTAAATTTATTTGAATGCTCGGTTGCTAACTCAATATTAAAAGAAACAGACCTTCCGCCCGCTTCAATCGCGCCCCTATTGGCTGCTTCCATTATACCGGGACCCCCGCCAGTTATCGCGGTAAATCCCTTTTTGGCTAAATTGGCTGACAGTTGCCTTGCCTCATTATAAGCATGCTCACCGAGCTGAATTCTTGAAGAACCAAAGTAGGTTACACCGTTTTCAATGGTTTCGAGTAACTTATACCCAGCTTTAAATTCCTTATTTATAAACCTAAGTCGTTCTCCATTTGTATTCATTAAATTACTTTTTTTGGTTTTAGAAAGCGCCATAAACAAATAAGGAAATATATCTTTTTGCTAAACCATACTGAATTTAATAAATTCAGTATTAAAAATTAAAGTTGTTGTAAATCTTTATCTATCTCGTCAAACATTCCATCAAGGTTTTCAATTGTCGCGTCATTGATATCATTTTCGATACTTGTAGTATCTATGTTTTGATTACTAATAACTTCGTTGTCAGCCTTTGACGATAGTGCTCCTTCAAAATATCTACTAACAAAAAACATAATCATTAATACTCCCACAAATATTAACACAATAAGACCGAAAGAAACGGATAATATTTTTTTATTCATATATTTTTGTTAAATTCTTACTTTGTTTCGTTATCGTTACTATCTTATTCGTCTTCGGAACTATCGTCGTTGGAGCTATTCGTTATTGCGTCAACGTCTTTAGTTTTTGGTTCAATACTTTTTGGATCAATTACTAATCTTAAACTGTTTAAACTTAACTTAATTTCTTTATTTGCTTCATGAATTTTATCCTTAACTAAGGATAAATCTGTATGAAGCTCTTGGCGAACCCTAGATACATCTTTACCTAGCCCGTTTTCGTTAGTAATTGTTATTGTGTAAACTTTGCCAGCTTGTTCTGATACCGCAAGACGGGCAGAATTAATACTAATTCTTGCCTTTTCAATAGCGGTTAAAACAGAAGAAACATCTTTTCCGCTATCGCCCGCTTTGTTTGTTTTGTCGGTAACCTTTTGTATCGCGGAATCTAACAGGCCCAACGCTTTTTCAAACCTAATAATTGCCAAACTATTCACTTTGGCAATATTATCATTAATTCTTTCAACCGCTTCCCTCTTCTTGGTGTCTTTAATTTCTGTCAATTTAGCCCTAAGCTCTTCTTTGTTTTGCTTATAAATATCTTTAACTTCGTTTCTTTTTTGACTCAAACTTGCCTTAAACTCTTCACTTTTTTTTCTAAGCTCTGCCATTTGCTCCTGTCTCTGTTGATTAATTCGTTGCCTTTCTTCCTTAAACGATTGCCTATCAACATCTGCCGCATAAGTCGGCAAAATGAACAATAAACCAAGGATTGTAGCCACTATAATTTTCATATCTTAAGTTAATTATGATTTAGATAACTATATTATATCAAATTTTATGTAATCCATCAACCACTCATTTAATTTTCTAACCACAAATTCACCAAAATGATAATCAAAACATCAACCAACGCATAACTTTTTTATATACATCAATTCAACAACAAATAAACAAACATTACTTCATTCGGTAGAATATTATTTTATGAAGTTTTTTATATGAAGCCCTTGGTCAACCTAAGAGATTACTCCCCTGAGATGCTGTTATCGTTTTTAGTAGTGCTTTTACGAATGAATTTATTTCTCAACCACAAAATCAAGCGTTTAAGTACTACCACGACAATTACCAATGTTATTAACCAAATAATTATAACCGGCAAAAAGATAATAAATTTAATAATAGTATCAACGTAATTTGCCAATCCGTTTAATGTGTCACGAAGAGCAAATTTAGCTACAACCAGTGGTCGCCAAGTCAGCCCCAAAACCTCAACGTCTTCTTCGGCTGTTAAATTTACATTTATTGATGAAAAATCAACTTGCAAAGAAAGGTATTTAATTCTCCCTTCTAAAGATTCTATTTGTCCGCGGGTGTTAAATAGCCTTTGAGATACTCGAAGCGTTTCTTCCACCGTTTTTGCGGTTTCCATAATACGCAAATATTGTGTCTCTTCTGATTTTAAATTTTTCAACCTTGCCTCAAGATCAACAAATTCTTCTGTCACGTCATGTGAATTTATTGTTTCGTGATCAACCTTAGTCGCCACCTTTTTTACGGCTTCCATTGCCTCGTCAAATTTATCGGCTGGAACATTTATTGTTACACGACCCATTTTTACTCCGTCGCGAACTTCGCGCACTTCTTTCAAAGAAAGGACGCCATCGAACAAATTTGCAACTTCAGCAACTTGTTTTGCCGACTCTTCCGCATTTTTAACGACAATGGACAAATTTCCATTTTTTACAACCTTGCGATCCTTAATATTTAAGTCCACGCCAGAATTACTTGTCGGCGAAATAATACTTTCACCAATCATTTTTGTATCCACTTCTCCATAGTCTGCTGAACCTGATGAACCAGAAAACTCCGGCAAACCTAAAGAATTATATGATGGTGAAACTACACTATCATATACAGATAACGATTTTGAACTATTCTCAAAAAACTGCCAACCGATTATTGATACAGTCGCCACCACTATAACGACTATACCATTTATCATAATTTTTTTAAGAAACATATAATTATTATTCATAATATTTTTATTTATAAATTATTTTCTTTTGTATCGACCTATTAATTCCGTATATTCAATTATATGCCCCTCCATTGCTTTAATCAATGTAAATTTTGTTGAACTATCGTCAAGATCAAGCAAGCGATCTAAAGCATAAAATTTAAAAAAATATCTATGCTCTCTATCGGGCGGGCAAGGACCACCATACTTATTATCACCACGCGTATTCCTACCCACAACTCCCAAAGGATTTTCTCCCTCTCTTACCTCGGTTGTGGTCGGGGGGATATTAAATACTATCCAGTGATTCCACATTCCATCTTCCTTGAGATGTTTTGGAACATCCGGATCTTCCATAATTATAACCAAACTGACGGCTTCGAGCGGTACGTTAGAAATACTTAATGGTGGGCTAATATTTTCACCGTCACACGTATATTTAGAAGGTATTTGTCCGTTTTGAACAAACGCAGAACTTAGTATTTTCATATCAAATTAATTATAAAACTTATCAAACGACCGGACAATTTATTGACGATTAAATTAAATACACTTAAAATACGCTGGTGAAATACGGCTGTGTGACCTTTGAGGCAAGGTCACAACCGAACACTCGCGATAATGCGTACTGTCCGGCACTCCGATCAGCTGTATTTTACAGGCCGCAGGATCCGCCCCGAACCTACGGCCGCTTTCTTTATTCCAAAAATAACCATTACCGCTTTAACTTTACTTGACTTATCTCGACGGTGAGAAAAAAATTTTTTCGACAAACAATAAGTACATTCTTTATTGACTTCAATATTCGATGGTAATACACCTGCATTTATTAACTGCTGACGAGCCATACCTTTTAAATCAATTCTCACTTCGTTTTTTGTATTTACAAAAATATTTTTCTTGAATAGTTTAAATTTACTGGCGACATCTTTTTTTACAACAAAATGTTTTACTTCTATACCGGGTCCTATGCCCGCTATTATACTTTTATCTTTAACGTCAAACTTGCTCCTCATTTCGCTCATTGTTCTAGAAATAATATCACTTGCTAATCCCCTCCAACCCGCATGTATTAAAGCAATTACTTTATTAGATGGATCAAATATAAAAATAGGTAAACAATCGGCCACGGTTATAGAAAGATAAATTCCCGTGACAGACGTAATTAAACTGTCAACACCGTTTATAATTTTTCCCTTGCTTTTTTGTCTAACAATAATCGTTTTATTACTGTGTAACAAACCCGCCGACACAACATTGTCCTCACTAATATCCATCCTCGCCAAATACCCTGATCTGTTTATTTTTACATTCCTGTTTTCTGTGCTTTGAGAACTTAATTTCATATCTCCATCGTTCATACAAGAAATATATAAAATCACCGACGGGTACTTATTAAAAACACGAAATATTGGCTTGATGCGCATATATCCACAGTATGACAAATTTAGGGCTTGCGCGCCATAAAATAAAGCATATAATTACCCTACTTATTCATTAAAATCTAAATTATGGACACATGTCCAAATTGTGGAATGAGCCTGGATGAGTGCACTTGCGACACCGCCTTCGTCGACGACGACGAAAGCACGGACGTTGAGGCTTAAAGAATAGTATATAAATCAAAAGCGCCCGCATGCGGGCGCTTTTGGTATAACTAAAAGTTAATCAAATTCGGCTAAATTATAACCCCAATTACAATATTCACACGCAGAATGCTTTTTAGGTAATGGTCCACGAAGCGTTTTAACGGCTTCAACAAAAAGTTTCTTAACGCGTTCAATATTAACATTTAATTCAACCGACTTAACATTAAACTTGACCATACCGTCGCGAGAAACTTTTTCTGGATAATAATAAACCAAATATCCATAATTCGCCGACGGGTAACCATTGGCTTCCAGTAACAAACCATAAGTATCGAGTTGGGTTTGGTAATATTTTTCCGAATCACCATCGTTTGGTTTACTGCCCCTTGTTTTGTAATCCAAGGGAACATACTGCTCATTAATTCGCATACAATCATCTAGCGCGCCAAAAAGTGTCGCGTTGATTTCTTTGTCGTGATATTCAAGTCCTGTTCGCCAGTTCCTCCAAGTATTCAAAAGCGCATTATCTTTCATTAAATATCCTTTAACTTTTCCTTCCAGCTCCGGAGGTAAACCTCCCCGATAATTATCGAAATAATCCTTAATCACTAAATCCATTCCCCCGGGTAAAGAAGGAAAAATTCCGCGAGGACGATGCACGCCTTTATTGTAATGAAGCCAAAAACATCGAGGACAATCTCGAAAAAGTCCAAAACCAGTTGTTGGTGACAAACGAATAGTACTGTTCTTTTTGACTATACTCTTTACTTCTTCTTTTTTATCAAAATCAAAAAAACTTTGTTGATTATTTTTGTTAATCGTACCTTTGTTGTTCATGTTTATATTACTTGCCCCGCCGGCGATGGCGACTGGAAAACCAATCTATGGCCGTAGATAAATCTTGCTCCGAAAAATCAGGCCAATGTTTTTCGACAAAATATAATTCGCTATATTCAGACTGCCATAATAAAAATCCCGACAATCTCTGTTCTCCGCTCGTTCTAATAATTAAATCAGGAAAAGAAGCTTCGGGAGCATAAAGATACTTTTTAAAAACTTCCCTATTAAGTTCCTCTGGATTAATATTATCTTTAATTATTTTTTTTGTTGCATCAATAATTTCTTGTTGGCCACCATAATTTATAGCAATGTATAAAATACCTTCCTCGTTATTCCTTGTCTCGTTTTCGGCCTTCTCAATAGCTAAAATTAAACTGGCTTTTAACCTATCTCGACTACCGACAACACGAAGTTGAATACCTTTTTTTGTAAATTCGGCAATTTCTTCACTTAACGCCTTTTCTAATAAATTCATTAAATAATTAACTTCCTCTTCGGAACGATTCCAGTTTTCCGTCGAAAAAGCATAAACCGTTAATGTTTTAACGCCGGCATTTAAACACCACTCACCCACTTCTTTTAATTTATTATATCCCCGACGATGCCCTTCTAACGTTAGCAAGCCTTTAGCCTTTGCCCAGCGACGATTTCCGTCCATTATAAAACCAATATGACTTGGCGCTAAATTATTTTTGTTCATATCTCCATTATTACCTTTTTTTAGAAATAGGTAAAACAAAAAATAAAATCATTTTTAATATCCACGCGAGTCCTAAAAAAATAACTAGATAAAAAACAGTCGCCAACCAAGGAGAAAAGTATTTATATAAATAATCATAACGAGAAATCAACGGCCAGTGAAACAAATAAATTTCATAAGAATAAATACCGTATAAATTAAATAAACCGACTTCAAATTTTTTATACGAGAAAAGGTAAATAATCGCCAACATAGTAACTATACTGATAAATTGTTCTTTTTTAGGGCTCTGCCCAACACCGGAGTAATAAGCAAAATAACTGATAAATATAATAGTTATAATAATTGTCAAATAATAAGTTACTCGACTATACTTATTTTTAAATATTTTTAAAATGCTTGGTTTTTTAAATCTAAAAAGAAATTTAGTTAACCAATGCTCCTTTGAAAAATTAATAAATCCTACATAATTGGGTTCAAATAAAAGCCATCCAACAATAATACCTAAAGGAAAAGCCATAAAGTGAACTTTATACAAAAGTTCCACCTCATTCATCCAGTCCGGATTGTAGCGCAAAATTGACAAAGAAAGTATGTAAATAATAATCGCGGAAACCCATGGTCGTTTTTTTGAAAAAACAATAGGAAAAATTAAATAATAAAATAAAATTAATGTAAAATACCACAAGGGTGAATTTAGATCGTTAAACAAATTAGCACTCGGGTAATAACCAAAAAAGGCTTTAGTAATATATTGCCAAGGATAAACAATTTTTAAAACAAAAAAATCCAAAAATAAATAAACAATCAAAGTCAACCATAGTGGAATAAAAAGCTTAGTTAAACGTTGCTTATAAAAACCTAAAATTCTTTTCAAAAAAGTCCCATATTCCTTTTTTAGGGTACTACTCGTAAGGCCATACGCCGATAAAAACAAGAACAAATTAACACCCACTCCGGCCATAATTGAAAGAGGAAACAAAAAACGATGGTCATTTACCAAGAAATAACCGACGTGGGAAAAAATTATAGCCAAAATAGCTAAACCCTTAAGTTCATTTGTTAGTTCTATGGGTAAAAAATCGACGGATTTTTTTGGTCTTATTGAAAATAATACAGTGACTAAAAAAATCACTGTAAAAATCCAAGTTGCCTGAACGGCATTATCGATCGAAAGCATCATATATTATTTGAGACCAAATGGCATAACCTTCGGCCGAAGGGTGAAATAAATCAGGCGAGTAATGCAAACCATTCTGCGAGAATTTCGTTATCGTTGGAGAATATAAATCAATATATTTAACCCCGTAACTATCGGCAAGATTTTTAATTACGGCGTTAAATTCTTGTGTTTGCCAATTATAATATTGAGCAAAAGGAGGGAAAATTAAATTAGACGCTCCAATATAAGGAATATTGACTAAATAAACTTTTGCCTTTGTTTCTTTGGTCAGGCGATTTAGTATTTCTTCGTAATTTTTTTTAAAACTATCTTTAGAGGTATGGTTGTGAATATCGTTAACTCCAATCAAAATAGTAATAATGTCCGGCTTATCCTGAATAGCTTTTTCAACTAAACTTTTTTGTAAATCTGCAACTTTTGCTCCGGGTATAGACCGGTCACTAAGTATAACTTTGTTGTCGGTTTCGGAAACTTTTTGCGCCAAAAGATAAGGAAACGACTGTTCGTAACTATCAACACCAACACCGGCGGTCAAACTGTCGCCCAAAGCCACATAAATTAACTGTTTGTCATAATTTAAATTATTACCAACCAAATAGGTTTGTTTTGCGTCAGGAAATTTTAAATGGGCCTGATTAATTTTTTGATAAATATGAGCATAAGAACGATTTAAATACAACCCAATTACAATAATGGTAAAAAGTATAATCAATAAAAATTTTTTCATATATTACTTGTGTTGTTTTTATCTCGGGTGTCGCGAATTGTCCGCCGAAGACGCCCACCGGCCCCGGGCAGAGATCCATTCTTAGCGGAAACTCGATCTATCCCGCACTTTCCTTCGGGGTAGGCGGAATCGAACCGCCACTGCATGCACCCCATGCACGCGGGCTACCACTACCCCATACCCCGGAAGAAAATGCGGGGTATACTGCCGGTATACTACACCCCGATAAGATACGAATAAACTAATACCTAGTATAACGTTCGTTTATTGACTACGCAATGTTATTTTTATTTACTTATCGTAATTAATAACACCTTCGTTTACATTAACAATCATAGCGTCATTTAATTCTGATCTATCGATAAACAGCTTAACTAAACGTACTTTATTTTCTCCTTCCGCAAAACTTACCTGCCCTTTTTCAATAATTACCGGATATAAAATAAATTCGTAATTTAATTTATCAACCACTATTTTAATGGCCATACCCTGCTGTGTTTCCTTGGACCAATCTTGATCAAAAATAAAATTACCTAGCGACCAAAAAATTGGCTTATCTTTCCAAATTTCCATACCTTCAATTATGTGCGGATGATGACCAATAACCGCAGAGGCTCCCCAATCAATAAATTTTCTTCCAATATACTTTTGATAAGCACTTGGTAATGGTTGATACTCTTCGCCACAATGAACAGACACAATTACTAAGTCATGACTAGCTACTGCTTCTTTGATAGCTGATTCTGCTTTTTCTTCGTCAAATTTTTTACCAACAATACTATACCCCAAAAAAGCTATCTTTTTGTTGTTTACCGTTGTCTGCCAAAGAAGCCCAGAATCAGTCAGTGGATCACCAAAAAAACCAAAATTCTCATTCTCTAAAACTTTTTTTGTATCAATAAAACCTTGATCTCCTTGATCTAGCGCATGGTTATTCGCCAGATTAAACGCTGTAAAATTGAAATTTTTTAAAAGACTAACCGAGGAAGCGTCAAAAACAAAATCATAAAGCTTTTCCGGCGCTCGCCTCTTAGATATGGCTCCTTCAAGATTACCAATAACAATATCACTATTGAAAAATAAATCTTTATTTAAATTTGCCGTTGGATATTGCTCGCCAAGTTTATCAGACCTCAACCGTACTCCTCGGTCCAGCATAATATCACCGACAGCAAAAATAGATATCCCGGTTTCTTCTGTCTTTTTTGACTCCAATGCCGGTAATTGTACGTCTTTATGCCGTTGAACCTCTTTTGCGCCTAATGGTAAAAGTACTAAAAACAAAATCGAATAAGCCAATCCGACACCTACTGTTATAAAAATTACGACAGAAACAATAACCTTATTTGTTTTAAAAAACATTATTTAATTACTAATAAAGTTTTAAAACTATTTACTTTTTCGTTTTGTTTAATAACGACCGAATATATTTTATTAAGTATGGGTAACTTCTTAACATCTTTACGAGTAACCTTAAAAACCTCTGGTAACGATATATACCCCTCCCCTTTTAACGAACATTTGCCTGTTTTAATGATTTCAAGTCCGCATGACGAATTTCTGGAATATTTACTATAGGCGGTTGAAACAAAATCGCCCATCCCCGCCAAACCGTAAACAATTTCTTTTTTTCCTGTTGTTAAATTTAAAATAATAGCCATTTCTTTAATTGCCTGCTGAACATACCAACCGTAAAAATTATCACCCAAATTTAACGCGCGACAAATACCAAAGCCAAGAGCGTAAACATTTTTTAAAACACCAACCATAACAACGGCTGAAACCTTGTTGGAATATTCAATTTCAATACCTGTACCGACAAAAATTTGACGCAACTGCTTAAAAGCATTTACGGAGGTTGAAGTGGCAATACCACGTCCTCCAAGTTTATTTTTTATTTCTTCGGACAACATTGGTCCGCCGAGATAAACAATCGGTTGTTTTTTTGAAAATTCTTCGGCTAAAACCTCGTCCATTCTTTTTCCGCTCCCCTCTTCTAATCCCTTTGAAGTTGAAACAACTATCGTACTCAATTTTAAAAATGGTTTTATTTTATAAGCCACAGAACGAACGGCCTCAGCCGGCACGCATAATAAAATAATATCCGAACTATTTACTAAGGCGTTAAAATCACTAAGACTAAATTTATTTTTTTTTATTTTATCTGAAATAAAAACGTTTAAACCCTTATCTTTAAAAATCTTATAAAAAGCGGAACCAAATCGTCCCGCGCCAATTATAAATATTTTTTTATTCATAATGCCTTAGTTTCACTATAAATAAAATACCCAATATAAAAAGTAAGGTTGAGGTCAACGCAGAACCAAGGCAAAAAATACAAATTGCCTTAATTACAAACAATTGCAAATAAAGAAACCAAAGAGAAGCGATAAAGCCAACCCAAGTCAAACGAGAAATCCAGTAAAGACTTTTTATTTTTTTACTATCCAAATAACTGGCCGATAATATAAAAATCGATAAATAATAAATTGCCCCCAAAAGAGCCACCGATACGCCAAAAATAACAGAAAAAGAACTTGAGGTAACTATGTCGCAACCCTTAATTATCGAGCAAGTTACCGGAATTCCTCGGTAATGTTGAACAGCCAAATAAGTGGCATCAAGAAAACCTAAAAAACTAAGTGAACCAAATGATATGGCAAACCATTTATTGCTTGGTCGAAAGCTCATTTTGAATTATTTCATTAAATCCTGCAAAAGTTGGTGCTGGTGAAATTTTAACCCCGTCTAAATAAAAGGTAGGTGTAGAATTAACACCGGCGCGAACCGCGCTAGCTATATCGCCATCAATTTTATTTTTAACAGCGTCGGACTCTAGGTCATTTTCAAATTTAACACCGTCTAAACCCAAGGTGTTGGCATATTCTATAAATACTTTTTTAACATCTCCTTCGTTTGACCATTCTGTTTGCTTGTTAAAAAGCATATCGTGCATTTCCCAAAATTTACCCTGAAGTCCGGCTGATTCTGCCGCTCTTGCGGCCATATTGGCATTTTTATGTATCTGTGTTAATGGAAAATTTCTATATACGATTTTTACTTGTTGACCAAGATCTTTTCCTACTTGATCAACTGCAGAAAAATATCGCGCACAAGCAGGGCATTGAAAATCACTATATTCAACAAGTGTTAATTTAGCATTCTTATCCCCTTTTACGTGATCTATTTCTGTTACGGTATTAATCTCTGGAATTACTAACGGGGTGTTATTCGTATTATCGTTCTTTGATAACAAATAAACACTGCCCGCAATAATAACGACTATCAACGTCCAAAAACCAACCCTAGTCATTGTTTTTTGACGGTCACTAGATGACTGCTGATGTTTCCACTCTTCTTTTCTCAACTCACGTCTTTGTCTTTTTGTTAATTGTGTTTCGTCTATATCGGGCATAAATTTTTATCGATTATCTCCACTACCGCCAAGAACTCCACGATCCTTACGCGAAAGAAGCTTGGTGATATTGTCTTCGGCTATTTTATCTAAATTAATATCTATCTCGGTTGCAATTTGCGCAATATACCACAAAACATCTCCCAACTCACTTTTCAACACTTCTCGCTTTTCTTCGCTAACTTCCCCTTTTTCATCGCGGATAATTTTTTTTATTACTCCGGCCACCTCCCCTGCTTCGCTTGCCAAACCAAGCGCAGGGTAAACGTACCCCTTGCCAAAAACTGGGTAAAAGGCGGTTTCGTGAGATTTTTTTTGATACTCTTCAAAAGTCATTTAATTTAAATTTATTAACTGTTTGCTAATCCATTTTCGTTTAATGGTCGGAAGAGACAAAGTGGACAACAAATAGGCGACGGTAGGAACAAAAGCTTTTAGCCAAGGATACGTATCATTTATAAGTTCTAACCAAATCGCGGCGGTTAAGTATGTTGCGCCTGAAATAAATAAACGTCTACATAAAGAAAGCTCCCATGCTTTATCTGCCTCAACTATTTTATTTCGTTTATCAATAGCTTCGATTTTACTAATTATTTCTTCTTGGCTATTCATAAACAATTAATCTACTTAACCCCCAATAATTCTACTTCAAAAATCAAAGTTGCGTTCGGTGGAATAACATTGCCCGCGCCTCTTTCTCCGTAAGCTAAATCGGAAGGGATGGTTAATTTGCGTTTTTCGCCAACTTTCATTCCAAGTACGCCTTCGTCCCAACCCTTAATTACTTCTCCGGCGCCTAACTTAAACTCAAATGGTTGACCACGATCAACGCTGGAATCAAACTTTGTTCCGTCCAATAATGTTCCAGTATAATGAACGCTAACAGTATCGCCATTTTTTGCTTCTGCACCAGTACCCTCTTTAAGAATAGTGCTTTCTAGTGTCCCTGGGGTAGCAGGAGTGGGGGTCGTATCAACTTTTATATTATCAACACCTAAATTTAAATCGTTTGAATCATTAATAATTGAGTTGTTCACAATGTTTGATTTATTATTTTTAAATAAAAAAGCTCCCCAGACAACTAACACTATAATTATTACGGCAATAAGACCAACTACGCGATTGTTCATAAATTTAATATTTAAATAATTAAAACTGTCCAAACTCTTAGTTTATTAAAGACTTATAATTTCTTCCCACGGAACACCAACGCGCCCAAAATGGCCATAAGTTGCTGTTTGCTGATAAATTGGACGAAGTAAATTTAACCTTTCAATTATTGCCGCGGGACGAAAATCAAATTTATCGTTAATTACATCATTTAAACTTTCGCCGTTTTCGTTTGTTACCTCAATCATTAAAGGGTCAGCTTTACCAATCGCATAAGCTACCGACACTAAACATTCTTTGGCTAAGTTATTTGCCACAATATTTTTAGCAACAAAACGACACATATACGCCGCCGATCGATCAACCTTAGTTGGATCTTTGCCGGAAAAACATCCACCACCTTGGGGAACTAGCCCGCCATAACTATCAACCATTATTTTTCTGCCGGTTAAACCAGTATCCGCATCAAAACCACCAACAATAAATTTACCAGCCGGGTTAATTAAAAGCTCGGTTTTTTCAATATCAACTTCAAGTGGCATAATAACTTTCCTTGATATTTGTTCTTTAATATGAGCTTGCGAAACGCGTTCGTCGTGCTGAACACTAACAAGAATTTTAATTATTTGACTATTTTGAACCACAATTTCAGCTTTGCCGTCGGGACGGAGCCATTTAAAATCTTTATCTGTCTTAAGTTCGTCTAATTTTTTAACAATTTTGTGCGCCAACACTACTCCGCGATTTAAATATTCCGGTGTTTCATCTGTGGCGTATCCGTACATAATACCCTGATCCCCAGCTCCACCGGCATCCACACCGCGAGCAATTTCTTGTGATTGATTGATAATATTAGAAACAACTCCGTAATGATTTTCGTATCCAATTTTTCTAAGTAGCGAACTAACAATACTATTAATATCGACCCAAGCTTTGGTGGTAATTTCTCCGCCAACCACAACTAAACCATGACTTCCAAAACTTTCAACCGCCACCCGACTTTTAGGATCCTGATTAATACATCCGTCCAAAACTGCATCAGAAATCTGATCGCACACCTTATCGGGGTGACCTTCTCTTACGCTTTCAACGGCATAGGTTGACTGTTTAAAAAACATGACAAAATTATTTCTTGTTTGCTTTCCTTCTCTTCTCTTTTTTAGCTTTTTTCTTATTCTGTTCCATCCTAGCCATTTTTGCGCTGTTTCCACCCATATTATTTATTGCTTAATAATTAGTAAAAATGCCATTTCTAAAGCATTATTCAATATAATCTTAGCAGATTCTGATTCTAAATTGCAAGTTATTTATAATTTTAATTTATTCGTAATTATTTATACAATGTGTAAAATTACTAACTTGGTTTAACTGATGAGTGATGATGAATAATTTTCCATTCTCCGTTTTCGTCTAATCGCCAAACAAAAGTAGATCAGGCATAAGGTACAAAAAACCGTACCTGAAACAGGGTTTCATAGCACAGTTTCAGCTTGGCTGTGCTGGGTGCGGTTGTTGAAGCTAAAAGGGTTGAATTTAGTACTCTTTCTTTTTGAAATCT
>Ga0172371_10001034_pt1 | contig 43820 bp, 30 predicted proteins | sample Lak12m_FD_114543 | JGI IMG/M metagenome (GOLD analysis project Ga0172371, IMG submission 114543) | Freshwater microbial communities from Kabuno Bay, South-Kivu, Congo - kab_022012_12m | ecosystem: Environmental > Aquatic > Freshwater > Lake | place: Democratic Republic of the Congo: South-Kivu... | reverse complement strand
GTCCCTCCGGGACAAAAACATTGCTGTTCAAGCCCTGAAGGGGCGACTGATAATAGCCCGGAGTTTCAACTCCGGGTATTCGGATGGCGAAAATTTCATGGAACCGAACAAGTTAAGCAAAAGCTAGCGCCTATGCCCCCACACCCCCTCTCCAAGCATGGAGAGGGGGCTCTTGGGTCCCCTTCCCCAAGCTTGGGGAAGGGGTCAGGGGATGGGGATTCTCGCCAACCGCCTCGCTGTCGGGCCTTGTTTTCCTTCCCGGAGAACGCTTACGAGCCTTCGTATGAAGTGAGACAAATCATGGATGATCTAAGACCTGCCGTTGTGGGAATCGGAGCAACAGGTGCGGTTTTGGCCGCTGCCCTGCTCAAGCAGCATCCGGAGACCGTGCTCGTGGATCCTGGCCCCGGCTTGGGCGAAAGCATCAAGAAACAGGGGATCAAGATTTCCGGCCAGCTCACCTACGACATTCCCGTTCGTCATTTCTTCGATCGGATCGGGATGATGAAGAGTCTCGATCCGAACGTTATATTTATCTCGACGAAAACCTTTCATCTCCGGAAGGTTCTGGAGGATCTCAAAGGGGTGTACAAGCACGGGACCAAGATCGTCAGCACCCATAACGGCTTGGGCACTGAGGATCTCATTGCCGAAACCTTCGGTGTGGACGCGGCGTTCAGGATGTCCTTGAACTATGGTGTTTCCTTGAAAGGGCCGGGTATTGTTGAAACCGCCTTTTTCAACCGGCCGAATCACCTGGGAAGTCTGACCGAGAACAACAGGCGCCTTGGCTCCAAGCTAGCGGAATTGCTCACCAGGAGCGGCCTGGACACCGAATGCGTGGATGATATCAAGCTGTACGTCTGGAAGAAAATGGTGATGAAATGCACGATGGCATCCCTCTGCGCGGTTACCGACAGGACCTTGAAGCAGCTCATCGATTTTCCTCCGACCAGAGAAATAGCGGAGAATTGTTTCAGAGAAGTCCTCGCCGTCGCGAAGGCCAAAGGCTATGACCTCGGAGAGGACTATGTTCAGAATGCCTTTGGTTATCTTGAAAAGGTGGGCTCGCACAAAGATTCCATGTGCTTTGACATCGCGCACGAAACACCCACGGAAATCGATTTTCTGGGAGGAAAGGTCGTGGAATATGCCAGGGAATTGGGCATCCCGACCCCCTTCTACCTTGCCATGACGAACCTGGTGAAGGCGATTGAAGATAAGTATTTGCACAAACAGTAGCGGGAACGAGGGCGGTATTCCCATGAGTACGAGCAAATGGATTCACGTCGGCATTGCCTTGAAAATGAATGCCGTCAACTATCCGAAGAATCTCGGATGGCAGGATACCACGAGGGAATACACCTTCGAGGAATGGAACGACAGGGCGAACCGTCTTGCAAACGGTCTCAATGATTTGGGAGTGGGATACAAGGATACGCTTGCCGTCATTTCCTACAACCGCGGGGAATGGATGGACGTCTACGCCGGGTGCGCCAAGGGCGGCCAGGTGGTTGTTCCGATCATGTTTCGTCTGGCCGGGCCCGAAATTGAGTACATCGTCAATCACGCGGAATGCAAAGGATTTATCGTCGAGGCGCCTCTCGTCCCGCTGATCGACGGCATCAGGGACAAACTTCAGGTTCCGAAGGATGCATTTATCTATCTTGGAGACGGGCCGACGCCCGAAGGATATGTCGGATACGAACAACTTCTGGCCCGGTCTTCGTCAAAAGAGCCCGAGCGTCTGGTGCGCGGGGACGATGTCTGGAATATCATGTACACCTCCGGCACCACCGGCCGGCCCAAAGGAGTGGTTCGGACTCATGAGAGTCATATAGCCCATTACTTGTTGAGCAATATCAACATGGGCGTGCGGCCGACGGATAAGGTGATGCTCTGCATGCCCATGTGTCACGTGAATTCCATACAGTATTCCTTTCCCTATACCCTGGTCAGTGCGCCGGTGTTTGTGTATAATGTGGCAAGCTTTGATCCCGAGCATTTCTTGAAGACTATCGATCGGTATCGGATCACCTTTACCTCCCTGGTGCCTACCCACTACCGAATGATTCTCGACCTGCCGGACGAAGTAAAGAACCGCGTGGATGTCTCGGCGGTACGGCAACTGCTGATTTCGTCCGCGCCGGCAAGCAAGGAGCTCAAACTTGCCATCATGGACTATTTCAAGAATGCGGAGCTTTGGGAAGCCTATGGAAGCACGGAAGGCGGATTGGGAACGCTGCTGAGGCCGGAAGATCAATTGCGGAAGCTCGGGTCTATCGGCAAGGAGATCTTCGGGACCGATCGTATCAGGCTCCTGGACGAAGATCGCAACGAGGTCCCGAACGGGGAAGTTGGAGAACTGTTTTACCGCGCTCCCTGTGTTTTCAAGGAGTATTTCAAGGATCCTGCAAAGACAGCGGAAGCCTTTGAAGGTGAATGGTTTTCCGCAGGGGATATGGCAAGACGCGACGACGAGGGGTACTACACGCTGGTTGACCGGAAGGCGAATATGATTATCACGGGCGGTGAGAACGTCTATCCCTCGGAAGTGGAAAGCGTGCTGCGGCTTCACGAAGCGGTCAAAGAGGTCGCAGTGGTCGGTGTGCCGGACGAAAAATGGGGAGAAGCCATCAAGGCGGTTGTCGTGGCGAAGGCAGGATACGAGCCGGGAGAGGAGTTGGCCCGGGGTATCATGGATTTCGCTCGAGGTAAGGTCGCGGGATACAAACGGCCGAAGAGCGTGGACTTCATGGCGGATGACCTATTGCCACGAAACGCCACGGGAAAGATTCTGCACAGAGTGCTCAGGGATCGCTACCGTCAGCTCTCTGGGACTGAGAAGGAGAATTGAGAGACAATGAAACACCAGATCAAATTCACCGTGAATGGGGACGAATATTCGATCGCCGTGGATCCTTGGCGAACCCTGAATGAAGTGCTTCGTGACGACCTCAACCTGACCGGTACCAAGCTCGGCTGCGGTACTGGGGATTGCGGCGCCTGCGCAGTCATGGTGGATGGTCGCACCGTCAGTTCATGCCTGACCTTGGCCGTCTCAGTGGACGGAAAGTCCGTAAGGACCGTTGAGGGCCTGGCGCCGTCGGGAGAAGAGCTCCACCCCGTCCAGGAGGCATTCGTTAAGACCGGCGCCATTCAATGCGGTTATTGCACTTCGGGCATGGAAATGGCGGCCGTCCATCTGCTCAGCCACAACCCATCTCCCACGGAGAAGGAAATTCGAGCCGGCCTTTCCGGACATCTGTGCCGGTGCACGGGATACAACCAGATTGTGGAGGCTGTCTCGGTCGCCGCAGAGACGATGAGGAATCCCAATCAGAAGAGGTAGAGCGATGAGATTGCCAAAATTCGAATACTTTGCTCCCAAGACGCTCGAAGCGGCTCTGAGTCTGGTAGCGGAACAGGGAAGCGCCGCGCACGTGATGGCCGGCGGAACCGACATCATGGTGAAAATGATTCACGCCCGCCTCAAGCCGGCGTCGATCATTGCGCTGAACGGGATTGACGGCCTGGATGCTATCCGCTTCAACTCTGAGGACGGTCTGACCATCGGCGCGACCGCCCGGCTCGTGGATGTCGCGTCCCATCCTGACATTGTGAAGCATTATCCCGCGCTCACGGCTGCGGTCCTGTCAATGGCGAACGTCGAAGTCCGCAACATGGGCACGGTTGCCGGAAACCTGTGCAACGCAGCGCCTTCCGCCGATTCAGCCCCTCCGCTCATGGTCATGGGTGCTGAAGTTACCTTGGCCGGCCTGAAGGGAGAAAGACGCATACCCCTCAATGACTTCTTTTCCGGGCCGGGACTTACGGTAATGGATCGCGGTGAGATCATGACGTCCATCCACGTTCCCCCTCCCGCGGCAAGATCAGGCGCCTCTTACCAGCGAATATCCGGACGGTGCGGTGTGGACATTGCCGCAGTGGGGGTGGGCGTCATGGCCAGGTTCGACGGTGAAGTGTGCCAAGACGTCAGAGTGGTCCTCGCCGCGGTAGCACCGGTTCCCTTGCGGGCAAAGGAGACCGAGAGTCTTCTGCGCGGCAAAATATGGACATCGGAGCTCATCGAACAGGGAGGGGATCAGGCCGCAGAAGAGGCAAAACCCATCTCGGACGTGAGAGCAAGCGCGGAATGGCGGAAAAAGATGGTGGCCGTACTGACCCGGCGGACCCTCGTGGAAGCCCGGGAACGGGCACTGAAAGGCTAGCGCGAAGGCGAAGGAAGAATCATGAAACAGTACAGCATGGTCGGAACTGATGTGCCGAGGACCGATGCTCAGGCCAAAGCAAGGGGAACGGCAGTATATACGGATGACATGAAATTGCAGGGGATGCTCCACGGTCGCATACTGAGGAGCCCGTTCGCGCACGCGATCATCAAACATATCGACACGAGCAAGGCCGCGGCTCTCTCCGGAGTAAAGTGCGTCATCACCGCTGAAGATACACCCAAGATCAAGTACGGTAACTGGAGGCTGTTTCCTGAAACTCAGGATGAGTATCCATTGGCAATTGACAAGGTGCGGTTCATCGGCGACGAAGTGGCTGCAGTCGCCGCGATTGACAAAGACACGGCAGAGGAGGCCCTGGAGCTCATTGAAGTGGAATACGAAGAGCTGCCGGGAGTCTTTGACGTTGATTCCTCGTTAGCCCAGGGCCATCCGGTGCTCCATGATTATTGCCCGAGCAATGTCAGCGTCAATCGCAAGATCATGTACGGAGATGTGGAAAAAGGGTTTTCCGAGTCTGACTACGTGAGGGAAGACACGTTCGACGTCCATGCGGTGGTCCACGCATATCTCGAGCCGTGCGCGGCGCTGGCCCAGGTGGATTTGGACGGCCGGATCACGCTCTGGACGTCCACTCAGGTGCCGTACATCGTGCAGTGTCTCCTGGCTTCGACGCTCGGAATGCGGGAAAACGACATCCGTGTCATCAAGCCCTCTATGGGCGGCGGTTTCGGCGGTAAGATGGAACTGCGGACCTGGGAATTCTGCGCCGCGCTCATGGCGAAAATGACCGGCAGGCCGGTGAAGTTTACCCTCAGCCGGGAAGAAGAGTTTCTCGCGGGTCGGCGGCGCCATCCGATGAAGATCCATTCGAAGGTGGGGTTCAAGAAAGACGGGACCCTCGTCGCCAAAGATCTCAAAATTTACCTCGACGGCGGCGCATACAATGCCATGGGTCCGACCGCCACGTTCCTGTGCGGCAATTTCGGAGCAATGCTGTACCGCTACCCCAATTACCGGTTCCATGGACGGCATGTCTATACGAACAAGCCGCCTGCCAGCGCAATGCGTGGTTTCGGCGCGCCCCAATCGCTCTACGCGAGTGAAATACAGATGAACATGGCGGCAGAAGATCTGGGGCTCGATCCGATTGATATTCGGCTCAAGAACGCCCAGGTGAGCGGAGACGAAATTCCCGACGTGGCCACGATTTCGAGCTGCGGATTCATCGATTCCATCAAGGCGGTCGCTGAGATGAGCGGCTGGGAAGAGAAGCGGAAGAACCTCAAACCGGGCCAGGGAATCGGTATCGGCTGCTATAGCTTTATTTCCGGCGGAGTATTCAACTGGTTCAATACCCAGTATCCCTTCTCCGCGGCAGAGGTACGGGCGTTTTCCGACGGCACCGTGCATCTCCTCACGATGGCTGCGGACATCGGCCAGGGCCCGGACACCGTCCTCAAACAGATCCTCGCGGAGGACCTGGGATTGAAGATGGAGGACATTCGGCTCACCGCCGCGGATACCTCGATGACACCCCAGGCCGACCTGGGCTCGTGGGGAAGCCGGGTCACCCTCATGGCCGGCAACGCGGTGCTCGACGCGTCAAAGAAGATCAAGGAACAGCTTTTCGGCGCGGTATCGGCCCGATTCAACCTCAACGTGATTCACGAGCTTGAATGCAAGGACGGCCGGGTGCAGTCCAAGGCCAAGGCCGACTATGGCATGTCCTTCGGAGAGGCCGTCGCCCTCGTGCAGAAGGCAAACCGAGGGGAACCGCTCGTGGCTCGCGGCTCCTACACGCCGAGGGACAAGGGCCTGGTGACGCCCGCTTTCGGTTTCGGCGCTCAGGTGGCCGAGGTGAAGGTGGACCGGGAGACCGGCCTGGTGAAGGTCAAGCAGATGTGGACAGCCCACGACTGCGGCACGGTGATCAATCCGCGGAGTGTGGAAGGCCAGCTCGCGGGCTCGATACAAATGGGACTCGGGTACGCCCTTTCCGAGCAGATGGTCATGGATGGAGGCAAGACGCTCAACACGAACTTCGCGGACTACAAAATGCCGATGGCCATGGACATGCCGCCCAGTGAAGTGGTTCACATCGACACCTATGAACCGGAAGGACCGTATGGAGCCAAGGAGTGCGGCGAAGGGCTCGCATCGCCGACTGCGCCGGCCATTTCCGATGCGGTGTACCATGCTACCGGTTATCGGTGCAAAGACTTGCCCATAACGCCGGAGAAGATTCTGAAGGCCCTGGAGAACTCAGACAAGGATACCGAGTAGAGCGATTCGCACGTCCGTTGACGATACCATGCAATTGCAAACTGCCGTGTAGGGGCGACCGGCCGGTCGCCCCTACGGTTGGACCGCCCCGAAGAAGGCACGATACTCACGAATCGATCTCCTTGCCAAAGCCCACAGTCTGCTGAAGAGGATTATAGCAGTTGCCAGAAGTTCCGACCGTTTGACGCGGCCGGCCCGGGAAGTCCCGAACGCAGGTTTGACGGCTCTGCGTTGTCCGAAGTGAGGGAGTTCCCCGGCCGGCTGTCTCCAATCCGACATTACTTTTGGCAATTGCTATAAGCACACGACAGGGACGTGTGAGCTTTCCCGATAGCCGGGAATCCGCGCGGCACGGGCCGGAGTGTCGAGTTGGTTCAATACAGCATTTGTGGAGGGGAAAATGGAAAAGAGAGGCAACTGGCTATTGAGAGCGATCACCGCGGTGATTCTCTGTTGTGCACTGGTGCAGGGAGCCGTGGCCGAAGAAATGGTGACCGTCGGCGCCACCGTTCCCGCCACTGCGGGACCTCCGAGCATCGTAGCGACCGCACCCGAGCTCGAAGCCGGTTTGAAGGATTGTCTCGATCTGGCCAACCAGGAAGGGGGGATTAACGGCAAGAAGCTTCGATTCGTCATGGGGAACGATCAATATAACGGTGAGGTGGCAAAGAAAGTATTTGAAGAGCTTGTATTGAAATATCATCCGCTGTGCATGTTCGGATCGGGAACGCCGCCCGCCGTTGGTGTTATGCCTCTGCTCCGAGACCGTCACAAGGTCCTGTATACTTCCACGTCGTTTTCAGCCAAACTGGTGTTCAATGATGTTCCCTCCATGTTTCTGCCCGGTCCGACCTACGGCGACCAGGTTGCAGTTGCCCTCAAGCACATAGCCCGGATTAAGCAGGACGCGAAGGTGGCCTTCTTCTACTCTCAGACCCCATTCGGAGAAGATCCCATACCCTATGGCCGCATCATGTCTCGACGATTGAGGCTGAAACTGGTCGGTGAAGTGTCAGGGGACATCCGGGGAACCGACTTCACGGCCCAAATTGAGGAGCTCAAGAGTAAGGGTCCGGATTTCGTCATTATCCACGGTTGGGTCGGCCGTCAGAATGCGGCTTTGATAAAACAATGCCATGACCTCGGACTGAAAAGCGAATTTGTCACCACGATCTGGGGGGCGACGAAAGATTGTGTGGAAGCGTTGGGGCCTGCCGGACCCCAATTCCTTGCCGTGAGCCCGTACGCTTATTGGTGGATGGAGGATGTGCCGATGATAAAGACCATCCGCGCCTATACCGCCAAGCATTATCCCGAGGTTACCCATCGGTCCTTGATGTACATGGTGGCATTCACCGCGGGGAAGGTCTTTGTTGAATGCCTGAGAAAGGCGGATGCCGCCGGCGAGTTGGACGGGGCGGGGGTGACAAAGGCTCTCCAGTCCTTGAAGGATCTCGACACGGGGGGCCTTACTCCACCGTTGACGATCAAAGAAAACAGGTTTCCCGTGGCCCGCATCCTGAAATCAAATCCCGTGAAAGGAATCCTCGAGCCTGCATCGGACTGGATCCATTTTTACTAGAGTTCCGTGTCACAAACAGCCTTGCTTTTGCAAAGTATTTGTGAGATACCCCCCCAGCAAAGCTCACGAGGTGTCAGTATGGCGCAATACAAGGCGGATTTTGGGGAAATGGCATGGGAGGCTCCTATGGACGGTCTTCGCTTCAAGGCTGTCAAGCAAGACGACCGACAACTCCGACTGGTGGAATACACCAGGGATATGGAGCCTCATTGGTGCGAAAAGGGGCATATGGGATACGTCCTGGAAGGGCAGCTGGAGATCGAGCTCGCGACTGAAACGCTGGTGTTCGGTCCGGGTGACGGGATTCTCATACCTTCAGGCGAAGAGCACAAGCATTCGGGAAGAGTCCTGAGCGAAGTAGTAAGAATAGTATTCGTAGAGGATGTCGAGTAAGCACGCGGTTTCAAGCGGTTGATCCCCATCGACGTCCTGACTCGGTCAGAAAAGTTGGCGCCTCCTCTGATACCAAAGCGCTTTCAACCAAGTAACATGAGAACGGCCGGCAGGGAGAAACTGTCTCAGAAACCGCGTCCGGATCGCAATCGTGCTACGAAGAACCCCCAAACCCGGCTTTGGGTGGCCTGGACGTTACACGTCCGGGTCGCGCAGCGACAAGAGGTCCGAAAAGCCTTGATGGTCCCACCGTGGCCTAATGATTTCGTTCCACTCAAGAGAAGACCTCCTGTGCCTTCGGCACCTGGACGTATAACGTCCAGGCCACCCGGGAACTCGGTGATTCCGGATCGTGCCACGATTTTGCGTACAAACTGAATTCTGAGACAGTTTTGGGACGCCGGCCCCACCAATACACGGTAGCAGCGGGCCTCCGTGCCTGCCTAGTTCACTTCGTTGAACGCGAATGGGATGACGTATTCGGCGCGGATGGAGCGATCCCGCTGGGCGATTGCTCTTGTGAGACGATTACTCGAATTTCGGCTTTTTCCTGGTCTGTCGGGAAATTTCTCGCAGGGTTTCCAGCAGCGCGGACTTTTCGTCGTCCGAATACTTCATCAGGTACGTTCTCACCTGCTGTTCATTTGGCTCTGAAATAGCCTTCAATACCTCAATGCCTTCGGGAGTGATTTGCAGCCTTTTGGTACGGTCGTCATGAGGGTCGCTCTTCCTGACAACAAATCCGTTTCTTTCCAGTCTCTTGGCAATGCCTGTCAGATTCGCGCTCGAAACCAGCATGATCCTGTTCACGTTCCTCATGGTATTTTCGCCGTTTTCGCAGGCATCCAGAATTCTGAGCACGTTGTACTGCGAGAAGGTCAATCCCTTTGTCGTGTAGAGCGTGGACGTGTTCTTCTTGAATCCTTCGGCGATTCTCACAATGGCCATCATCACCCGTTCGTCGATGCTCATATCGCTTTTGTACGCGCTCTTGGTCACCGTGCCACAACCTCCCGGGAATGAGTATTTCCCTTATACATAGAAATTGTTGGGTACACTGTCAATTATCGGGCCCCGGTGGCCTCCGCCTCTTCGTCGTCTCAGCGACAGCGGGGACGACGGAAATATGATCGGAGTCTCTGCTTTTCCGAGCGGCCGACGCAAAGAAAGGTAACACGTATTTTCAGACGGATCCTAAGCCGATTTCCCGAAGGGGCAGTGAGGAAAGGTGCAGTCAGGGCAGTTCAGGCACAAGCCCCCGTGCCCAAGGGAGGCCAGGTCCTCACGGGTCAGCCGTTCTCCTGCCAGCACGCGAGGCAGGATCAAATCAAAGACCGTATTTTTGTAATACATGCCGCATGCGGGAATTCCGATGACCGGCACAGAGCTCACCTCCGATACCAGCACCATGGCTCCCGGCAGAACCGCGGAACCGTAGATCATCTCCTTGGCTCCGGCGCTTAGCACTCCTGTGCGGGTGACATCGTCAGGATCTACGGACAGGCCGCCGGTGACCACGATGAGCTCGGCTCCCTCGGCAATGAGGCCGCGGATGGTCTGCCCAATCACATCAGCGTCGTCGGGGGTGAATACGATCCTCAGAATGGGACAACCATAAGCCTCGAGCTTCGGCCTGATCGCGGGAACGAACCTATCCTGAATCAGACCGTCGTATACCTCTCGGCCGGTCACAATCAAGGCAGTTTTCGGTTGCGCAAGGGTCTTCACCGCGAAGACTCCGCCTGCCGCTCCGGCAATCGAGGTCCCCTCGGTCACGAGGTCGCGGCCGATCACGAGGGGGATCGCTCTCGTGCCGGCGACGATCTCGCCCTTGCCAACGAGGCTGTTGCTGTGGCGGCTCGCGCACATGAGTCCTTCCACCATGTTGAATTGTTTCAGTGCTTGAACGTCCACCTTCAACAGTCCGTCCCGGGCTGCAAGAAGATTGATCTTGCCTTCGGAAGGTTGGGGGTCGAACGCGATTCCCGGGCCGGCCAACGCGGTCGCGAGGGCCACCGCGGCTTCGTCTTCGTGCATCGCGTCCGGACCGATTTCCAGGACGTACAAATGCTGCTTTCCCAAGCGTGCCAGGTGAGGCACATCGTTTTGCGTGATCACCCGTCCTTTTCTAAAGCATGCGCCCTTGCACTCTCCGGGCCGGATCTCCGTGATATCGTGAGCCAGCACGGTGCCCACCGCATCGGTCACCTTTATGAGTCGGCCGTGAGGCGCAGTGTTCGTTCCGCACATCTTTCATCCTCGCTTCTTGGGTCGAGAGATTATCATGGTCAAGGTCGTCGACGATTCAGGCACGCCGACGAAACCGGTTGGAACGGCTTCGTGCTCTGTTGCATGAATATGGTTGCGTATTCCGAGGCCCGGGTCAGCCGCTGCGTCGGCCTTTCAACCTCGGCGGTCGTATTGGTGGGACAGGCATCTGAAACTGTCTCTGAAACCACGTCTGGATAGAATTCGTGCTACGAGAACCGTCCACCCAGGATATCGCTGATTTCGGATCGTGCCACGATTCTCCCTGAGAAATGATTTCAGAGACACTTTCATCTTGCCTATCACAGCAAAGCCTGCAACGGAACTTCATCCCGCAACTGTCGGCCCAGAGGAAACAGGATGAGTGACCGTCTTTAAGAAAGGGAAAACCTAGCCTCCAACTTTCGCCAACTGCTTCCCCCTTCGGACGATCTGCTTCAATACCGCCAGGACTTCCTCTTTTTGCTCCGATGAGCAGGCCTTCAAATATTCGGTGACGTGTCGTTCCTGCACTTCCCGGATCGCCTCGAGGGATTTCAATCCCAGCGCGGTAATGTGGAGCATCGTGAGGCGCTCGTCCTTGGAATCGTTCCGTCTTTCAATCAATCCGGCCTTTTCCATGCGCTTCGCGAGCCCAGTCACATTTGCCCCGGTCACCAGCATGCGCTTGCTGACGTTGCCGACCGTGTCTCGTCCCTTTTCACAGGAGACCAGGTGCTTCAGGACGTTGTAATGGGAAAAAGTCAGCCCGTACTGCTTGAAAACGGCTGAAGACTTCTTCTTGAACATCTCTGAGGCCATGACGACAAAGATCATTACTTTTTCGTCCAAAGTCATGTCACTCTTTCGTTGGTTTTTCCCCATCAGGAGCTCGGTTTCTCCTTCTCCTCCAAAGCCCGAAGGATCTTTTCGGGAGTCACGGGGAGCTCGTTGAAATCCACGCCTATTGCGTCATAGATAGCGTTCACGATCGCAGGGGCCGGTGACAGTTGAGTTCCCTCTCCGGCCTCTTTCGCGCCGAATGGACCCACGGGATCATCGGTCTCAATATCGATCGATTCCATCTCCGGAATCTCCATGAACGTTGGAAAGCCGTAATCGAGAAACGAGGGATTCATCACCTGCCCCTTTTCGGTGATTACGTGCTCATAGAGGGCCTGTCCCATTCCACCCGCAATGGAGCCTTCCAGTTGTCCTTCCACCAGCATGGGATTAATCGCCCGGCCGCAGTCATGGGCCGTCACCATCCTGACCACCTTTACTTTTCCGGTCTTGGTGTCAACTTCCACTTCCGCGGCTTGCGTCATGAAGGAGTAGTTGGGCGAAAAATTCCCCGGCTGCGTGAACAAGGTGGTCGGCTCGCTCGTATCCGCCATCCATGAGCCTCTGCCCACGAGGGGCATGGGCAGATTCCGGTATTGGTATGACTTCAGGGCCCTGGGAAACGGGATGTTGATTTCGGGCGAACCGGTCACAAAGATGATCCCGTCCTTGGCCACGAGATCCCCGGGATTGGCTTCCAATTCATCGGCCACGCACTCGAAGAGTTTTGTCCTGACCGATTCAGCGGCTATTCGGGCCGCGTTTCCTGCCCTCACCGTCACACCGCTTCCAAAGGTCCCCGGATCGAGCGGCGTAATGCCCGTGTCCGCGGCAGTCACCCGGACGGTCTCCATCGGAACGCCGAGCACCTCCGCGACAATCTGCGCTATCACGGTTTCCGCGCCCTGACCGATGTCCGCGGCGCCGGTCAGGACGTTTACCCCGGCGTCCTGGCCGACTTGGACAACCGCGCCGGAACTGATGTGACTCATGTTGGTCACACCGCTCGGGAATGACGCGCCCCCAAGTCCGACCCCGCGGCCAAAGGGGAGCTTCCCTCGCTTTTCGTTCCAACCGATGGCTTGTGCGGCCTCTTTTACGCTTTCCGCGAATCCGCAGGTGTTGATGACAAATCCTCCGGGATGGGGCTCCCCGGCCGTAATACTATTCTTGATGCGCACTTCGGCCGGGTCCAAATTGAGCCGTTCCGCCATGAGGTCCAACTGGCGCTCGACCGCGAATCGGGCCTGAGGAATGCCGTGCCCGCGCATGGCGCCGCCGACGGGCTTGTTCGTGTACACATGGTACCCCTCGTACAGGAGATTGGGCACGTGGTACGGAACCATAAGGAAGAAGCACGACAGAGCGAGCATGGTCGGAGCGGTGCTGTTGTACGCGCCGCCGTCCGCGTACGCCAGGAACTGCTGAGCGAGAATTCTCCCGTCTTTGGTCATTCCGGTCTTGACCGTAAGCTCCATGGGATGCCGCTGCCGCGTCGAAATGAAGACTTCGTCCCTGTCGTACACGAACTTGACCGGTCTACCGAGCTTCATCGCGAACCACGCGGCACAAAAATCCTTGGCGAACATATCGATCTTCTGACCGAACCCCCCACCCACTTTGGGTTTGATGACGCGTACCTTGCTTTCCGGTATCTGGAGGGTGGCAGCGAGATTCCTTCGAAGAAAGAACGGTATCTGGGTGCTGGACCAGAGAACAACCTGTCCTCTCACCGGATCGTACTGCGCGACCGCCGCGTGCGGCTCCAACGGCGCGTGGTTCACCGGCTGGGAATAGAAGGCGTCCTCGGAAACGAGGTGACTCTCGGCAAAAGCCTTCTCCACGTGGCCGAATTCCTTTCGTATGGCGAACGAGGTGTTGTTGGCCACTCCCTCGTGTATGAGCGGAGCCCCGTCTTTGATGGCTTCCCGAGGATCGAACACGGCCGGCAGCTCCTCGTAGTCAACCTCAATGAGGTCCAGAGCCTCTTCTGCTATCTCAGGATCGATTGCGCAGACCGCGGCCACTTCATCGCCGATATAGCGCACCTTGCTTTTGGCAAGGGCATATTCGTCCCGAGCCTTGGGAACGATCCCGTACTGGCGGTCGGGAATTTCCGCCCCGGTCACCGCTGCCTTTACGCCGCGAAGGTGCAGAGCCTTGGATACATCCACATTGAGTATCTTTGCGTGAGGAAGCGGGCTTCGCAGGATTTTTCCGTAGAGCATCCCCGGAAATACCAGGTCATCGGTAAACTGGGCGGAACCGTTGACCTTCGCAGCCGCGTCCACCATGGGCAATCTGCGTCCTACCGCGCTGAATTGCTTTTCCATCTACCGTTTCCCTCCCATCTTTTCGGACGCGCTCTCCACGGCCTCGATGATCTTCTTGTACCCGGTGCAGCGACACAGGTTGCCCGCCATTTTCTTCTTGATGCTCTCTTCCGTGGCGTCGGGCTCTTCGTCGAGTATGGCTTTGGCCGTGATAATCATGCCTGGGGTGCAGAAGCCGCACTGCAATCCGCCCACTTCAACGAACGACTGTTGCAGCGGGTGGAGATCGCCCCCTTCACCGAGGCCTTCGATGGTGACGATTTCTTTTCCCACGGCTTCCACGGCCGGTAACAAACATGACAGATAGGCCTCGCCGTCCACCAGTACCGAGCACGAGCCACACGCGCCCAGATCGCACCCTCTTTTCGTTCCCGTAAGGCCCAGCTTATCCCTGAGAACCTCGAGAAGCGTATGGTTCGGCGCAACAAGTACCTCGTAAATGTCATCGTTTACGTTCAAGGCAATGACTTGCTTCACGTTACTTACCTCCCATGGCTTCGCGGAGTGCGCCTTTGACCAGGATTCCGATCAGTCTTCTCTTGTAGGAAAGGGTATCGGTCGACGACATCATGAGTCTGATTTCCTTGCCCACCAGGCTGTCGACGGCTTCGACAATCTCTTCCGTGATCTCTTTGTTTCTCAGGAAATCCTCGAGCTGTCGGGCTCTGAGTGGCTTGCGGTCGACCGCAGTCAAGGCGATCCTCGATCCCCCGTTTGAGTTCGATCTCCACAGTGCGGCTCCCACGATCGGGAAATCAATGCTCCCGCGATTGGCTGCCTTCTTGTACGTAGAGAATCCGTCAGCAGCGTGATCGGGTATGACAATCTCGGTGAGGATTTGACCCTGTTCGAGCTTCAGCGGCGTTTTTCCTTCGCCCGAAAAGATGCTCTCGAGGGGAACCTGTGTGGAACCGTCTTTGCCGGTCAAGACGACCTGCGCGTCCAGGACGAGGAGCGCAGGCGCGACGTCGCCACAGTAGGTCGAGTAGCAGACGTGCTCCTTCTTCGCCACATGGCAGAGGTCGCCGCCGGCCTTGAAACAGAGCGGCCTCGAGCTTCGCCACCATTTGGCCTGGTTGAAGTACTTGCATCTCGTCTGTTGACAGAGGTTCCCCCCGATGGTCCCCATGGTCTGATGGTGCCACGAACCGACCGACGAAGCCGCGACGGCCAAGGCGGGGAGCTTCTCGGCCACGAAGGGATCGTTGTAAACCTTCTTCAGAGGCGTGAGCGCGCCGATCCTCACTCCGCCATCTGCCGTACGCACGTATTTCAGGTCGGCTAGACCCTTGAGACTGACCACCATGGGAGGAGTCTCGACCCGATGCTTCATGTTGACCAGCAGATCCGTTCCCCCTGCCAGAACTTTCGCTGAAGGCCGGTCGAGCAGAATGGCACAGGCTTCCTGAATGCTTTCGGGTCGCCGGTACTCGAATTTGGGTAACTTCACGGATTTCCTCCTGTCTATGGCGAAATTGGCTGCCGAGGATGAGGCTCTCAACCTGTCGCCGGTCCGGCAGGGAATGGAAACGATCTGCTTCCGGCCGCGAGAGGGCCCCGGAGTTTCGTGAATATATTAATTGGTTACCAGTTACATAATTACATGTCAAGAGGGTTTTTGCAGCTCATTCGGAAACGCGCGTTGCCCGTCATTCACGACCAAGCAAGCCGCGCGTCGCGAGACTGTCCAACAAGAAAGAGGCCACGGGCATGGACGCGAATTTTGGGGGCGTTTTCGTCGGCCGAGACATTTTCAGGCTGGGATGAGGCCGCCAAAGTCCCCCTTTTCTAAAGGGGGATTTTGGGGGATTTCATTCACTTAGGCCATAATCCCCCCTGTCCCCCCCTTGGAAAAGGGGGGGACAGAGGCTTGTGTTGGCGCCCATCGGTGCTAGGGGCTGGCAAGCGTAATAATATCAGCCGCGCCTATTTCAGGGCCGCATCGATCATGTCCCCGATCTGCCCATCCTTGAAATGCCTGACCTGGGCCGCTCCCGTGGGACAGACCACCGTGCAGATTCCGCACCCTTTGCACAGCGCGGGATTCACATCGGACCGGAAGACCCCCGGCGCCATCTCCTTGAGCTGCGGCGCGTGGAACGGGCACGTCTCGACGCACATTCCGCACCCGCGGCACAGGTACTGGTCGATCACCGACACACTCCCGGCCACTTCCACGAAACGTTTGGCCAACACCTGGGCCGCATGCGACCCTGCGGCTTCAGCCTGGGCTATGGTCTCGTCCAGTGGCTTGGGATAGTGAGCGAGCCCTGCCAGGAAGACGCCGTCGGTCGCGAAGTCCACCGGCCTCAACTTCATGTGGGCCTCGAGGTAGAAGTCGTGCTGATGGGTTGCGACCTTGAAGAACTTGGCCAATTGCCGGTTGGATTCGTTCGGTATGATCGCCGCTGCCAGCACGAGGCTGTCCGCCGCGAGGGTTATTGTTTCGCCCAGAGTCGCATCCATCACCCGGACAACAACCTTTTCCCCTACTTCCACGACCGGAGGCGTTTCCGGCTCAAATCGGACAAAGATCACACCCAGCCTTCGAGCTTTCTCGTAGGAGGATTCGTTGAGGCCGAAGGTCGTCATGTCCCGATACAGGACGTACACCTTCGCCTGATGGTTGTTTTCCTTGAGGGCGATGGCCTCCATGACCGTGTGGTTGCAGCAGACTTTGCTGCACCACGGCCGCTCCTCACAGCGCGAGCCCACGCACTGAATGAAGACCGTCATTTCCGCCCAGACAACGGACGGATCGCGGGCCTTCATGGACTCGCTCATTTCCAGATGGGTTCTGATGCGCGGGTCGGTCCCGTAACCGTACAGGTCGGGTTTCCATTCCTTCGCTCCAGTCGCTATGACGGCTACCCCGTGCCCAACCTCGAACGGTTCCGCGGCGTTCCCCGCGATCCGGGTTGTGAAATTGCCGATGAAGCCTTGAACATCGTCGATCCGGGCGTTGTAGTGCGTCGTGATTGCCTCGTGCGCCGTCACCTTTTGAATCAGTTCGTCGAGAAACGGCCGGACCTCCTCGCCCTTGACGGTTCGGGAGAGTCGCAGAGCATTCCCGCCCAGGCGGTCGGTCGATTCCACGAGGTGAACGGGAAAGCCCTGACCTGCAATATTGAGCGCCGCGGTCATTCCGGCTACTCCACCGCCGATGACGAGCGCAGACTGCACCACCGGAAGCTGCTGATTCTGGACCGGTTCCAGTCGACGAGCCCGAGCCACGGCCATCCTCACCAGGTCCACCGCTTTGGCCGTTGCCTGGTCCTTTTCTCGCATGTGCACCCAGGAACAGTGCTCGCGAATATTCGCCATCTCGACGAGATAACGGTTCAGGCCCGCTTCGCGTGCCGTCTGCTCGAAAAGCGGCAGGTGGGTGCGGGGAGTGCAGGACGCGACGACCACCCGGTTCAGGCCGTATTCCTCGATGGCCTTCTTGATGTTCACCTGTGCGTCCTGCGAGCACGTGAAGAGGTTCTCGCCCGCGTAGACCACGTCCGGAAGCCTCTTGACCCGCCGTACCACCTCCGAAACGTCCACCGTGGATGCGATGTTAATCCCGCACCTGCACACGAACACGCCAATCCGGGGACTCTGATCTCCCACCTCCTTTTCAGGGGGAAGCTCGCTCGTCGTGGTCATAGTGTCGCGGGCAGAGGCCAGGAGGCGGCACGATACCCCCGCGGCCGCGGAGGCTTCCATCACGGTGTGGGGGATGTCTTTCGGGCTCTGGAACATCCCGGCCACCAGTATTCCGGGCCGACTGGTCTGAATCGGCTCGAACGTGGACGTGGCAACGAAGCCCCCGTCGTCGAGGTGAACTCCCAGTTTATCCGCCAGGTGTCGAGACTGATCCGAGACGCGAAGGCCCGCGGCGAGGATCACCATGTCAAAGCTCTCGGAGACGGGCCGCTGATTCCCGTCGAGATAGGTGAGCTCGAGATCGTGGGTCAGCGGATGGTCCACCACGCGGCTGACCATTGAACGAACGAATCGGACACCGGTCTCGTTCTTCGCTCGCTGGTAGTAGGTGTAGAAGTCCTTTCCGTAGGCCCTGATGTCGATGTAGAAGATCGTGGGCTCAATCTCGGGATCGTGCTCCTTGGCGATCACCGCCTCCTTGATCGAGGCCATGCAACAGATGGAGCTGCAGTGAGCCAATCCCTTCTCCGGGTCCCTCGAGCCCACGCATTGTATCCACGCGACCTTCCTGGGATGCCTTCCGTCAGATGGGCGTCGGATCTCGCCCTGGTTGGGACCGGAGGCGCTCAGGATGCGTTCGAATTCCAGATTGGTCAGCACATTGGGCGCTCTTCCGTACGCAAACTCCCCGCGAACCTTGGAGAGATCTATCGTGTCGTAACCCAGGGCAAGAATGACGGTCCCCACTTCTGCGCAGATATGCGCGTCCTTCATCGTATGATCGATCGCTTCCGCGGGACATGCCTTGACGCATTCCATGCACTCGGAACAGATCCCGCAATTTACGCACCGGGCGGCCTCATTGAGCGCGTCATCTTCGGAGAAGGTATCCTCGACCTCGAGAAATCCCTTGCGCTGTTGTACCGGTACCACGGGCGGCATTCTTCGCGGTTCGACGGGTACATCGGGGATAGGACGATACTGCGGATGCTCCGGGAAGAGCGGCGGGCGCTCCGCGGCTACGACTTCACCGTTGAGGTAGCGGGTTATGGATTCAGCCGCTTCCCGACCGCCCGCGAGTGCCTCGACCACCGTCGCGGGCTCGGTTGCCGCATCACCGGCGGCAAACACATCCTGGGCAAACACGTCTTTGATGATGGTTTCATGGGTAAGCTTGTTCGTGTGAATCGTGTCTCTGTCCGTCCTTCCTATTCCCGGCAAACGGCGCCAGAGATCGGGATCGACGACCTGACCCACCGCGAGAACAATGGTGTCCGCTTCGAGCACAGATTCCTCGCCCTCGATGAGGACGGGGCGTCTGCGACCTGATTCGTCTTCCGGCCCCAGTTCCGCTTGTCCCCACCGAATGCCGCTCACCCTCCCCTGTCTGGCTTCGATGAGCAGCGGCACTGCGAGGAACTGGAACGCGACGCCTTCGTCTTCCGCGGCCTCCACTTCCTCCGCGTAGGCCGGCATTTCCTGACGCGACCGCCGGTAGAGGATCGTCGCGTCAGCGCCGAGGCGGATCAGAGTCCGGGCCGCGTCAATGGCCACATTGCCTCCGCCGATGACCACGGCTTTCTTGATATTGTTCGCTGATTGGCCGAGCGACACATCCCGCAGCAGATCGACACCCTGAATCACTCCGTCTGTGTACACGCCCGGAATGGGGAGATGAGCCCCTTTCTGGCACCCGGTGGCAAGGAATACGGCCTTGAAGCCCTGGGCCTTCAAATCATCCAGAGTGAAATCTATCCCGAGGGTCGCACTGGTCTTCACGGTTATTCCCAGGCTGAGGATATGCTGGATGTCCTTTTCGAGAACCGTCCGCGGAAGTCTGAATTCAGGGATTCCCAGCCGCAACCATCCTCCGAGCACGGCCTGGGACTCGAAGATGGTCGTCTGAAACCCCTTCAAGGCAAGGTAATAGGCCGCGGAAAGACCCGCAGGCCCCGATCCCACGATTGCAATCCGTTCCTCTCTCCGTGTGATCTCGGGAATGCGAAGAATCGAATAATCGGCCTCATCGGCCACGAAACGCTTCAATCTGCACACCGATATCGGTTCATCCTTCTCCGCCCTGCGGCACGCGCCTTCGCACGGATGGGGACACACCCTGCCCAGAACGCCGGGAAGGGGAACCTTTTCATAGATGAGCTCGAGGGCCTCGTAGTACTTGCCTTGCCCGATGAGCTGCACGTACCCCTGGACATTGACGTGCGCGGGGCAGGCCTGGACGCAAGGAGGCCGATCGGCCTTCTCGATGACGAAGGTCTGCGGAACCGTCTGCGGAAAGAGCCGGTATACCGCCGCTCGCTCGCTCTGATTCTGATCGAACTGGTTCGGCAAGCGCACAGGGCACTTTGCCGCACAGTCACCACATCCCTTGCACTTCTCGGGATGCACGTAGGGTGTCTTCTTGCGGATTTTGACTTTGAAATGCCCCTCCCAACCGCGAACATCCTCCACCTCGGAGTACGACAGGAGCTCGATGTTGGGGTTTTGAGCGACCTGAAGCATTTTCGGGGAAAAGATACAGGTGGAACAGTCATTGGTGGGATAGGTCTTGTCGAGCTGGGCCATGCGCCCGCCAATACCGGCCTGATTTTCCACGAGGTATACCTTGAAACCCGAGTCGGCGAGGTCCAACGAGGCCTGAATCCCCCCGATTCCGCCGCCGACAACCATTACCGCACCGACTTTTTGGTTCTTCATCGTCCGCCTCCCGTGTTTGTGATCGGGTCACAGCAGTTGCCAAAAGCAATGTCGGATTCGAGGGAAGCCGACCGGGGAGCTCCCTCACTTCGGACAACGCAGAGCCGTCAAACCTCTGTTCAGGAGTCCCCCGGCCGGGTTCCAGAAACGGTCGGAACATTTGGCAACTGCGCTATTCGCTTCTCTCTTCACGGTCCGTATTCGAAACGTCCGCATAGGCGGGCCAGAATGGTCCCAGTTCCAGAAGCGCCAGACAGATCTCGCCGAGATAGTCGCCTGCGGACCTGGATGCATCGAGTATCTCCAGATACCGATCCGTTTCCTCCCGAGCCGTAGGTTCCGGCTTCCGACAAAGCCACCATGTCGACCGGTGTTTTCTGACCAGAGCACTCAACTCCTCTGCCTGATCGATGATCGATTCAAGGAGGACCTCGTTGCGGGTCTGAACCGCATCTCCCAGATTGCTCGTCATGTCCACGAGAACCGCGAGCGGCTGCTGCATGGCCGAGGTCAACTCCCCACCGAGCGGCGCCGCGTCGTGGGTCCTGGTACGACAACAGTTCACGATCGTTTCCAGGAGGTCTCCGACTCTTGCGAGCCGGAAGGCCAAACGAACGAGCTCGTTCGACAGGACTTCCGAAGCATCGGACGACAGGATATCCTCCGTGAGCGCCTTCTCGTGCCGGTGAATCTCCCGTGCCAGCCACTCGCACTCTTGCAGTGCGAACATGGCTTCGCCCTCGACGCATCGCGAGAGGAGACGAGTCATTCTGACGAGCTTGCTGACCATGATGAGAAACCCGATCCGGATGTTGACCGGCTGGGACGCGGGGATGCGATGCAGGTCCTCGACGTCGAGCTCGCCGACATTGCCTCCGGGGCCGGATAGGTAATCGGGGCTGGGTGGAGTTCTTGGCTCGGTCATCCGTGTGCCCGCTGCTCGCTGCTCGTACCGCTGTGTGTACTCGGAGCCTGTCGCAAAATCCGCGTCCGGATGGTAATCGTGCCACGATTTCGGCTCATAACTGACTTTTGCGACAGGCTCCTCGTAGTTGCCGAATCTTCCGGCTCGTTCACGGAGCCGGCCGGAGGACTCCCGAACGGAGGCTTAACGGCTCCACGTTGTCCAAAGTGAGGGAGCCCCCCGGCCGGCCGCTCTCCGCTTCAAAGCGACACTATTTTTCGCAACGGTTGTAGGCCTATCGATACGCCTGGGTTGAGCACTTTTCGTGCCATGGGGGCTCTCTTGGCGCGGGACAGGGAAAGAGGGTGAAAAGTCGGATGGTTATGGTGATGAAAGGGGATGATGGCTGGTACCAGGGGAGTGGACGGCAGCCGGCTGATGCTCGGAAAAGGGACACCAGACTCTGAAAGAGACAGGTTATAGCCGGAATTTATGTACCAAAAACGCTCCTGACATCATGATTCTGTACCATTTTCGAGCGAAAACCCCAGCCGCCTCATGTAACGATACAACGAATTCCGGGATATGCCCAGCAAACGCGCTGCCGCCTTTCTCCTCCCTCCGCATCGATGCAATGCCTCATGACACAGTGACCGGATAATCTCATCAATGACATCGTGGAGACAGCGCCCCTCCGGAAAGCTGATTTTGCACCACCAGTCTTCCTGTCCCGCGCCGACTGCGGGAATGGTCAAGTCAAACCGGCCCTTGTCCCAAAGCATGAGCGCCCGTTCCAAGAGATTGCGCAGCTCTCTGACGTTTCCCGGCCACAGGTACCGGGTCAGAGCTTTCAATGAGTCTGCGTCGAGAACGGGTATTTCCGTGAGCTGCATTTCCGACGCCAGGGGGGACACGATTTCTTCCACCAGGATCGGTATGTCCTCTGCCCTGTTCCGCAGAGGCGGAACGTGAACCGAAAAGACGTTCAGGCGATAGTACAGCGCGGGGAGAAACCGTCCGGCGCGTACTTCTTCCTCGAGATTCCTGTGGGTCGCCGCAAGAAGTCGTGCATTGATGTGGATGCTCTTCTCGCCGCCGACCCGGAGGAACGACTTGGTGTCGAGGAACGTGAGCAGCTTCGATTGCAACAGGAGCGGAAGTTCTCCGATCTCGTTGAGAAGAATGGTTCCGCCCTCCGCAAGCTCCAGAAGGCCCCTCTTTCGGCCTCGAGCCCCGGTGAATGCGCCCGGTTCATGGCCGAAGAGCTCCGATTCCGCGAGCTCCTGCGGCAAGGCCGCGCAATTGATGGCAAAGAACGGACCCGAAGCCCTCCGGGAGTGTTTGTGTATCCACTGGGCCACATAGTCTTTTCCGCTCCCGCTCTCTCCGCAGATCAGGACGATGCTGTCCCTGGCCGCGGCGTACCGGGCCTTTTGCAGGGTCACCCGCATTGCTTCGGAAGGATATTCTCTCACGGTGATGCAGGGCGCCGGCGACGTTCGCTTGCGTTCCGTAACGTTGCGGGAAATGGTGCACACCCCGATAATTGTTCCGTCCGGGCTCCGAAGAGGCACGGAAACATCATGAAACGTCAGCAGCGCGCCCCTGACCTTCCTGATCTGTTCCTGCTCGACGGATTGCCCCGCGAGAACCCGCATGTCCACCTCAAGGATCCGCTCGCCAGCTTCTTCGCCGAAGATCTCCGCGGCCATCCGCCCGACTATTTCAAATGCCTTGAGTCCGACGAGCTTCTCCACGGCCGGGTTTACGTGCGTGTACCGCAGAGTGCGGTCTTTGATGAGAATGCAGTCTCTTGCACCCTCGAAGAGGGCGCGAAATCGCTCCTCGCTGCTGCGCAGGGCATCTTCCAGCCGTTTCCGCTCGGTGATGTCCAGAACCGACGCCATCAATCCGACCGGTTTGCCGTATTCGTCGGCGATGATTGTTGCCGAAACGTGCGCGTCAAACGATGTTCCGTCGCTCCTCCTGGCTTTCTGCTCACCAATCGCCCAACCTTTATCCTCCAAGGCCAGCATCATGAGGACAGCCTCGTCCGGGTCCTGCCAGAATTCCGTGTAGTGTCTGCCCAGAGCCTCTTTGCTCTTGTGATAGGCCCAGAGACGCAGGAAGGACGGGTTCACGTAATTCAGCCTGCCTGCAAGATCGGCCATGGCAATGCCGTTGATGGATGAGGCGATGGCGCTGTTTCTCACCCAGAGTCGCTGCTGAACTCGGCGGAGCTTGGTGATGTCGATGCAAACGCCTCGGAGTCCCATCACTGCGCCGTTTCGTCTGATCGGATGGATATAGGCGAGAACGGGGAACGTGGCGCCGTCCTTTCTCACGGCTGTGAACTCGACTTCGCTCAGCTTTTCTCCCTGCATTGCTCCGCCCAGGCACCTTGCGAGCCGCTCCCGGTCCTCGGAGACGACGAAGTCCAGCGCCTTCAACCCGCGGCTGAGATCTTCCGGCCCATACCCGAACGCTTCCAATCCCCGGCAGTTCATGTACGAGAAGGCGCCCTGCGCGTCGATTTCATAGACGATGTGGGGGAGAAGCTCCACGAGGTCTTTGTACTTGGCCTCGCTCTTTCGCAAAGCCTCTTCAGACCTGAGTCGCTTTTCTTCCGCGTCCTCCAGCTCAGCGATGCGCCGGCGCAGTTTTGCGACTTCATCCATAACCGGATTCTTGTCATGAACCGAGGTTTTCATCAGAACCTCCGCCGCGCACCAAAGGTCTTGGGAAGAGGCGAGTGCGGGGGGAGACCTTCTTTCAAAACGCCGCCTCCGGCCGCACCCCCTTCCAAAAACTCTCAATATATCGGCGGCTCCCGTCGGTCGCCGCTGGGAGAGCCTGTGCTCACGACTTCTTCAGGTCATCCACAGAAATGGGCAGTCGGCGGATACGTTTTCCCGTGGCCGCGAAAATCGCGTTGGCCACTGCCGGCGCGATGGGAGGCACTCCGGGCTCGCCTGTTCCGGTCGGGTGCTCCTTGCTCGGCACGATGTGAACTTCCACCTGCGGCATCTCATCGATCGTCAACATGGGGTAGTTGTTGAAGTTGCCCTGCTGGACTCGGCCGTCCTTGAACGTGATTGCCCCGTACAGGGCCGCAGTAAGGCCGAAAACGATTCCCGACTCCATCTGCGCCTCAATGGTGTTGGGATTCACCACCCGGCCGCAGTCCACTGCTGCCACCACCCGGTGGACACGCACTTTTCCCGACGCATTCACCGAGACTTCGGCCACTTGCGCGATGAAGCTGCTGAACGATTTGTGCAGTGCGATACCGCGGCTTCGGCCTTCAGCCGGCGGTTTGCCCCAGCCGGCCCTTTCGGCAACGAGCTCGAGCGCGGCCTTGTGACGAGGCTGTTTTGCGAGCAGAATGCGGCGGAGCTCGAAGGGGTCCTTCCCGGCCGCGTGAGCCATCTCGTCGATGAAGGTCTCGACGACGAACGCGGTGTGGGAATGGCCCACCGAACGCCACCACTGCACCGGCACCGCCAGCTTGGTACTATGGAGATCCACGAGGATGTTCGGAATGGCGTAGGGCATTCCCCGAGCCCCCTCCACCGACGTTTCGTCCACGCCGTTCTTCACCATGTCTCCCTCGAAGGGGGTATTGGCCATGATCGACTGACCGACGATGGTATGGCGCCAGGCAATGAGATTGCCGGCGGAATCGAGTCCTCCGGTAATCCGATCGTGCCACATGGGTCGGTACCAACCGCCCTTGATGTCGTCTTCGCGGGTCCACATCACTTTGACCGGCTTTTTGACCGCCTTGGCCACATGGGTTGCCTCGACCACGAAATCGGACTGGGGATTCGCACGGCGTCCGAAACCGCCACCCAACAACGTGGTATGAATCTTGACCTGTTCGGGTTTGAGACCGGTGACTCGAGTCGCGCCATCCCAATCCGCGGTCTGGAACTGGGTACCGGTCCAGATCTCGCACCGGTCGGGCTTCAGATCCACCACGCAGTTCAAGGGCTCCATGGGAGCGTGAGCGAGGTACGGCACGTCGTATTCCGCGGTGACGACTTTGGCGGCCTTTTTCAGGGCCTCTTGATAATCGCCTCTCTTTTCGGCCACGGCGCCGGGAGTTTGGGCCAGCTTTGCATACTCTTCCCGCAGGCCCTCCGTGGAAAGCTTTGCCAGAGGACCGTCGTCCCAGACGACCTCGAGTGCGTCGCGTCCCTTTTTCGCAGCCCAGAATCCGGTCGCAATCACCGCTACGCCCGAAGGGACTTGCACCACGTCCTTGACGCCCGGGACCGCTTTGGCCTTGTCTGCCTTGAAGCTGACGACCTTGCCGCCAAAGACCGGAGGCCGGGCTACGACGGCCGTTACCATTCCCGGGATCGTGACGTCGATGCCGAATTGTGCTTGGCCGGTGGTCTTTTCGGGGGTGTCGAGCCTCGGGATCGATTTGCCGATGAGCTGAAACGTGGAAGGATCTTTGAGAGGAACGTCCTTGGGCGCCGGCATTTTTGCGGCTTTCTCGGCAAGTTCGCCGTAGCTCAGTTTCTTGCCGCTCGAGTGGATCACGGCTCCGTTCTCGGCCCGACAGGTAGCCTTGTCCACCTTCCAGGTCTCTGCGGCCGCGGCCACGAGCATCTCCCGGGCGGTCGCTCCCACCTTTCGCAAACGGTCCCACTCGCTCGTTATGCTCGTGCTCCCGCCGGTCCCTTGGATTCCCCACTGGGTGTGGTTGTACGCGGGGTCAACCGGGGCTGATTCAACTCTGACGGTCTTCCAGTTGCACTGGAGCTCCTCGGCCACGAGCATCGGCAGCGACGTGTACACGCCTTGCCCCATCTCCGAGTGGTTGGCCACGATGGTCACCGTGCCGTCCGTGCCGATGTGCACGAAAGCGTTCAAGGACGAAGTCGATCCCGCAGGGCCCGCGGCTTCGCCGGAAGAATGAAGGAAAGGCAGAGAAAAGCCGAGCATGAGTCCTCCTCCGAGAGCTGCTCCCGTTTTGAGAAAGTCCCGACGACTGACGTTACGGATCTCGATCATTTTTTCCCTCCCTCAGCCATCAGCTTCGAGGCCCGGTGAATGGCGCGGCGAATTCGTTGGTACGTCCCGCATCGACAAATGTTGTCACCCATGGCGTCGTCGATATCCGCGTCGGTGGGTGTAGGATTGCTCGCCAGAAGGGCCGCGGCGCTCATGATCTGTCCGGAGTGGCAGTAGCCGCACTGGGGTACTTCCTCTTCGATCCATGCCTTCTGAACCGGGTGGCCCCCATCGGTCGAAATGCCCTCAATCGTGGTGATCTCCTTTCCGAGGACATCCGAGACAGGAGTGACGCAGGAACGGACAGCCTCCCCATCCACATGCACCATGCACGCCCCGCAGAGGGCCATTCCGCAACCGAATTTGGTGCCCGTCAGGCCAAGGCTCTCGCGGATTACCCACAGCAGCGGAGTGGTCGCGTCCACCGAAACCGTGTGCTCTTTGCGATTCACGCTCAGCTTCACCGGGGCAAAGGCTTCCTTCTCGGTTTTCTCGCTCATCGACTCTCCCTCCTTTCGGTCCCTGAAGATAGATCCCGGCAATTATTCTACCTCGGTTCCGCTTCTTACGGAAAGGGTCTGTCGAAGACGGATCGGATTCTGGGCGCGGGCAAAAGCATTATGATAGACTAAGAGAAATTTTCCGAAGGAGAGCCGACATGTGTGAGTCCAACGTGTATCTGATCAAGGACGGCAGGGAAGAGCTGCTCATGGAGAATGTGGATTTTCTCAAGCCACAGGGAACCGAAATTCTCATGCGGAGTATCTTTGGAGAGCAGATGACCGTGGACGCACGCCTGCTGGAGATGAACCTGACCGGCCATCGCATTGTGCTCGAACCTCGCTGACTGCGCTGTGCCGGAATGAGGCGGGAGCCCTTCCACCCCCATTTATTCTTGACAGGCACCCCCCGCGCCGGTAAAAATTTACATGGCGGCACAGGGAAGGTCGGGCACTTTTTCGTGCAGCCGCCCCCTCATGTCTATCATGAGGACGCTGGACCCTCCCCGGTGCATCTTCACAGGAACGGGCTGCCCGGCGCACGGGAGGCCGGGCCTTAACGCCATTCCATAGAATCCGGACCGAAAGAGGCTTCTGTAATCATGTCATCCATGGAGGCAGTCATCGTCCTGAACGCCGGGTACGAGTTCATGGGACTGGTTTCATGGCAGCGAGCCATGGGCCTGCTCTTTAGCGGTAAAGTGGAAGTGGTGAGAGAGTCCGAGAGGACCGTAAGGACCGTGACTCGGACCTTTCGAATCCCCGCAGTAGTGCGTCTCATCAAATTTATCCGCCAGATCTACCGCCGCGAGGTGCCGTTCTCGCGGAAGAACGTCCTGGTGCGCGACTCGTATGTTTGCCAGTACTGTGGTCGGGAATTCAACTCGGGCGATCTGACCGTCGATCATATCATACCGAAGGTTCAGGGCGGGGCTAATGCGTGGACCAACGTGGTGGCCTGTTGCCGGAGCTGCAATGTGCGCAAGGGAGGTCGGACCCCGAGGCAGGCGGGAATGCAACTGGTCGGCAAGCCCTTCAAGCCCACGATCATGGAGTTTATCAATCTCTATCTCAAACGCCGTTTTGGCGCGGACCTGTCGGAGATCCTCCAATTCTGATCGCAGAAGACACTTGCGCAGATCAAAGGCAAAAGGCGCGGAATGCCGCGCCTTTTGCTTGCTGAATCCCCGTGCGGAGGTTCCGCCGCGAACCGGTCGGTCCGGCATGAATGACGATTCCCAGTTCATCATTCTTGCGGACCGCGTTCTTTTTGATTGACAGGCTCACTCACTGTGATATGAGAGGGCCAATTCTCATTATACTTTTCCATCCCAGTGGAACACACGCAAACGGCCATTTAGATGCCGTTTTCGTGTTTTTAGGGATCTGAATTCGTGGCCCCCCGGAACGCTTCGGTTCGCAACGCATGGACCTGTTGCCCGCAGGGGTTGTCATGGAAATGCACCGGTGCATGCGTCCCATATCCAGCCTCTGGGAGTGCCTTAAACAACATCTGCCGAGGGTTGTCAAGAACAATTTTAATCATTTTTGAGGGGTTGTCGGATTTGCCTAGAATAGATCTCATTAACACTTAATATTTGACTTCATAGTGAACATCAACCGATGTCGATCAAGCTTGAGCAACCTCTCGTCAAGTCACGACATTTTTAAGAGAAATCCAGAGTCAATTTTCCAGGACCGGAAGCAAGGGGAGCCGAAATACCACCATGAAAGCAAGCCCTCAGAGCCCTCGCGCTTCGACCGATCCTTTTGAAGAGATCCGTCGCGCGCTGCTCGGGCTCTGGAGTGCGCGGCACGGACTGATCGTGCTCGTTGTCAGTCTCCTGGGGTTCCTGCTTGTAATCAACTCCTCGTGGAAAGCGACCCCTGACAGTGCCCTGTACCTTGAGTTGGGGCAGTCACTCGCTGGAGGGAAGGGGTACGTGTTCAACGGGGAGCCGCACACGTACGTTCCACCCGGATTTCCGGCGTTGGTGGCCGTGGCCGTGGCCACCGCAGGCGAGGACTTCCTCACCTATCGTATCTTAATGGCGCTGTTGGCAATGCTGACCGCGGGGGCAGGCTTTCTGTTCGTGTACCGCATGTGCGGTGCAGACGTCGCGTTTTTCGCGGGCGGGCTGTTCGCTGTCAATCACACGCTGCTCTCCAACTGCACGTTTACGACGTCCGACGTCCCCTTTGCACTTGTGTCGCTCGTGGCGTTGAATGCGGTCCTCCGGGCCGGCGGCCGGGAGGCGACCTATCTCCGAGTCGTGCCGGTCGGACTTCTCATCGGCCTTCCTGCGCTGGTGCGGGTGAACGGGTGGGGTCTGCCTCCAGCCGCGGCGTTGTTCCTCTGGAGCTCGCTGGCTGCGGGGAGCCGCAGGCGGATCGGATTGGTCGTGGTCTTCCTCCTTGCCGCCTTGATTCCAACGGTCGCATGGGAAGCGTACAAGGCCCATTTCCCGATTTCTCAGACCGAGGGCTCGTACTTCGACGCGGTGACCGGTCGAGGGCTTTGGACCCAGGCGCACATTATCGTCACGGCCTTGCTTGAATACGTTCCTGAGACGTTCGACGCCGTGGCCGGGGTCTCCGTGAAGACCGGGGTCATCGAAGGCTGCCTAGCCATTGTTATGGCAGTGGGTGCGGTTGCCGTGTTCAAGAACGGGGAACGACTGCTCGTCCCACTGACGGTGATTCAATTCGGCGGCTTGGCCCTGAGTCCTGCGGGGAGTCGGTACCTCCTTCTGCTGATCCCCGGCCTGTATCTGTTTCTTGCGCTGGGTCTGATCCGCGTTCACGAGTGGGCCGCGCGGCGTCTCGGCTCGCGTGCCGCATGGATTCCTTCTCAGCGCGGTCTTCTCGTGGGCGTTTTCTGCACGCTTGCCGTATTGAACGTCGGCCACAACGTCGGCACGATCATTCAGGCCCGGACCGCGCTGGAGAAGGGCGGCGCGGAGTCCGCGCACGATCTGCCGTTCTTCGTAGCGGCACGCTGGCTGAAGAGCCGGCAGGAGCAGGGCCCGCTCCTGACCATGCACCCTCGGGTGGTTCATTTCCTCTCGGGGATCAAGACCGTGGAACTGGTTCGATCGGGAGTCCCCGAGCACGAAGTCTGGGTGGATCGCAGAGAGGCGATTGGCCGATTAATCCAGGAACACCATCCGACCTTCTTCTTTTCGGACTCAGCGAACGAGAGACTTTTTAAGGAGGCTGAAGCCGCTGCTGAGAGCCTGGGCCTACGGCTGGAAGAGATCCCCGAGGCATCCGTGTCGCACCGCTTCCGCCTGTGGCGCCTGCGCCCCGCTGGGTAGAAAGACACCGGGGAGGCCCCGTTTTATCACCTAATCTGAGCGATTGTCGAAAACATGTCATTGCGAGGAGCGCCGCGACGAAGCAATCTCTCCGTTTCGGCAATCAACCCAATGAGATTGCTTCGCTTCGCTCGCAATGACAGTATTTCTAGGAGCTAATTGGTAAGACTAGATCTTAACAAGTTTCAATTTCATTGTTTCTCACGAAGAAAATCTTCCTGGAAATGGGGGGCAAGCTCGGAGAAAGTGCAGCCCCCGGCTATGCGGCGACCAGCAGGAGCTGCCAATATATTAGGAGTTTTTTGGGGAGGGCCCGGGAACCTCTTTTTTGCAAAAAAGGGGTTCCCGGATTCCTATTCCCTCCTAAGGACCACGCGCGCGGGGGCTCCGTCGCCACCGACGATTCGGAGCGGGAGGCAGTAGATTTCGCAGAGCCCTGGTGGTACATCGAGGAGGTCCAGTCCCTCAACGATGAGCACCCCGGCCCTCAGAAGCTTGTGGTGAACAGGCGAATCCACGGCGCCGTATGCCTCGATAGAGAGGTAGTCTGTCCCCGCGAGCCGGACACCGCATTCGATGAGAAGCTCCGCCGCGTCATCGGTGAGACAGGTGTAGTGTTCCTGGAAGGTCGGTTCGCGGAGCAGGAGACTGTTGTCCGTTTTGAAGAGCACCCGGCTCCGGCCGTGAAGGTTCTGCTCCCGGAGCGCCTCGCGGTCGATTCTCCTCAGGCCGCGCAGGTCCAGGACAATTCCCGGCCCGATCAGGAGATCCGGCGGGATCTCATCCACTGCGGCTCCGTTTTCCAGGTAATGGGCGGGAGGGTCCACATGCGTTCCGGTGTGGGTGCACAGCGTGATTTCGGCCAGATTGAACCGATCTCCCTCGGATCGCCGGTAAACAGGGTCGATCCGGAAGACCGGGTCCCCGGGAAAGGAGAGCATCCCCGGTCTCAGAGGTATGGAAACGTCGTACCAGTGCATTGCGCCTTCCCTCGGCGTTCCGGGTCACCGTTCGTTGCCGCCGGTACCCGTCAACGCGGCACGGTTGGGTCCGGGGCCAGCGTTACGTTCAGCGTGAGCTCCTGGTTGCCCCGCAGAGCCTTCAGGCGAACCACGGCTCCAATATTCTTTTGAACAACGATGTTCTGCAAGTCGTCAAAGGTGGGAGTGGGGGCGTCGTCCAAGCTGAGGATCACGTCCCCGCCGAGGAGAACGGGCCTGCCCTGATAGACGACGGGCCTCCCGCCATAGAGGGCGCGGTGTGTTCCACCTCTCAGACCGGCCCTGTCTGCCGGGCTTCCCGGAGCAACCTGGAACACGAGAATTCCGCGGACTGGCTGAAATCCCATCCGCTGAGCCATCTCCGAGCTGATGTCCATCCACGACTGGATGCCAACCCACGGGTAAATGGCTCTCCCCCATTTGACGATTTGTCCCGCAACCTTTTTCACACGATTGATGGGCTGGGCCAGTCCGATTCCCACGGAACTGCCCGTCTGGCTGTAAATGGCCGTATTGATACCGATGACCTCGCCTTTGGAATTGATGAGAGGTCCTCCGCTATTTCCCGGATTGATGGCCGCATCGGTCTGGATCAATCCCATCATGGTGCGCTCGCCGACGAGCAGCTCACGGTTGAGTGCGCTGACAAAACCGGCGGTCACCGTGTGCTGCAATCCGAAGGGATTTCCGATGGCAATGACCCGTTGCCCCACCTGGAGCGCATCCGAGTTCCCCAACGGTGCGACCACCATTCCCTCAAACGGATCGACCTTGATGATGGCAAGGTCGCTGATGGGATCGCGCCCCACGAGAACGGCAGGGACTTTGCGTTCCCCCATGAAGGTGACCTCGATGTTCTGCGCGTTCGCCACCACATGGTTGTTGGTGACGATATGGCCGTCACCATCGATCACGAACCCCGAACCCTGGCCGAATTGAGGAACCAACTGCATCCAGAAATTGAGCGCCTGGCTCTGCGTCACGATGTTCACCACCGCTGGGCTCAGCTCTTGGTATACACGCATCACCACCGACTCGTCCGCCGTCACGGGCTGGTAAGGGACGGGCGGCGAAACCGTTACCGGAGGCTGAGGCGTCCGATTGAGCCACAATCCCACGACGAGGCCGGTTCCGAATATTACGGTCAGCGTGATGATGATCTGCCATTTGCGAGAGTTCCTCATTGGATCCAACCATCCTAATAATAGGGCACGACAGCGCGAAGCCACCGGCCGAGCGTTCCCGTAACGCCCCATGAAGACCGGGCGGGGGGAGCTGCGGTGGGGCCGGCGGATGCGGGTCTTGGCTCGGCAGCCGTGGAGTGTTCGGCTGCGAAGAACGATCTTCGATTTACCATCACCCTGCCCCGCTGGTCTACAGTATAGTAAGAGTGCCCCAGCGTTTTTCCCGAAGGTGAGAGCACCCTCATGGTCCCGAGCGAGGCCATGGCCCGAAATTCGGGGGAAAAGGGATAGCCCCAGCCCGATTCGACGGAAGCCGCGGCAGGGAGGAACGCGGCGTCGACCGTGGCTACGTGTTTACGCCGCGGATCGGGTGAGAAATCAGGGTCGGACTGCGGAAGCCTGCTCTCACCTGCGACGGTGTAACCGGCGGACGGCTCGTGCCAGACGATTCCCGATGGTATCGGATATCCCTGAGAGGATTCGTGCAGGAGGGCCGCGGACATAAAATCCATCCACACCGGCAGGGCCGCGGTGGCCCCGTGCTCGTTGCGTCCGAGGGAGACCTTCGCGTCGTACCCGATCCAGACTCCTGTGGTGTAAGTCGGACTGAATCCTACAAACCAGGCGTCCGTACAATCGTCGGTGGTCCCCGTTTTGCCGCCGAGATCGTTCCTGCGCATGCGAGCGACCGCGGACGCGGTACCTGACGTGCACGCGTCCCTCATGATACTCACCATGATAAACGCGGCTTGCGGGCTGAGGGTCCTCTGAAACGGGCCGTCCGACAGGGCGGGTTCAGCGACAGGAGCCTCTCCGGCAGGGAGAACCGCCGTCGAAGGAGCTACGGAACCCGCGGGGCCATGGCTTTGGCCCGCTTCTTCCGGTTCTGCTCCGTCATCTGTGGCGGAGAAGGGAACCTGCGATGCCGGAGTCACTTCCGGCGCACGCGGGGATTCCGCGTCCCAAGCCACGACGTCCGCCACATTGAGCGGTGGCGCGGTATTGTCTTCGAGAACATTGCCGAACCGATCGACGACCTTCTTTACCAGGAGCGGCCGCACCCGAATCCCCATATTGGGAAACGCGGTATATGCCGCAGTGAGCTCCAGCGGCGTGACTTCGGAGACACCGAGCCCCAGGGCGATGTTCCTCCTCAGAGGGGACGTGATTCCCATACTCCCGGCCATGCGCACGGCATTGTCCGTGCCGACGTCCATGAGGACTTTTATCGCCGGGATGTTTCGCGAGTGGATCAAGGCCTGACGGAACGTCAACGGCCCGCTGAAGGTCCCGTCCGCGTTAGATGGCACCCAGAGCGGCTCCCGAGGGTCCACCGCCACGGCCACGGGCTCGTCCACGATGATGGTTTCGGGGCTGTACCAAGCCCATTCGAGGGCCGCGGCAAAGACGATCGGTTTGAAAGCGCTGCCCGGCTGCCGCCTGGCCTGAGTGGCTCGATTAAACCCCGACCTCTCGAAATCGATTCCTCCCACAAGGGCCCTGACGTAACCGGTGCCATTCTCGACGCAGACCAGGGCTCCCTGGATCGGTGGAGCTCTCTGGGGCTCCAAGGTCAAACCGGTTCCGTCAACCGCGGCAATTTTGAATTCAACGACGTCATGCGGGCGGTAAGGAAAGGTGCTCCTCAAAGAGGACGCGAAGCGCACATCACCGGGCAAGGCTAGGGTGCAGGGCTGAAGGTCGGTCTTCTTTTTCTCTCTCTTGGAGAGCTTGGGAGAATCGTTACTGATGACGAGCGCCTGCACGACATCGCCCGGAGAGTAGGTATCGAGCTCCGGGCCATGGAGAAAACTTCTCGCTTCTCCCTGTTTGAGCCTCCGAACGAGGCCGGCCGGTCGGCGCTGCCGTTTTTCCCACGCGTTGACTCCTGCGATGAGCGCTTCCGCAGCCTTGCGCTGCAGGGAAAGGTCGCACGTCGTCCAGACCTGAAGGCCCTCGTTATACAAACGGTTCTCGCCGTATTTTGCCAGGATATACTGGCGCACCGTCTCGGTGAAGTACGGGGCCTCGTCGTGGATGCCGGCCGGGGTCTCCTTCAGGGATGGAAGCTCCGCTGTGGCCGTGCGAAATTGTTCTTCAGAAATGAAGCCGTTCCGCACCATGTTGTTCAATACCAATTCTCGCCTTTTCATGCCCGTATCGAGGGTGCGGGGGGACGAGTATCTCGACGGGTTCTGCGCGAGGCCGGCAAGGAAAGCGGCCTCCGAGATGTTCAGCTCCCGAGCGGTCTTGCCGAAATAGGTTTCCGCCGCGGCTTCCACTCCGTAGGAGCCTCTCCCCAGATAGATTTCGTTCAGGTAGAGCTCCAGGATCTCGTTCTTGGTCAGCGTCTTTTCGAGCCGGAAAGAGAGAATTGCCTCTCGCACTTTTCGCGAAATCTTCTTCTCTTTCGAGAGCAGAAATGTTCGGGTCACCTGCTGGGTGATGGTGCTGCCACCCTGAGCAAAATCCCGCGCCTGGAGATTTCGGATGAAAGCCCTGACGACGCCGATCCAGTCAACTCCCGTGTGGGAAAAGAACCGGGCGTCTTCCGCAGCGAGGAAGGCGTTCATCACGTGCGGCGGCAAGGTCTCGAGCGCAACGGGGAACCGTTTCTCCCGGTAGAACATACCGATGACGGTCCCATCCTCCGCGTGGAACGCCGAGACCGTCTTGGGACGATACGCGCGCAAATCCGGAATGCTGGGCAGGTCCTTGGAGAAATGGACGTACAGCCCCACCATGGTTCCGACAAGCCCGGACAGCAGCGCACAGCCCGCAATGAGGGGCAAGCCCACGCCAACCCACCCGAGAACCGACGCGAAGATTCGAAGCGGTTCCCGATCTTTCTTCCTCCCAATCACCGTTGCTGACCCCTGACACCGGACGGCCTTCGGAAGAGCCTCCTTGATCGCTCTTTCGGAGGCCTATCGTGGTACGGCGAACCCTCAAGTCTCTGGAGAGAACCAATCGGCTGAATTGTACGCCTCTGAAACTGAGCCGTCAAGCGCACATGCGCCACATGGACGCGAGTGTCCCGATTTCGGCACACCCCGGTGGGATTGCCGCCCGCACGAGCTCCGGGCCGTCCTTGACGAAGCGCGAGGGATGAATTAAGCTCGATTCCACTGACTGAACGGGGAGCGAACGTTGAGAATCGGCCACGGGTTCGACGCCCACCGGTTCGTCGCAAATCGGCCACTCGTGCTGGGCGGCGAACAGATCGACCATCCGAGGGGTCTCGAAGGACATTCCGATGCCGACGTGTTGACCCACGCCGTGATTGACGCCCTTCTCGGCGCAGCGGCCATGGGAGACATCGGCATGAGCTTTCCGGACACTGATCCCGCATACCGCGGGGCTTCGAGCATCGGACTGCTCAGGACGGTAGTGCAAGCGATTCAGGCCAAGGGTTTTCGCATCGTCAACCTCGACGTCACGGTTATGGCGCAAGCGCCGAAAATCGGTCCCCATCGATCCGCCATGGTCCGAAATCTGGCCGCAGCGGCGGAGATCGATCAGTCCCTGGTCAATGTGAAAGCCACAACCACGGAGGGGCTCGGGTTCACGGGCAGGGCCGAGGGCATCGCAGCGTCCGCGGTTGTCCTTCTCGAAGAGGATATCCCTTTAAAGCGCCTTTAGTCTGAAAGGGCGAATGCGAGAGGAGACCTTTTGGAAAAAGGTCCTCCCTCCGCACCCCCCTTCCAAAGACTTTCAATATATTGGCGGCTCCCTGCGGTCGCCGCATTGCTCCTGCCAACCCGGCCCGGCCTGCAGCGGCAGCAACTTCTCTGCTCGTCGTGCCTGGTATCAGGCGTGGTCCGCACACAAAGCGGGTTCGTGACTCTTCATGTGGACCAGACTTTTTCTTGGAGATACCATGAGTTTGAGGCTCTACAATACCCTGACCAGAAAAAAAGAGGAGTTTGAACCGGTTCGAGCCGGGAAGGCCGGAATGTATGTTTGCGGCGTCACGGTATACGACATGTGTCACATCGGGCACGCTCGTTCAATCGTGCTCTTTGACGTTATCTTCCGATACCTGGTGCGCAACGGATTCGAGGTTACCTACGTCAGGAACTTCACCGACGTGGACGACAAGATCATTAACCGCGCCAATCAGCTCGGGGAGAATTGGAAGAGCCTCGCGGAGCGGTTCATCGTTGAATTCTACGTGGACATGGATGCCCTGGGCGTGAAACGCCCGACATTCGAGCCGAGGGCCACCGATCACATCGAGCAGATACAGTCTCTGATCGGTTCTCTCATAGAGCGCGGACATGCCTACGAGGTTGACGGGGACGTGATGTTTTCTGTGGGGAGCTTCCGGGGGTACGGCAAGCTCTCGGGTAAGAGGACCGACGACCTCATGGCGGGCGCGCGAGTGGACGTGGACGAAAAAAAGCGGGATCCGCTCGACTTCGCGCTCTGGAAAGCGGCCAAACCCGGCGAACCATTCTGGGAGAGCCCGTGGGGTCAGGGACGGCCCGGTTGGCACATCGAGTGCTCGGCCATGAGCACACACTATCTGGGCGAGAGCTTTGACATCCACGGCGGCGGAGCTGACCTCACCTTTCCCCATCACGAGAACGAAATCGCCCAGTCCGAAGCGGCCACGGGTCAGAATTTCGCGAGGTACTGGATACACAACGGTTTCGTGAACATCCGTTCGGAGAAGATGTCGAAATCGCTGGGGAACGTCCTCAACATACGTGACATCCTCAAGAAAATCCATCCTGAGTCGCTGCGCCTCTTCCTGCTGTCCAGCCATTACCGGAGCCCGTTGGACTACAATGAGACTTCCATCAAGGAAGCCTCGGTCGGCCTGGAGCGCCTCTATGCGGCAATGGCTGCGTTGGGGCGCCTCATTCGAGACGATGGCACGCTCGAAGAACTTCCCGAAGGGCTCGTCGGTATCAAGGCCCGGTTCTTCGATTCCATGGACGACGACTTCAACACCCCGAGATGCCTTGCCATCCTCTTTGATGCCGCTCGCGCGGTCAACCGCATCGTCACCGAGTCGGGAGGGGACCGCAACTCCATTCCCGCCGCGGATTTGCTCCAGTCGGCACGGAAAGAGATTCTTGAGCTCTCTTCGGAGATCCTGGGGCTGCTGACCGAAGAACCCGAGGCTTTTCTCAGGGACGAGGAAGAGAGAAAGCTCGGGCTCCTCCGGGAAGAGCGGGCGGAACAGCAGGCATCGGGAGAAACCGGTCTCGCCGTGGGATTTGACGTCCTCTCCAAGGAGCAGATCGAAGAGAAGATCGCGGAACGGGCTGCAGCAAGAAAAAACAAAGACTTCGCCCGTGCGGACGAAATTCGCGCCTGGCTGGCCGAACGGAAAGTCCACCTCAAAGACGGCCCCGAAGGAACAACGTGGGAGATTGAGGGCTGAAAAGGATGGAAGTGGTTGCAAAATCTCCCTGATGCCGCGACCGGGTGGAGCCGGCTGGGAAATTGTCGCACAATCCAAGCCCGGAGGGTAATGGCGCCGCGTAGACCGCGGAACTCTTGCTCTGGGTGACACCGACGTATAACGTCCAGGCCACCCAAGAAATCAGTCATTCCGGATTGTGCAAGATTTCGGCGCAAGACTGACTCCGAGACACCTGTTTGGTCTTGGGCTCAATGCCTGGAGGGCCAATACGTGGAGATCGTCGCACAAGACATCGAGTATACGTTCAATCCCGGAACCCCCCTCGAACTGCGGGTCCTGAAGGGGATCACCTTTGCCCAGCCCCGAGGAACGGTTCTCGGAATACTTGGGGGGAACGGTTCGGGAAAAACGACCCTGATACGAAATCTCAGCGGTCTCGTGCGGCCTACCCGCGGAAAGGCGCTCCTCGACGGCAAGGATCCTGCTTCCTACGGCGCTGCCCTGAGACGAAAGGTCGGCGTGGTTTTTCAGTGTCCCGAACGTCAGTTGTTCGGGGAAACGGTATTCGAGGACATTGCCTTCGCACTGAGGCGATTCTCAGGCTATTCGGCGGAGAAAATCCGCAGCATGGTGGAAGAGGCGGCCGAACTGGTGGCGCTGGACCTCAGGACCGTGGCCGAACGTTCGCCTCTGGCCCTGTCGCAGGGGGAACAGCGCAAGGTGGTTATTGCGGGCGTCCTGGCGAACCGGCCCGAAGTGCTGGTCCTCGATGAGCCGGCCGCCGGCCTGGACCTCCCGTCCACAGGAGAGCTCATAAAGGCCATCGCGGGGCTCAAGGAATCCGGCACGCGTACCGTTGTCGTGGTTTCGCACGACATGAACCCGTTTCTGGAGATACTCGACCTTCTGCTGGTCTTGGAGCAGGGGAGGGCAGTAGCCTTTGGTTCTCCCCAGGATGTCTGTTCCGCCCTGGCCCCCGTTCCCCACATGAGGGAGCTCTTGCCCGGTCTTGCGGTTTTGCTATACGATCTGCGCGGAGCCGGATGCCCGATTCCGTCCGGCGAATTCCGTATTCCCGCCCTCGTGGAACAGATGGCCCGCGGCCTGTCGGCCCGTGGAGAGGTTCATTGAAAAAGATCATATTGTTCCTTCTTCCGGTCTGCATCAACCTTGCGGTCGTGCCCGGACCGGCTTCTGCCGCGAATCTCACGGTGGAAGAAGTGGTCCGAAAGGTTCAAGAAGTTTATGCGAGCCACTGCTGTTTCAGCGCACGGTTCGACCAGTTGACGGTCAACGTGTCCATGGACCTGAAAGATCGTTTCCAAGGAACGATGCACGTCAAGAAACCCGCGCAGATTGCCCTGGACGTGGAGTCGCCCGAAAAGCAGAAGGTCGTCATTCAGGGCCGATCGTACACCATTTTCTTCCCAGCGGACGGAACCGCGGCCCACGGCGAGGTGCCCCCGGAGATCAATCTCGAGCACTTTTTCGGATTCTTCACCAACATTGGCAACATGGACCGTAACTTCTCCATCACGTTTCCCACAAAATGGGTGGATGTGAACGAGAGACTCTACTTCCTCGAGCTCAACGACAAAGACAATCCTGCAAGCACTTTCCGGATCATGCTCGGGGTCGACACCGATCGCTTCGTCATCCGGCGTGCCATCATCTACGATGCGCTGGGGAACTATAATCGGTTCGATCTCACGGACATTACGTTTCCTTCCTTCCTTCCCGACTCCCTGTTCCGGGCCGCTCCCGGTCCGGCGGAAACCATTACCGGCTCCACCGAGCCCCCCATCGAGAAAAAGTGACCGCGAACATCTCTTTCACTCTGGTCAGCCTGGGCTGTCCCAAGAACCGCGTCGACTCCGAGAGAATCCTTGCCGCGATGATGAAGGGCGGATTTGTCTACCAGGAAGAGCCTGCCGGAGCCGAGGTCATCATCGTCAATACGTGCGCGTTCATCGAACCCGCGGTAGAGGAATCCGTGAACACGATCCTCGACCTGTCCGCGGAGAACCCCGACGCTTTCATAGTTGCAGCCGGATGCCTTCCGCTCCGCTACAAGGAGGAGCTCGAAAAAGCCATGACGGAGGTGCATCTCTTTCTCTCGCCCGAGCGGATCGCCGACCTCCCGAGGATTCTGACCGCGGCCTTCGAATCTCAGGCGCCGAAACGCGGCAAAACCAGGAAATGTGCGGCGTCGACTCCCCGAGACCGTGTGCTCTCCACACCGGGATACGCCTATCTCCGCATAGCCGAAGGTTGCTCCCGGGGTTGCCGGTACTGCACCATACCGCTGATTCGCGGGGCTTTCCGGAGCGAGGATCTCTCCCACCTCCAAGAGGAGGCCGAATCGCTGGCGTCTCGCGGTGTGCGGGAGCTCGTGCTGGTGGCTCAGGATCTCACCGGTTATGGAACGGATCGACGTGAAAAGGGGGCGCTGGTACGGCTCTTGCGATGCCTCGAATCGATCGACGGAATCCAATGGATCCGCCTCATGTATCTCCACCCGAACGGCATTCCGCGCGATCTTCCGGGATTCATGAAAGCATCCGCCAAAGTTCTTCCGTACCTGGACATTCCGTTCCAGCATATCTCGGACCGGGTGCTACGCGCGATGGGAAGGCCGTGGAAAGGCGACCGCATCCGATCCCTGGTGGACCGGCTTAGATCGTCCATTCCCGGTCTGGTGCTGCGGACGACCTTGATGGTGGGATTCCCTGCGGAGGGTGATAGCGAGTTCGATGAGCTCAAGGACTTCGTGGAGCAGACCCGGATCGAGCACGTCGGGGTGTTCACCTATTCCCCTGAAGAAGGGACGCGGGCACAGCGACTGGGAGATCCCGTCCCCGAGGATCTCAAGCAGGCCAGGGCGGATGAGATTCGCGAGCTCCATGCTCGATTTATCCGCACGCGCAACCGGGCGAGGATCGGAACGGTTGAACCGGCCCTGATCGAAGGGGTGTCCGAAGAATCCGAGCTTTTGTTGCAAGGCCGGACCCGTGACCAGGCCCCTGAAGTCGACGGAGTTCTCTATGTGACCGCGGGGGAGGCAAGAGCCTGGGACATCCAGCCGGTACGCATCACGGGAGCCCACGGTCCGGACCTCTTCGGTGAGATCGTGGACACGGGCACGCGGTCAACACTCGTGTAATGGCTCCATGATGGCTCTCTGCCCAATGCGCTCCACTATAGCTCACAGCATGGTCAAGACCACGCCGGCTGGCGAGCCATGCGAATTGTGCCACGGCTTTTTTCCAAAAAGAGAATTCTGAGACAGTTTCAGATGCCGGTCCCATCAGAACTGCCGACTGGCAGGCCTTTTCGAAGACACTACTCTAGCGATACAGGTACAAATAGAGGGCCGCGGCCAGAAAGCAGGTGGCGAGGACCACGATTTTGACGGTGAGCTCGATTTCCATGAAGGGATGATACCGCGTGCGTGGGCTTTTCGGAAGAAAAAATCACGATGCCAAAAATCACCAGCAAATATCAAGGAATAGGCTCAAATACTCGCCCGATAGCGTTTTTCTTCTTCACATAACAGTTTAATTATTTGATCTATCATTCCGTTTTTAATGTTTTTCTTGACACATCACTCTCTCCTCTGGTATCATCCCTCCAGCCTTAACATCCGGCAGAGGGCTTGCGCCTTCGGAACAAAAAACCGGGATGTGCTCTGAATTCGGTACCCAAGGCACCGTGACTTCCCAATGGTCTGGATCGCCTCCACACGGTCTTCGGGAGAGGATAAACATGAGGTCACCCGTATCAAAATCTCGATTTCTCTGGCTTGGCTGCCTCCTTGCTACGATGTTGTGCGGCGTTGTGCGGGCCGACGGCTCCGGTGAGATCTCCGGCGTACAATTTGATTCCCGCGGCAACACGCTCGTCATCGACACCAAAGGAGCGGTGGGCAAGCATCTGGCACGCGTTATCGGACGACCGAACAGGCTTATCGTGGATTTCGCCGACATGGGTGTGGGAAAGGTTCCGCCGAAGATTGCGGGAGCAAAGAAGGACATCCATGAAGTCCGTGTGGGAAAGAAGAATTCCAAAGCCCGTGTTGTCGTGGATTTCCGGGACAGGCCCGTTCCCCCGTTCAAGATCATACGCGAAGAGAATCGGGTGCTCGTGACGTTTGGAGTGTCCGCCAGGGGAAATGCCGCCGGCGAAGAAGCCCGTGCGGAGAAAGTCGCTGACGCAAAAGCCCCGACTCCCTTCGATCCGGCCACGGTCGCCGCAACCGCACGTCCGCTGGATTTCGGAACCCCTGCGAGGAGCGCTGCGCCGTCCGAGCCAAAGGCCGGGAAAGTCCCCGGAACGCCAAAAGTTCCGGCCGCGGCTCCCGGGGGCGTTCAACTGGCTCAGCGGGTGGTCGAGGGACCGCCTTCTTCCGTTCCCATGGCGAGACCTGCGCAGGACAGCGCCCGCCGGGTCAGGCCGTCGGCGCCGCCGTCTGCCGCGCGGGGGACAGCGCAGGGCATGGTTCGTGAAGTCCGGCCTCCGGTGACACCACCCACGCCCGATCCTCGGCTGCTCGTCCAGGAGATCACCGAGCTGCGGTTTTTTCAGGTGGGCCACAATGCGAGGCTGATGATACGGGGTGGAGATCACCTGGATTATCGCATGAACAAGGTGTCTCCCACCAAGGTGCGAATCGACCTCATCAACGCGGAAATCCCGAAAGTTCATCAGAAACCTCTAAAAACAGACCTCTTTTCGACATCGGTAGAAATGATCATTCCGGGTTCCCAAACCATTTTCGTGCAGCTCAAGGACGCGGTTCCCTACCAGGTGGAAAAACAAAAGGGAGTTCTGATGATCGATTTCCCCGCTCCACGCTTTGCCCTCACTGCTGATGTGAGAGGCACGGTAGGTCGGGGAGACGAGGCCGGTCGCGCTGCATCCCTGGAGATGCGGGAATCCAGGACTGAAGGAGTCCGCATCCTTCAGGAGGAACAGATCCGCAGGGCCAACGAGGCCAGATCCCGGATCATTGAAGGGCTTCAGAAGCAGCAAGAGGAATTGCAGAAGCAGCGTACGGAAATCCTCAAACGCTACCAGATCACGCCTGATCCCGAGATATTCAACAAGCTCGTCACCATGGACTTCCAGGGCATTTCCCTGAAAAACGCTTTCAGGCTGTTGGCCGAGCAGGCCGGCGTAAACATCATCGTCGACCCGGACGTGGTGGGAACAACCACCCTTCGACTCTTCGAGGTCCCCCTGGGCCAGGTGCTGGATACGATCGTCAATACCAGCGCCCTTGACCGAGTGATGATGGGCAATGTGATGAGGGTCGGCAAGACCGAGAACATCAAGAAATACAAGGAAGAGAAGCAGAAGGAATATGACTCGCGCATCAAAGAGGTGGACAAGCGTCTCACGGAGACGAGACAACTCATCGAGAAGCAGCAGCAGGAGAGTGAGAAAGCCGTCCAGGAACTGAAGAAACGAGAAGAGCGCACAGAGGCCCCATAGACGAGACCAGGACGGAAGAAGTGGGAGAAGCCGGCTGCATAGATCTCGATGGTGAGAAGGTCTGCTTCACCTATGCGACCGTCCGCCTCACGTACGCGAGGGCTTCGCAGATCGTCGACGTCCTTGACTGTATGTTTCGTCTCCAGTGTCGAGGCGCGCGGCGATTCGGTGGTGGGGCTGTTACCGTTACCGAGGAGCAGTACGAGGACCAGGTGAGCCGGGCCGCCGCCCTTGGGCAAGCCCAGACCCTGGACCGGGCCGCGTACAGCGATTACCTCGCGCAGCAGGGATTTATGCCTGGGAGTCCGGGAGCCCGCGCCCGAATGCTGACGCAGGATCAGTTGTCGGCCCAGCAGCAATTGGCTCAGGGCATGCGGACCACCGCAGCCGGCGTCGCACAGCAGCGGACGGGTGCCGGCACCGCGCAGGTGACCCTTGGTTTCGGCGAAGACCCCAAGCTGGCGAAGATCATTGCCTACAGCATGCTCTGGCCCGACAACACCAACCGTCTGATCTTCATCAAGGACACCCCCGAGAGGATTGCCCAGATGAAGAAGCTCATTCTCACTCTGGACGTCCCCACTCCGCAGGTCCTCATCGAGAGCCGGCTGGTCCAGGCCACCCGCGGCTGGGGCCGTGGCATCGGCATCCTCTGGGGCGGCAGGAACGACCAGTCCGGCATGCTCCACCCGACCCGGCGGCAATTCTGGGGCATT
>Ga0172371_10001030_pt1 | contig 43897 bp, 36 predicted proteins | sample Lak12m_FD_114543 | JGI IMG/M metagenome (GOLD analysis project Ga0172371, IMG submission 114543) | Freshwater microbial communities from Kabuno Bay, South-Kivu, Congo - kab_022012_12m | ecosystem: Environmental > Aquatic > Freshwater > Lake | place: Democratic Republic of the Congo: South-Kivu... | reverse complement strand
GGTATTAAGCCTGACATCTTCGTGTGCGACCGGGCGAGCTTAATCTTGTAAACACCTGACGCTAAAAGCATTCGATCTGAACGAGGGATAATACGACACCGAATAGTTTGTCTCATTCAACCCGTGCGCCCAGGCTTTCCACGGTCCTTGCGAAGTCGATGACCAGAATAAGGTCGCTGAATCTTCCAGGTACCAGTCAGTGTTGAAAAACACCACGCCGGGCAGAAGGGCATTGAACCCCGAAAATCCGGTATAAAGCAATGGTTTCCCGGCAAAGGCATTTCCCTGGTATACAGCAAAGAGCAGGTTCCAATCTGCTTCCGAAGGCACATGCCAACCCGGCGGGCAGAGCCCCTGCAAGCCAGTAACGTCGGCATATTGCATCACTTCATCCCATTGATTAACGCTCCCCTCCCCCGGTTGGGGGAGGCCGGGAGGGGGCTGCAGATATTTCTCGGGGATACAGTTATCTCTTTGTGGGGTGGTGTAGGGGATTTCGGTTCCGAAGTTCAGGTTTGAGGCAATCCAGCATTGCGTACCGATTTGATTAAAATTTTACGTCCTAAGTCCATCGTCCTACGTTTACCTCAACCGGTCAGCAGATTTTACCAGCGCTTCATCCTTCCTGATAAAACGGTTCGCCAGAATCAGAAACACCAGGGTGATCAATGGGAAGAAAACGCCGGCCTGGTAGGAGGGTTCGATTTGAGTGAGGCCCGTTATTTTATTGGAATACATGATAAAAACCAATACCACAAAGCTGATATTGAGGAGAATAGTGAAGGCCACCAATTTCAGTTGGGTCAACCTGTTTTTATAAAGGAAGACAGAGATCAGGGTAAGGATCATAGAGGCTCCGGCAATCACCCAAAGCGGTGATGTAAACCAGAAGGATGTCGTGATCTTTGGGTCAGGATCCATTGATATCAGATCCGTTACAAAGAGTTTGTAATTTCCGTAGAGTTCATGATAGTAATTTGCAAGCGGAAAAAAGAAAACCAGCACACCGGAAATTAATGCGAGTACAAGAAAAAGGGTTTGGATACGTTGAATCATGATTGGTTTATTAATCATTTGTTAGACATGCGAAATTAGGAAAGAAACTCAATTTTTTTGTCAAATGAATTAGAATAATTATATTTGCAGAGAATTTGATTCCCAAATTTTCTCTATTAATCCATTTCAAGTTCTTTCTTTTACCGATTTCATGGTGCAACATTTTCTTTTCCGATAGGTTCTTCCCTTAAGACAATACAACGCAAAACAAACACTAAATGTACGACATTATTTCCCTCGACAGTAAACAACTGTTTGAGATTCGTGAGATTGCCCGATCCATGAACATACCCAAAGTGGATAAGCTCGAAAAACAGGAGCTGATCTACAAAATTCTGGACCATCAGGCATTGAATCCTTCCCAGGATGATATTGCCTATGAAAAGAAGGAGATTAAACGTGGAAGAGGACGTCCGCCAAAAAAAGAACGTCCCAAATCAGAGAGCGATAAACAAGAGAGCAGGCCCGTGGTAAGTCAAAACCCAAAACCTGGTTCCGGGCCGGCCAACAGACCAGCCTCCGGTCCGGGTCCCCGCCCTAACCAAAGGCCTCAGCAGGAAAATGCCGCCAAAGGGCCAAGGGAACATTCTTTTAACAGGAACCGGGATTTTAATCACTCCGTTGAAAATTCTGTTTCTCAACCTAAGAATGAGATTCCCGAAGTGGTTGAACCACCTATTGATCTTTCCACTCCAATCGTGAATGAAGATGCTGTAGTTATCAGTGAGAGCACCCTGGTACAGCAGCCCGATGACAGAAAGCATCGCGAGCAGCCGAGAAAACATATGCCTGAGCGTCACCGCGAGGAGTACAGCTTCGAATTCGAAGGGATCATCACGACGGAGGGTGTCCTTGAGATTATGGCGGACGGCTATGGCTTTTTACGCTCTTCTGATTACAACTACCTGAACTCACCGGATGACGTTTATGTCTCGCAGTCACAGATAAAACTGTTCGGACTTAAGACCGGCGATACGGTACGCGGAACGATTCGACCGCCGAAAGAGGGGGAAAAATATTTTCCGCTGATCAAAGTTGAACTGATCAACGGGAAGAAAGCAGAAGATGTTCGTGACAGGATCCCGTTCGATTTCCTCACACCTCTGTTCCCCATGAAGAAATTCAAGCTTACCGGTCATCCTGAATGTACCGCATCCACCCGTATCATTGATATGTTTGCCCCGATTGGATTCGGACAACGTGGATTGATCGTGGCTCAGCCCAAGACAGGGAAAACAGTTCTGTTGAAAGAGATTGCCAATGCAATCGCTGCCAATCACCCGGATGTCTACCTGATCGTCCTTCTGATTGATGAGCGGCCTGAAGAGGTTACCGATATGGCAAGGAGCGTAAGGGGTGAAGTGATCTCATCGACGTTCGACGAGCCTGCAGAACGCCACGCGCGTATCTCCAATATCGTTCTCGAGAAAGCAAAGAGATTGGTCGAATGCGGCCATGATGTGGTGATTCTTCTGGACTCAATCACACGCCTGGCCCGTGCTTACAACACAGTGGCACCGGCTTCCGGAAAAGTTTTGTCCGGAGGTGTCGAGGCTAACGCTCTTCAAAAACCCAAACGGTTTTTTGGCGCTGCCCGTCAGATCGAAAACGGGGGCTCCCTTACGATCATTGCTACTGCGCTGATTGATACCGGATCAAAGATGGACGAAGTGATCTTTGAGGAGTTCAAGGGAACAGGTAACATGGAACTGCAGCTTGACCGCAAACTCTCCAACAAGAGGATCTGGCCGGCTGTGGATATCGTTGCTTCGAGTACCCGTCGCGAAGACCTCCTGCTTGAGAAAGATGTGCTGGGCCGCATCTGGATCCTCCGGAACCACCTGGCCGATATGACGCCTCTGGAAGCGATGGAATTTCTCAAGGAACGGATGAAGTTCACTGAAACCAATGAGGAGTTTCTGATCTCGATGAACAGCTAATACCAAGGCAGAAGTCAGAAGTACGAAGTTGGAACGGAAGTACGAAGGCAGAAGGAAGAAGTTTTTTACGGAATCGGTGGAATATGCCGTGAAAATTAGTCCCGGATGCCCCTCACTGCATACGCAGATCAATTCCGTCAAAATCACCTGAACTCATCATCAGATAGACTGCATTCTCTTTGGGTAGTTCCGATAACCTCCCCACAAGATCTTTCGAATCATCAAACACCTCCAGATTCGGTTGACTGAATCTGTCCTTGATCTGCTCTGCCGTGATCTCCGGCAACCGTTTCAGTTTAATGGCATGGTGATTAAAATAGACGATTGCAATATCAGCCTCCTTCATGGAACCCGAATAATGATGCAGGAATCCTTCGCTCAGACTGCTGAACGTGTGCAGTTCCAGGCATGCGACCAGGGCGCGGCCGGGGAACTGATCCCTAACGGCGTTGATAGTTGCTTTCACCTTGGAAGGAGCGTGGGCGAAGTCTTTGTACAGAGAAAAAGTCCCTTTCTGAACCAGCAGCTCCAGCCTTTTAGAAGCGCCTCCAAACGATTGAATAGCATTGTAGAACTGTGTGTCGGAGATGCCCATCTGGTTGCAAACCAATCGTGCTCCATTGAGATTCATCAGGTTGTGCCGACCGAAGATGAGGAGGGGGACCGCACCATTTTCAGTAAGTACAGACGTTGTTTCATTTTCGACCAGATATGGAGGAACGGGATAAGGAATCAGTGTCAGGTCGCTCCTGGTTTCACGACAGATTCGTTGAAGTACAACGTCATCATCAGACCAGATAAGGACACCCCCTGGAGATATCAGCCTGATGAATTCCCTGAACTGATCAACATAGTTTTCAAATGTTGGAAACACATTGATATGATCCCATGCCACACCACTGAGCAGAGCTATATCAGGATGGTAAAGATGGAATTTGGGTCGAAGGTCAATGGGTGAAGTGAGGTATTCATCCCCTTCCAGGATCATTGTGTCTGCTTCTTCACTGAGTTTTACCATCACATCAAATCCGTCGAGCTGTGCTCCCACCATGTAATCGCAATTGATTCCACTGGCTTTCAGCACATGCAGGATCATGGCCGTGATGGTCGTCTTACCGTGACTTCCGCCGATTACCACTCTCGTTTTATCCTTCGCCTGCTCGTAAAGGTATTCCGGGTATGAGTAGACCGGGACTCCAAGTTCCTCTGCCCGTTTTAGCTCCGGGTTATCAGCCTTGGCATGCATCCCAAGGATAACTGCATCAAGACCCGTGTGGATCTTTTCCGGGAACCAGCCTTCAACGGGAGGTAAAAGCCCCCGATCTGCCAGGCGGCTCTTTGAAGGTTCGAAGATCTCATCATCGGATCCTGTAACGGAGTATCCTTTTTGGTGAAGGGCTATGGCAAGGTTGTGCATGGCACTTCCGCCAATAGCTATAAAATGAACTGGCATATAGAGAAGGATAAAGCTCAAAATTACGATTATTTTGCGCGTTTATACTTGTATCAGGTGAATGGAATTTAGTAATTTCACAGATTGAACTGATCTTCTTACTGCTATGAAAAACCTGGTTAAATCATATATAAAAGAGGTTCACTCCCTTTCTCCTGTTGATCTGCTTGAATTCTTTCTGGAACGGCATCCCGGAAAGGTTGCATTCAGCAGCAGCCTGGGCGTTGAGGACCAGGTGCTGACGCATATGCTGGTCAGCACTGCAAAGCCATTTAAGTTGTTTACTCTTGATACCGGTCGTTTGTTCCAGGAGAATTATGATCTGATCGACATCACCCGGCAGAGATACCATCTGCCGTTTGAAATCTACTATCCTGAAGCAACCCGTGTGGAGCATATGGTCAATGAAAAGGGTATCAACCTTTTTTACGAAAGCATTGAGAACCGAAAGTTATGCTGCCATATACGCAAGATTGAGCCATTGAAACGGGCTTTATCTGGGATGGAGATATGGATTACAGGCGTTCGCCGGGATCAGTCCGTAACCCGGGGTGATATCGGGATCCTGGAGTTTGATCCGGATCTTTCCATGATTAAAGTCAATCCCCTGATTGAATGGAACGATGAGGAGGTATGGGCGTTTGTCAGGGAACATAAGGTCCCTTATAATACCTTGCACGATAAGGGCTATCCGAGTATCGGGTGTCTGCCCTGTACCAGGGCCGTTCTTCCGGGGGAGGATATCCGTGCCGGTCGCTGGTGGTGGGAACATCCTGATCTGAAAGAGTGTGGGATCCATCTACCCAAGAAATAGAATGTTTATGAACTCAATTGATCTGAAAGAGGTTGGAAGGGATTTCCGCGAGGACTACAACCATCCAACGGTACTTTTCCAGGACGCAGGACACAGGATCTGCTGGCTTGGAATCCCTGAAGCTACTGCTTTCCGGCCCAATACATACCTGGTTGTCGATAATGACGAAGCCATCATCATCGATCCGGGTGGGGCTGGCCAGTTTGAATTTGTCAGGAACCGGGTTGCCCAGATACTCCCTCCGGAACGTATCATCGCACAGGTTTTATCGCACCAGGATCCGGATGTGGCAGCATCTTTCCCTATGTGGGTAGACACGAACCCTGCTATAAAGGTGATCGCCTCAACGCGCACACATACGCTGCTCAGCCATTACCGCGATTTTTTATTCGAAGCGGTGAACATCGACGATCACCCGGAATTCAGGTTCACTTCCGGAAAGATACTCCGGTTCATCCCTGCTCCTTTCATGCATGCTCCCGGTGCATTTTCCACCTTCGACACTGTGTCCGGGTTTCTCTTTTCCGGCGATATATGGGCTGCCGTTGATATGGAATGGACATTGATCGTTGAAGAATTTTCCAGGCATCAGCTGAAGCTGAACCTGTTTCATCTCGATTATATGGCATCAGGAAAAGCGGCCAGGGGATTTATCGATAGGATCAAAAATTTGGAAATTCAAGCCATTCTTCCCCAGCATGGAAGTATAATTCCCGCTGAGTTTATCCCAAGGGCTTTTACATACCTGAATTCACTGAATTGCGGACTGGATATTATTTACCCCGATATAAAATAATCCCTTCGTATGTCTGAAGCACTTAACCAACGGATCAGAGACCTGGAATACAGGAACAAGGTTCTGGAATCGGCCACCCAACAGTGGGATCACCAGCAGAAGGTCTACCTTGAGTCTCACAGCAGACTTCAGCAAAGTGAATCTGTCCTCAATGAAATCAAGACACGGATGGAGAGGGCTTTGACTGCTGGTGATCTGGCATGGTGGGACTGGGAATACAAAACAGGAGCGATATATTTTAATCCTGAACGAGGCAGACTCCTTGGTTACAGCATTGAAGAACTTCCTAAAAATTTCAATGAAGTTATTAAAGGTATCCATCCTGACGATCATGATGAGGCAGTCCGCCGAATCCGGATGCATATAGAAGGAGAGACCGAATATTATGAGGCGGAATACCGGCTGCAGGCAAAAAGTGGCACGTGGAAATGGTTCTATGACAGGGGAAAGGTGGTTGAGAAAGATATCATGGGAAATCCTGTATTGATTTCAGGGGTGCTGATAGATGTCAACGATCGCAAAATGGCAGAAAAGGAACTGACTGAAGCACGTGATCTGGCTGATGCAGCCAGCAAGGCAAAGAGTCTGTTCCTTGCAAATATGTCGCATGAAATTTACACGCCGTTAGCCGGCGTTGTGGGTATGGCTGATATCCTGAAACAATCTGATCTTTCCTTGGAGCAGCGTGAATACATCGACATTATCGTCAATTCCGCCTCAAATCTGATGTCAGTACTGAACGATATCATGGAATTTATAAAAGTTGAGAATAAAAAAATTGAACTGACCACCACCGCTCTCGCAATCACTCAACTGATGCAGGATGTCGTAAACGGGATACTGGAAAGATGTACGGAAAAAGGATTGGAACTGCTGACCTATGTTGACACGCAGATTCCGGATCATGTTATGGGCGATCCCAGAAGGTTACGCCAGTTATTACAGATTTTTGTGAACAATGCACTAAAGTTTACAGATGAAGGAAGGATCATTATTGCTGTTGAGTTTGCTGGTTGGGACAGGGAAACTATCCGGATTCGTTTCAGATTGACTGACACAGGGATCGGGATCCCCGCTGATGAGCTGGGCAGACTCTTTCATTCATTTACCCGCGTGAATACCAAAGTAGGGAAATACGGGGGGAGCGGACTTGGACTCGCAATAGCTAAACACCTGGTTGAACTGATGAACGGAGAGATCACTGTGGAAAGCAAGGAGGGTGTAGGTTCCACATTCGCATTCACGGTCGAATTTGACCGGCTGGTTGAGCAGGAGAGCTTTCTTGATTCATCAACATTTCAAGGGAAACGGTTCCTGCTGGTGGATCCGGATCCTGTCCGAAGGACGATCATCAAGGATTACCTGCTGGTGTGGGATTGTGAAGTTGAAGAACGTGATTCGGTGCCTGAAGCTTCTGAACTGCTGAATCATCAGATCATTGCACAGAGACCCTTCGACCTGACGATAATCGAGTACAGCGCATTGGAAGGTTCTTCCGATTTGTTTGTCCGTCAATTTCAGGAGAGTGTATGGATACAATCCCCGCACATACTTGTCACCTCCAGGAATACCGGAATCCCATCGGAAGTGATCAAAAAATCAGGTTTTACGGCCGTGTTATTTAGACCCTTTCTCCCTGAACAGCTGTTGGATGCATTACAGTCACACATGCCGGGAGACAAGACTTCATTCCGGGTTCTTGGAGATAGCCACTTCCAGGAGGTGACCGGATCAGCAAGGAAGGTTCTGAGAATCCTGCTGGTAGAGGACAACCTGATCAACCAGCGGGTCGCTTTGGTCACTCTCAAAAAACTTGGCCATGATACCACACTGGCTGAGAATGGGCAGCAAGCTGTTGAACTTTATGAACCCGGAAAATTTGATCTCATTCTTATGGACATCCTGATGCCGAAAATGGATGGTCTTGAAGCAACCAGAAAAATACGGGAGATTGAAGAGGAACATCAGAGCGAATCAGTGCATATTTGTGCGATCACAGCAAATATTCATCAGGAGGATGAAGATGCCTGCTATGATGCAGGGATGAACAGTTATATCACAAAACCCTTTAAACTGGAGGAGTTGAATGCCGTTTTGAGTCAGGTTTGATGATCAATTGAACCGGATGGCTTTTATGGGTGTGATCCTGGTAATGATCATCGAGGGGATGACCAGCATAAGGTAGCAGACAAACGCTGTGCCCAGGTTCAACAGGATGATGCTCCATCCATCGAGATGGATAGGGACAACAGACATGTAATATGATTCCTGTGGTAATGTGATCAATCCGAAGTTTTTCTGAAGAAGAGACAATCCAAATCCTGCAATATTGCCAAGAAGTATCCCAAGCCCGATGATAAATACTGACTGGTAAAGGAAGACTTTTCTGACGGACCGGTTATTCATCCCGAGGGCTTTTAAAATCCCAATTGTGTTGGTTCGCTCCAGTATCAGGATAAGCAGGGTGGAGATCATCGTGATCCCGGCAACAAGGATCATCAGGATCAGGATGATCAATACATTGATATCCTGCAGGGAAAGCCAGTCAAATATCTGCGGGTAAAGCTGTTTTATTGTTGATGCATCAAGACTGAAACCTATGCTCTGATAAACGATCCTTCCCAGTTGGTCTATCCGGTCGAAGTCTTCGATCAGAACTTCCAGTCCACCGACTTCTCCCGTGTCCCAGCTGTTCAGTTTACGTACGTGATGAATGTCACCGATAACATACAGGTTGTCGAACTCTTCAAGCCCTGTTTCATAAATGCCGGTAATGTTGAATTTTCGTCCAAGAACGTGATCCCCGGCAACGAAGTACATCCTCAGATCATCGTTTAACTTTAAGGCCAACAGGTTGCAAAGCTTGCGTGAAATGATCACCTCATCCGTTCGTCCCGAATCTGACGCCAGGAAATGCCTTCCTTCCCTGATCTTGCTGTCGAAGAACGTCCAGTCGAAATCACTTCCAACGCCTTTCAACACCACGCCCTGTATCTGGTCCTCGGTTCGGATAATGCCGGCTTTGGTAGCATATACCTGGATATGCCTGATCCCTTTCTGATTTTTCAGTGAAGGAAGAAATTCCTGGTCTTTTTTAATGGGTTTCGGCTCAAAAGATTGGTTCTCTTCAAAACTGGTGATCTGGATATGTCCTCCGAAACCAATCACCTTTTCCCGGATCTCATTCTGGAACCCGCTGAGAATAGCTATCGACATGAACATCACTGACAATCCCAGGGCGATACTGATTACAGCAATAATCACAATAGGTCTCGAATAATTGGCCTTGTTCCGGCCGATCATCCGGTTGGCGATGAAGAGTTCAGTATTCAATGGAAATGGCATTCGTGTGACAAAAGTAGTAAATTTGTGGGCGATGAAGATCTCCTTCGTTTTAACGGTTTTATTTGATTTTTTACTGACTACAGGAGGGACCGTGACCGGGCAGGTGCTGACGGGGGCGGAACGTACAGGGGAGTACCTTCCGTTGCTGCATGGGAAACGGGTGGGGGTGGTCGCTAACAAGGCATCAGTCGTAGCTAGGGTTAACATCGTCGACACGTTATTAATGATGGGATGCGAAGTGGTGAAGATATATTCCCCCGAACATGGGTTCAGGCAACAGGTTGGAGATGGGATTAAGGTAGCAGGCGGTATCGACAGTTTAACAGGGATAGAAGTAGTGTCCCTGTATGGAAAAAACAGGAAACCTTCACAGGAAGATCTTGAAAGGATTGATGTCATGGTATTTGATATTCAGGATGTAGGTGTCAGATTCTATACCTATATTTCTACGTTAAGTTATGTGATGGAAGCCTGTGCTGAAAAGGGGATCCCGGTCATGATCTTTGACAGGCCAAATCCCAACGGATTTTATATTGACGGACCTGTGCTTGATCCCCGGTTCTCTTCTTTTGTTGGACTTCACAGGGTGCCGGTTGTTTACGGGATGACAATCGGAGAATACGCATTAATGGTAAACGGGGAGGGCTGGCTAAAGGATGGCATCCTGTGCGATCTTGAAGTAATCCCCCTGGAAAACTGGACCCATCAGACATTCGTCGAAATACCGGAATCCCCCTCTCCAAATCTTCCTACCATGACCGCTATTCTCCTTTATCCTTCCCTTTGTTTCTTTGAAGGGACAGACGTCAGCGTTGGAAGAGGGACCTGTTTCCCGTTTGAGGTGATCGGGCACCCGCAGCTGAAGGGATTTTCTTTTTCTTTTACCCCGGAGAGCATTCCCGGGATGAGCCTTCATCCTCCTCATGAAGGAGAACTTTGTTATGGGCTGGATCTCAGTGATTTTTATAAAAAACACCCTGCAATGATCGGGCGCATCAACCTTTCCTGGTTGATGATGGTATACAAAGACCTGGAGACCGGTCCGGATTTCTTCACCGACTATTTTGATAAGCTGGCAGGAACGGATGCTCTCCGAAAACAGATCCTGAACGGGGACACTGAATCCAGGATCCGGCAATCCTGGCAGGAGGACATTGAAAATTTTAAATCAGTGAGGAATAAATACCTGTTGTACGAATAAAACAACCGGGAGCACATATTTATTTCCTTCCCGGATATACCTTTAGCCCTTCTTCAAGGCATTTCATCGCTTTTCTCAGGTGATCGGCATTGAGGACATAACTGATCCTTACCTCATCCCTGCCTCTTCCCGGAGTTGAATAAAACCCGGTAGCCGGCGCCAGCATTACGGTTTGTCCTTCGAAATTGAAACTGTCCAGGAGCCATTGGCAGAACTTGTCAGAATCATCAATCGGGAGTCTTGCTGTGGCGTAAAACGCCCCTCCAGGGTTTGGACAGAAACAACCTTTCATTTGGTTGATTGAATTCACAACAATGTCCCGTCGTTGAACATATTCATTCAGAACCGCGGTCATGTATGAATCGGGAGTATCAATCGCTGCTTCGGCAGCGACCTGTCCCAGTGTTGGGGGGCTTAGCCTGGCCTGTGCAAATTTCAGGGCTGTTGCAATCAATGTCTTATTCCGGGAGATCATCACACCGATTCGAATCCCGCATGCGCTGTATCGTTTTGATACAGAGTCAAGTAAAACAACATTGCTCTCAATCCCTCTCAGGTTCATGACCGAATGGTGTTTTTTGCCGTCGTAACAAAACTCGCGGTAAACTTCATCAGAAAAGAGGAAGAGATCATACTTGCGGATAATCTCTTTCAACGTTTCAAGTTCCTCCAGGGAATAGAGGTATCCTGTCGGATTGTTCGGATTACAGATCATGATCGCTTTTGTCCTGGGCGTAATCGCCTTTTCAAAGGAGTTGATCGGAGGGAGCGCAAATCCATCTTCAATGGTAGAATCAATAGGCTTAACAACTACTCCGGCAGCAATAGCGAATCCGTTGTAATTTGCGTAGAAAGGCTCCGGAACGATGATCTCGTCTCCGGGGTCGATACAACTCATCATGGTAAAAAGGATGGCTTCGGACCCTCCGGTGGTGACGATCATCTCATCGGTAGTGACGTCAATGGAATTCCTTTTGTAGTATTCTGTAAGTTTTTGACGGTACGAGAGAATGCCGGCGGAGTGACTGTATTCCACCACTTTCATATTGATATTCCGGATTGCTTCCATCACGTTGGGTGGTGTTTCAATATCCGGTTGTCCAATGTTCAGGTGGAAGACTTTGACTCCCTTTCGCTTAGCCTCTTCGGCAAATGGAACAAGTTTTCTGATTGGTGAAGCAGGCATGTGCTCCCCACGGGAAGAGATGGTTGGCATAGAAATTTATTCTTAGAAACGGGCAAATTTATTTATTGATCGGGGTTGCGCCGATGTCATTTTGTTTTTCAGGAACAGTTTCGACAGGGGGAGCAACCACCTTTCCTTTAATTGACAGCATAACTTTGCTTGTCTGCGCATTTGAGGACACTGTGACCGTTTTATTGATCGGCCCAATGGTATTGGTGTTGTAAGTCACCTTGATCACATCGCTGTTCCCGGGCAGGATGGGCTCTTTTGGCCAGGTAGGGACAGTACAACCACAGGAAGAGACAGGCTTGGAAAGGATCAGTGGTTCTTTGCCGGTGTTGGTGAATTTAAATTCACACGTTCCGTCGCTCCCCTTAACTACAGTGCCGTAATCATGTACTGTCTTTTCAAATGAAATCTCCGGACCATTCGGGTTTGAGGCCTGTGGATTGTTCGGGTCCACCTGCTGGGCGTAAGATATTGTAACGGCAGAAAGCAATAAAATAAATGATACTATAATGGTTCGCATGGTATAAGATTTTTAGCAGGGCAAAGGTAACCAAATCATAAAGTTTCGGCAATAATTTACATTATTTTAACAATTTGTTGGAAAATAAACACATTCACCTTTCCCTATATTTCGTATCTTTGCATGCGGAAATCCTCAATAATTCACAATGGTATCTGAACCGGCGACACGATGAAGGGACCTGCACTATTGTTATTACCGATTCTGATTTTTGGAATAGTGCTGGTCTCTTGTTCTAAAAAATCTCAACCTGTTATCGCGGAAAAAAATGAGGCAAAGGTATCTCCCAAGGGCACATCAATGGCATTACCTCCTTGTATTATTTACAAAACAAAAGCCGATTACAGGACCAATGTGCCGGTTTCGCTTTCTGATGACAAGACCCGGATAACATCATACCCCGATGTTTCAGATATCCGGAAACAAGCCAATTCAGTGAATCCACAAGAGTTGTCAGGCGGATACCTGCTGGACAACAGGGGCATTGGACCCGATGTAGCCTTTCTATCCATTACCTACCAGGATTATATAAAGCAAGCTAAAACCCCGAGTGCGGATGATTTGTTCCGGCAGTTGCTGGATCAAGATCCGCTCCTTGAGATGTATCAGTGTGGCAACCGCCACCAATACAAAGACATCATCAGGGAATTAAACGATAAAATTGATTCGGGATTTCTTTCTGATTGTAAAAAGATTAAATGAACACAGAAGCAATACAGTTACGGGAGCTTGATGGCAGTCAGCTCTATTACAGTATAATCGCAGGGGCACAGCGGATTTTCGACCATCAGAAGATCCTGAACAAGATCAATGTGTTTCCTGTTCCCGATGCGGATACAGGAACCAACCTGGCCTCAACGATGCGGTCTATTGTGGATGCAGAGATTCCGATTGAGAATCTGAAACAGACTGCTGCTGCCATTGCCGATGCTGCTTTGAGCGGCGCACGGGGTAATTCAGGAATAATTTTCGCCCAGTTCCTTTACGGTTTCAGCAATGAGCTGACTGCCGACAAGGTGCTTGACGTTCAGTCTTTTGCCGAAAGTATGAAAAAGGCTGTAACGTACGCGTATGATGCAATTGCCAATCCTGTGGAAGGCACCATACTTACTGTGATAAAAGACTGGGCTGACTACCTCTATGCATTAAAGGATATTATTGATGATTTTATCAAGATCCTGCTGGAGGCATACAACAAAGCAGTTGAGTCTCTTTCTGAAACAACAAAACAACTGGAAGTTCTTGCACGTACACATGTTGTGGATGCCGGAGCCAAGGGATTTGTCTATTTTCTGGAGGGGATCCTCGGATTTCTGACGAAAGGACATGACGTTGCAATCCAAATAACAAAAGATCAGGAGGATCAATCCGTTGAGGTAGAGGATCTGCATGAAGAGATTACTTTCCGTTTTTGCACAGAAGCGATGATCGCCGGTGATAATCTGGATAAAAAACTGATCCAGGAACAGTTGCAAGACCTGGGTGACTCCATTGTCGTGGCAGGAAAACCAAAGAAGTTGCGGATCCATATTCATTCTGATCACCCTGCGGATGTTTTTACGTTGTTGAGTGGTTTTGGAGCTATTACCTATCAGAAAGTTGACGATATGGTGATGCAGCAGGAGATCATGCATAACCGTAAAGCGGATATTGCAATCCTCACCGATTCGACCTGTGACATTCCCAAGGAGATGCTTGACCATTACCAGATACACATGATGCCGTTGAGTGTTCATTTTGGTGATAGCTTTTACCTCGACAGGCTGAGTATGAACGCTCCTCAGTTTTATCGGATGCAGCAACAAACTGATGTCCGGCCAACCACTTCACAACCCACGGTCAAAGATTTTCAGAATAAATTTGAATATCTGTCGACACATTATAAGTCGACTCTCGGGCTATTCCTTAGCGAGAAACTTAGCGGTACGTACCAGAATGGTCTGAAATCTGCCAGGGACAATGGCAACCGCGGAGGGAATCCCTCGTATATCTATAACTGCAAATCACTTTCCGCCGGGCTTGGCCTTATTATATTGCGTGCTGCCCGGGCAGTTGAAGAGGGTATGTCGCTTGAGGAAATCCTGCCAAAAATTGATACCTGGATTTCAAAATCCAATATAAAGGTGACGATCCCTACTCTCAGTTACATTATCAAGTCGGGGAGGATCGGCCATTTTAAAAGCTTTATCGCCCGCGCCCTGGATCTGAAACCCGTAATTGAAATCGACAAAGAGGGAAAAGCGGAGATCATCGGCAAATCGCTGACCATCAATGGCGCACATAAGAAATTGTTTAGTATTATCCGGAAAACGATCAAAGGGGAGGAGATATGGGAGTATGCCATAACGCATGCAAATAATCAGAAAGTTGCTGATTATTATGCCACTGAGATGGAAAAACTGGTAGGGAGAAAACCTTTGTTTATGGATCACGTTTCTCCTGTACTTGTGGCAAATACAGGTCCGGGTGTTGTAGCGATTTCTTTCATGTTGAAATAATTCCGGATCCTGGATCCTGGATCCTTGATTCAGGAGGTTTTATCTTGAAATATTGTTCTGATTCGTAATTCGAAAACCGTAATTCGTACATCTTATTATGTACTGGCAGGTAGCATTGGTTATTTTCGCTTTCATGGTCCTGGCCTTCATCGTGGCTTTGCTTGCAAAGGATAATTCCATTGTGGATTTTTTCTGGGGACCCGGATTTATCGTCGTAACCTTGTTTTCGCTTTCGATGGCTCCGGAGCTCGACATGCGAAAGCTCATCGTTGCGTTTCTCGTCCTAATCTGGGGTTTGCGTCTGGCGACATACATCTTCCAGCGCAACAGGAGGAAAGGGGAGGACTTCAGGTATAAGCACTGGCGTGATACATGGAAGTATTTTATCCTGAGAAGTTTTTTACAGATCTTTCTTCTGCAGGGAATATTCATGTACGTAATATCCTACCCGGTATGGTATATAAACTATAACCCGGGAACCGTACTTTCAACATCTGATACAATCGGCCTGGTGATATTCGGTATTGGATTTATGTTTGAAGTGATAGGAGACATGCAACTCGCCTTTTTCAAACAGGATCCCAGGAATAAGGGGAAGTTGATTACTACAGGATTATGGAAATACACACGGCATCCCAACTATTTTGGGGAAACGCTTGTCTGGTGGGGAATATGGTTTTATTCCATTGCAATCCCGGGTGGCTGGCTAACCATAATTGGTCCGTTATTAATCACCTTGACCCTTCGGTTTATTTCCGGAGTCCCGATGCTTGAGAAAAAATTGAAAGAAAATACGGGCTGGGCTGAATATGCCCGGAAAACTGCTCCTTTCGTGCCTTTCATCAAGTGGTTATAATCTTCCTTTGAACGAATCACATTCCATCGGATCAAGCCAGAACAACGACATTAACAGGGCTTTCGTTGTCGGTATCATTCTCAACCTTTTGTTTGTCGTTATTGAGTTTAGTGCCGGGGCTCTCCTCAACTCCCTGGCCCTGATCTCCGATGCAGGCCATAATCTCAGTGATGTAGCCAGCCTGGCTCTGGCAATGGTCGCGTTTCGGCTTGCGAGGGTCAAACCAAATAGTACGTTTACATATGGATTGCGGAAATCAACTATCCTGATCTCGTTACTGAATGCAATGATTTTGCTGATCGTAATAGGGGCCATTGCCTGGGAAAGCATTGCAAGGCTGAAGCAACCACACCCTATTCAGGGAGACTATATGGCAGTGGTTGCCGGCATTGGGATTGTCATCAATGCTGTTACAGCGTTACTCTTTTTCAGGAACAGGAAGAAGGACCTCAACATCAAAGGGGCTTACCTGCACCTGGCAGCGGATGCCCTGGTCTCCATGGGGGTGGTGGTTGCCGGGATCGTCATTGGATTTACTGCCTGGTACTGGCTTGATACGGCGGTCAGCCTTGCAATTGTGATCGTGATCTTTTTCTCGACGTGGGGATTGTTACGCGACAGCACCATCCTGGCGCTCGATGGGGTTCCCCGTGGAATCGACCTGGAAAAAGTGAAGGAAGCCATTCTTTGTTCAGCTGAGATCAGGAGCGTCCATCATATTCATGTGTGGGCAATGAGCACGACAGAGAATGCCCTTACGGCACATATTGTGGTTGCAGACGATTTTCCGCTTTCTGCTTTTGAACCATTGAAAGCTGAGATACAGAAAACGCTGCAATTACGGGGGATCCAGCATTCCACACTGGAAATTGAGCTTGCCGGTGCCAATTGTGTAACAACCAGCCACTAGATTTTTTTCAAGACCTCTGCAAGTTCTTCAATCATCGGATCTGTAACATCAAGATGGGTTACCATCCTGATGGTCTGAGGTCCGAACCCGATGGCAAGAATCCCTTTTTCTTTCAGCTTGTCAAGGAATACCCCGCTGGTCATTTTTCCGGAGAGGGTAAAAATAACTATGTTGGTCTGGATCGGGAAAACATTGTCTACGAAAGGACAGACCTGGAGAAGGTTACCGATTTTGGCCGCCCGAAGATGATCGTCGGCGAGCCTGGGAATGTGATGATCGAGGGCGTAGATCCCGGCGGCTGCTAGGAACCCGGATTGCCTCATGGCACCGCCGAAAAGTTTCCGCACCCGCCGGGATCGATGGATGAAGTCGCGGGAACCAAGCAGGACTGATCCAACCGGTGCGCCAAGTCCCTTGGAGAGGCAGATCGATACGGTATCAAAGAGCTTGCCGGTTTCAATCGGATCAACACCTGTGGCAACCATCGCGTTGAAAAAACGGGCGCCGTCAAGGTGAAGGTTAAGTGTGTGCTCACGGCAGAACCTGCTGATTTTCGTCAACTCAGCAGGATCGTAGCAGCTTCCTCCGCCACGGTTGGAAGTATTCTCGATAACAACCAGCTTTGATACAGGATGGTGAATGTCGTCAGGATTGATATTGGATGCTATCTGCTCTGCCCTGATCCTTCCCCTGTCGCCCTCTATTAAACGCACCGATGCCCCGGAGTTGAATGCAATACCACCGCCTTCGTATTTGTACACGTGGGATCCGGCTTCGCAGATCACCTCGTCGCCCGGACGGGTATGCACGTTGATGGCAATCTGGTTGGTCATCGTGCCGGAAGGGCAAAACAGGCCGGCCTCCATACCGAACATAGAAGCAGCTTTTTTTTCAAGGGCAATGACGGTCGGGTCATCACCAAATACATCATCGCCTATCTGTGCTGAAAGAATCGCATCCAGCATCCCCGGTGTGGGCCGGGTAACAGTATCACTACGTATGTCAATCATTTGATCACTTTAACTATCTTATTCTGACGATAAAAATACAACTTCTTTTTAGTACTTTAGCCTCCTAATTTGGAATACCATGATCAACCAGCAGCTAATAAAACCCAACAGTATTGTGGTCGTCGGAGGTTCGAACGACTGGCACAAACCCGGAGGAGCTGTCCTTCAGCACCTGATCGAGACAGGTTACAGAGGCGAACTCTTCGTGCTGAATCCAAAGGAGGATATCGTACAGGGTATTCAAAGTTACCGCGACCCGGCGTTGTTGCCAGATGTTGACCTCGCTATCATCGTTATCCCGGCAAAGTTCGTCGTGGATATAGTTGATATTCTTGCTCACCAGAAAAATACCCGGGCGTTCATCGTAATTTCGGCCGGTTTCAGCGAAGAGAGCAAAGAAGGGAAGATCCTGGAAGACAAGCTGGTGGAAATCGTGAACAGCGTGAATGGAGCCCTGATCGGACCGAACTGCATCGGCGTTCTTTCCCCGTTCTACGCTGGGGTCTTTACCAGGCCAATACCAACGTTACACCCTCGTGGATTTGATTTTATATCAGGTTCTGGTGCCACAGCCTGCTTTATCATGGAAGCAGGAATCCCGATCGGGATGAGGTTTGCTCGTGTTTTCTCCGTTGGGAACAGCGCCCAGATCGGCGTGGAGGATATTCTGAAATATATGGACGAGACATTTGATCCGGCCACAAGTTCATTCAACAAACTGCTGTACCTGGAAACGATTCATAACCCTGAACTTTTCTTAAAGCATGCCTCTTCCCTGATCCGGAAAGGATGTAACATCGCAGCTATCAAGGCAGGAACGAGCGAAGCCGGTACGCGCGCCGCATCCTCCCACACGGGGGCACTGGCAAGTCCGGATACAGCAGTGGAAGCTCTTTTCAGAAAAGCCGGGATCGTTAGATGTTTCGGCCGAAATGAACTGATCAATGTCGCTTCCGTGTTTAAATTCCCCAAACTGAAAGGAAAAAATATCGCTATCATCACACATGCCGGCGGACCTGCAATTATGTTGACGGATGCCCTGTCAGCGAATGGCATGGGCGTCCCCAAACTGGAAGGACCTGACGCAGAAGAATTATACAAACATCTTCATCCGGGATCTTCTGTTTCCAACCCGATTGATTTTCTGGCTACCGGAAATGCCGAGCAGCTTTCCCTGATCATTGACTATGCTGAGAAGAAGTTCGATGAAATCGACGGAATTGTCGTGATTTTCGGAACCCCCGGACTGGATAGGGTGTTTAACGAATACGGGATAATCGATGAAAAGATGAAGGTCTGCAAGAAGCCTATTTTTCCAATCCTTCCATCCATTATGACAGCCGGAGAAGAGATCAGGGATTTTATCAGTTGGGGGCACACCTACTTTCCTCAGGAAGTCCTGTTCGCTAAAGCTCTTGCCCGCGTTTACAACACACCTCCGCCAGCTTCCCTGAAGCCGGCACACCCACCGGTTGATGAAAAAACAATCAGGAGAATAATTGACCAATCGTCAGATGGGTATATCTCTCCTTCCGAGATCCAGGGATTACTTGATGCCTGCCAGATCCCAAGAGCAGGAGAAGCAGTCGTTTCAACAGCAGATGAGGCGAAAGCTGCTGCTGATAAACTTGGATTTCCTGTTGTTATGAAAGTAGTGGGTCCCGTACATAAGTCAGATGTTGGAGGAGTTGTTTTGAATGTCAAGGATGAAAAGACATTGACTGCGGAGTTTGACCGGATGATGAAGATTCAGGATACCACTGGTATTTTGATTCAACCGATGTTGTCGGGCACAGAGCTGTTCATCGGAGCCAAGTATGAGGGCGGGTATGGGCATCTGATCCTCTGTGGATTGGGAGGAATATTCATCGAAGTGCTGAAAGATACTACTGTGGGCCTTGTTCCTCTTGGTTCGGAAGAAGCACTCTATATGATCCGGCAACTGAAAAGTTATAAAATCATCCAGGGAGTTCGAGGGAAAGAGGGGGTCAACGAAATGTTGTTCGCTGAGATTATGGTAAAACTATCAGCCCTGATACAGGTCGCACCTGAGATCAAAGAGCTGGATTTCAATCCTTTGCTGGCAAAAGGAGACTCAATTGTTGTAGTTGATGCGCGGGTTCGCGTGGAAAAGGTAAGAGGGTAAGAGAGTGAGAGAGTAAGAGAGTGAGAGGTAAGAGGTAAGAGGAAGAGGGAAGCTTGAAACGAAGACTGTAAAGGCGAGGCATGCCTCGCCTCTCATCCGGCATCCAAGATCCAGTATCCAGGATCCCGCATCCCGTATCCCACATCCCACATCCCGTATCCCTATTCGCCAATTGTTCAGATGTTGATATCGAATCCCAGCTGTTCGAGGAAGTAGAGGACAATAACCGGTTTCATGATGATCGTAAAAATCAATCCGAATAAAGCTCCCCACAGATGTGCATCATGCCCGATATTGTCTTTCGCCCTTCGGCTCATCCAATACTCATAGCCAACGTAAAGCACACCAAAAAGAATGGCAGGAATGCCAACAGGGATAAAAAAGATATAGATCTTTTGCAGTGGAGCGATCAGGATGCTTGAAAAGACGATGGCGGAGACCGCGCCGGAAGCTCCTACTGAACTATAAAAGACATCATTTTTATGTTTTCCGAATGATGGTATTATGGAAAGCAGCAAAGCTCCAACATAGAGCAAAAGAAAATAGAGAACATATTTGCTGTTGAAATAGTACCTGTAAGCTTTTTCGACCATGCTGCCGAACGAGTAGAAGACGAACATATTAATGAACAGGTGAACCCAACCGGCATGTAAAAAACCATATGTAAAAAATCGGTACCATTGTCCGCTGTGCTTGACATCATATGGGTTGAACTTGAACCTGCTGAAAAGGGTGTCGTTGTTGAACCCAAGGATAGACACAAGGACTGTAACGGCAATGATTGCTATTGTAACTTCCATATAAGAATGTGATATTCAGATAGTTATTCTGATTTCTCTGTTTTTGCTCCTTCTTTGGTATAATCAATTTCAGAACCGAGAACACTATGTGGGATCATATAGACAGCGAACAATACAATTGCGGCCGCAACCGCCCAGCCCTTTTTCTCTCTTTTCCAAATCTGGTAGATGAGCGCAACCAACCAGAAAATGAATGCCAGCAGGGACTTATTATCTGTAAGGTCATGACCGAAAGGCCATCCGGTCCAGTAGGCATCAAACGCATATTTCTGCATGATCGGTCCCAGGATCATACCGCCAATGGTAAGGAAGATAAGCGTTAACCATGTATAGAGATAGGTGTATTTTAATTTGAACAGCACCTCAAAGGCTGTGCGTGTACTGAACAGCATCGCTAGGAAAATCGTGATGATGTGCGCTATCAGGATTCCCATCGGAACAAAACCTTTGAAACGGATAATAGCCGGTTCTTCATTCAGCAGGTAGACGTTGCCTTCTTTCTGAAGGGTTATCTGATACATGACTTTTCCCGCCAATTCCTGGTGAGGGATATACCCGACCAGGTTTTCACCCTGACGCTCCATCATGGTGGTACTCCATTCATCATGACTTTTATACCGTTTTAATTTTATCGATCCTGAAACTCCCGGATCTGCTATGGTCAGTTTGATCGGAGCGTCATCACTTCCGTCGTAAGTACGGATCAGTTTGTATTTGTATGTCGTCCCATCGATTACAACTTTTCCCCTTATTTCATAAGTGGGGCCGGTTGTCCGCTGATAATAACCGGCGGCTACTGTTAATATGAAGGCTAACGTCCAGAGAAGAAAGGATTTTAGTTTTGGATTCATGTCTCAGATGTAAATATATAGATGATATTTTGTTTGCAAATGTAATCATTTCCCAATTTCTTTAGACAGGGTCTCAATCATCTTTTGATGGATGCTCGTCCGGATATTCATTCTGGAAATTTTTGTATTACCGGCGTCAGGACATACCCTGTTTGAAAGAAATACATAGATCAGTTTATTCTCCGGATCAGCCCAGATATAGGTCCCTGTAAATCCGGAATGTCCAAAGCTGGCGGGTGATACGTCCTTGCAGGTAGGTCCCAGCGGATCGTATTCAGGCAATGGCTTGTCGAATCCCATGCCTCTCCGGTTATCTTTCCCAGGGAACTGTTTCCTGGTAAATTCATGAACAGTTGAAGGAAGCAAATACTGTTTTCCCCCATATTCACCATTATTCAAAAGCATCTGAAGGATAACTGCCAGATCGTAGGCGTCGCTGAACAAACCGGCATGACCGGAGAGACCGCCGAGCATGGCTGCTCCCGGATCATGAACATCTCCCCTCAAAAGTTGTTTCCTGAAGAGGGTATCATATTCGGTGGGCATGATCCTTTCTGAAGGAAACCGGTCACTGGGATGGAAGCTCAGCGTGGTGAGTCCCAAAGGAATGTAAAAGGTTTTGTCGAGATATTCAGGAAGGGACTCGCCTGTTTTTCTTTCAATCAGCTTTTGCAAAAGATAAAATCCAAGATCGCTGTATTTGTATTTTTTATCCGGCCTTAGCTTAGACTTAATGATCCAGGTATAGATGCTGTCGCAATAATCCCGCTTCATATAGAGATTCTCTGCAACCCTGATAGGATAAAGCGGGGAGAAGGTGGTGTCATAAATATCCATTTCCGCCACGCTGTCACCAAGAGTCATCTCGTAAAATGGTATCCAGGGGTGGAGGCCGGCCTGGTGTGCCATTACCTCCCTGATGGTGATGCGTTCCTTATCCGTTGCACGTAATTCTGGAAGGTGCATGGACAGGGGGTCGTCAGGATTGATCTTCCCTTCTTCATAAAGCTTCATCATGGCCAGGGTCGTCGCCGTCACTTTTGTGAGTGAAGCAATATCATACAGATCCGTTCTTTTTACTGTCGTTGTGTCCCCGTAAGCCGGATTGCCAAATGATTTATAATAGAAAATTTTGCCGTCTTTTGCAAACAAGACCTGGCAACCAGGGTAGGCGGCTGAGTCGATCCCGTTGACGATCAAACTATCGACCGGTGCAAGGTCCATGGATGGAATTCCGATCTCTTCAGGAACAGCGAACTCTAGCCTGGATTTATCGAATTTCATCCCCGTGCCGGAGGGGAATCCGTCTGCCGTAACGGGGAGTTTACCGACAGGAGCGATACCCCCGAAAATGATCTCCGCTGCAACCTCCTCTGAAATGGGTTGATCCTGGTAGGTGACCAGGATAGACTCAATCCCCGGGCTGTTCGTAAAGAACTGGAGGATATAAGGACTCCCGAAGACAGCAAGTACCGTCCGTTTTTTCTTGCTGATGTCATTGATGAATTCAAAAACCTGGTCTGGATTTCCAAATTGGTTGGCAGGATATAGGTTATTTCTGTGCAGCCCAATAATGACAAGGTTATATGAATCAAGGATCTTCTCCAAGTCCTTGAACGATTCGGCTGAAGATTGTTTTAAGATCTGGAAATTGGTCACTTTAGCATACCAGCCAAGGGATTCCTGGAAATATGTGGGTTGTGTATTACCAATAGAAACACAGGCAATATTTCTTCTCTGAAGCAGGGTTAGCGGAAGCAGGTTGTTTTCGTTCCGCACAAGGGTGACAGCAGTTTTGTATATCCTGTTAGTGATCTGTACCGAACGCGCTGAATTCAGGTCGGATGTCAGATTCCCTGGTTCTACCGGTTGGTAAAAGTCCAGTCCGAGATCAAATTTAAGTTTCAGGATATTCCGGCATTTTTCAGCGATGATCTCCCTGGAAATGGTGCCGTCATCAACGGCTTTCCGGATAGAATCCACTGCCAGTGAAACATCCTGGGGAAGCAGCAAAATATCATTTCCCGCCAGGAGGGCCTTTACTTCGATACTGCCGGGGGGAAAGAATTTTGTCACGCCTTTCATATCCAGGGCATCGGTAATTGCCAATCCCTTGAAGCCCATTTCTTCTTTCAGCAGACCGGTCACAATACGGTGAGAGAGAGTTGAAGCGAGTTCTGGCGTTGAATCGAAAGCCGGGATGTATAGATGGGCAACCATGATTCCTTTGATTCCGTTCCTGATCACATGAAGGAACGGAAACAACTCAACCTCCTTCATGCGTTCTTTCCGGTGATTGATAACGGGCAGGTCCAGATGGGAGTCGGTATCTGTATCTCCATGGCCCGGAAAATGCTTTGCGGTGGAAATAATGCCGTTATCCTGCAATCCCTTCATGTAGCACAGGCCTTTCCTGGACACAGCAGCAGGGTCTTCTCCGAATGACCTGAAACTGATCACGGGATTCAGAGGGTTGTTGTTCACATCCACAACCGGCGCCAGGTTCAAATGGATACCCATTCGTTTGCAGTCTCTTGCTATCGCGCATGCCATTTCATAAGTCAGAGAATCATTAACAGATGCCCCCAGTGTCATCTGAAAAGGGAAGTCGGGAACACTATCCAATCTCATCCCCAATCCCCATTCTGCATCGATCGCAACCAGGAGAGGTGTTTTGGCCGTTTGTTGCCAGTAGTTTGTGAGAAGTGCCTGAGCGACCGGACTTCCCTGGAAAAAACATACCCCGCCGATGTTATACCTGCGGATAATTCCGGCCATGCTGTCGTTGTATGACTGATCCCGGTTGGAATAGGCCCGCACAACCAGGAGTTGGGCAATTTGCTGGTCGATGGAGAGTGAGAGGAAGACAGAGTCTACCCATCGTTTTTTACGAATTTCATAATAATTTATGGATTGTTGCGAATTGGAGGAAGTGATCACCTGGTATGACACCAGCAGGAGCAGAATGACGAGGATGTTTGATCTCATTTTACCTCAGGTTATCTGTAAAAGTGCAAAAATAGCTTTTTAAATCTTATCCCTTTTTATTAACACCGGGGCGACTGAAAAATGTAAAAGGTCTATCTTTGAAAACATCGACTCATTCCATTAAATATATCATTTTCAATGCTATCAACAACCGATTTAACAATTATTGCTTCACAGGTAAGGCGGGATATCATCCGTATGGTACATGGTGCTGCCTCAGGGCATCCGGGAGGATCTCTGGGTGCGGCAGATTTTCTGGTTGCCCTCTATTTTACCATTATGAGACCTGATCCAAACAAATTTTGCATGGATGGAACAAATGAAGATCTATTTTTTCTTTCCAATGGTCATATCTCTCCTGCATGGTACAGTGTGCTGGCCCGGTATGGATTTCTTAAACTTACTGAGCTGGAAACCTTCAGAAAGCTTGAAACCAGGTTACAAGGACACCCGTCGGTGCTTGACGGCGCCCCGGGCATCAGGATCGCATCGGGCTCACTGGGACAAGGATTATCAGTTGCACTTGGAGCGGCTATAAGCAAAAAACTCAATGGCGACAAACACACGGTGTACTGCCTTATGGGAGATGGCGAGCTGCAGGAGGGCCAGAACTGGGAGGCTTTCATGTTTGCAGCCGCAAAAGGGATTGATAACATCATTGCTACGGTCGATTACAATAAAAAGCAGATAGACGGACCTGTGGACAAAGTCCTCTCCCTGGGAGATCTGAAAGCAAAACTGGAGGCTTTTGACTGGCAGGTACTGGAGATGAACGGGAATGATATGGCAGATATTCTGGACCATCTGACGGAGGCAAAAAAACAATTAAACAGAGGAAAACCCGTTATCATTATCATGCATACCCAGATGGGGTACGGAGTTGACTATATGATGGATAACCATGAATGGCATGGTGTTCCGCCAAATGATGAACAGGCGGTTCGTGCACTTGAACAGATTGAAGAGACAATGGGAGACTTTTAATATACGAAGTACGATTTACGATTTACGGATATTAATTTCGGGATGATAATGAGAGCTGGTTCTGTCCTGTTTCTTCTTTTAATTGCAGTCACGGTTGGTCTGGCACAGTCTCAGGTAACCAAGGAGAAAGATATTCCAAAGCCGCTGACCAGGATCCTGTTCGTTTTTGATGCTTCGCAAAGCATGATCGGCCGCTGGGAGAGCGACACCAAATTTAATATCGCGACACGCCTTTTCTCAAACATTCTGGATAGCCTGAGGGGGACACCAAACCTGGAGTTGGCGCTTAGGTTATACGGTCACCAGCACAATTACCCTCCCGGGGACTGCAGCGATACAAGGCTGGAAGTGCCGTTCAGCGAGGATAACACATCCAGGATCAAAAAAGTCCTCAAGGGGGTATCACCCAAAGGAATTACCCCGATTGCATTTTCACTCTCTGAAGCGGCGAATGATTTTCCTCCTTGCAACAGCTGCAGGAATATCATCATCCTCATCACCGATGGCATTGAAGAATGCAGCGGGGATCCTTGCCTGGTTTCTGCCGATCTGCAGCGACAGGGAATAATCCTGAAACCATTCATTGTGGGGATTGGCCGTAGTTTCCAGGAACAATTCGAATGCATCGGAACCTATTTTGATGCAAAGGATGAAGATGAATTTAGGACAGCTCTGAAGGTGATCATTTCAAGAGCCCTGAACCCGACTACAATCCAGGTCAACCTGCTTGATACGTGGAGGGATCCCAAGGAGACAAATGTAAACATGACCTTTTATGATAACACATCAGGAAAGATCAGATACAACCTGGTCCACGCAATGAACAGCAAAGGGGTTCCTGACACGCTGGAGATAGATCCGCTTGTAGTATATAATATTGTAGTGCATACGATCCCTCCGGTCAGAAAAGACAGCATTAAACTTACTCCCGGCACCCATAATGTGGTTGGCATTGACGCCCCCCAGGGATTCCTTGCATTCAGGGCTGCCGCAAATGCCACGTTGAAAAACATGCCGTGCATCATCCGGAAAACAGGAACATTTGAAACAGTGAACGTTCAGCAGTTTGACCAGGTAGAAAAGTATCTCACGGGTTCCTATGATGCAGAGATTCTCTGCCTTCCGAGGATTGCAGTGGAAAAAATAGAGATCCGTCAGAATCACACAACAACTGTTGAGATCCCCAGGCCCGGGATAGCTGTGATCCAGACCACCACAAACGGTTATGGCAGCCTTTACCAGGTGAACAACGGGAAACTGACCTGGTTGTACAACATGAAAGATACTCCTGCCCATATGGAAACATTGTACCTTCAGCCAGGGGATTATTCCGTTGTTTTTCGTTCCAAATACTCGAACAAGACATTTTATACCATCGAGAAGAACTTTACAATCAATCCTGGTCAGACAACCAATGTGAGACTTTATGATTAGTTCTCTGAGTATAGTCCTAAATCCCTGTTATGCCCCTGATTCACCCGCCTGTCTAGCGAAGAGGCCTGAAGGGGACTTTTTAAAGTACGAATTACGATCTAGGAGTGAGAAGAGGTAAGTTAATTGGTTCGCTGGTTTTGATGTTTTTTAGCCTGGGAGTTACAGGGCAGCCGGTTTTTCGACAGGCTGAAGAGTCCCCGTTGACCCGCATCCTGATCGTGTTTGACGCTTCACAGAGTATGGCTGAGTTATGGCAGAGTGATACCAAATACAGGACAGCGGTGAAGGTGCTTTCCGGGATCCTGGACAGTTTGCAGGGATATAACAACCTTGAGATCGGCCTGCGGGTATACGGACCCAAAAGAGCACCTGGACCTGATTGTGAGGATTCCTATATCATGGTCCCTTTTGGAAAAAATACATTTGCACCGATCAAATCAATACTGAACGGGTTATCACCCCAGGGAACAACTCCGATTGCATATTCACTGGAGGAAACGGTAACGGATTTTACACACTGCGATAACTGCCGAAATGTTGTTATCCTCATTTCCGATGGATTGGAGGCTTGTAACGGAGATCCCTGCGAGGTTTCGAGGTCACTCCAGCAGAAGGGGATCTTTTTAAGGCCGTTCATTGTGGGAATAGGCGAAAACCTGCAAACCCAATTCAACTGTATAGGTAATTTCTATGACGCATCCAACGAAGCAGAATACAAGCGGGCACTGGAAACAATCGTTGCCACTACGCTTAAAGGGGCTTCTGCCCAGGTAAACCTGTTGGACCGGTCGGGAAACCCAACCCAGACAGATGTGGAAGTGACATTATTTAACACCGTTACAGGTTCGCCGAAATACGGCTTCATTCATACGTTGAACGAGGTCGGATTGCCCGACACTATTAAGCTGGATCCTCTTGTGGCCTATGATGTGGTTGTGCAAACGATTCCTCCGATAAGAAAGGAGAATGTCTGGATTGAACCGGGGAAGCATACGACCATCCGGTTGGATGCTGCACAAGGCATTCTCTCATTTATCAGTGAAGATGAACATGGATTCTCCTGCATCATAAGAAAAAGCGGTACCCGGGAAGCAATCCATACCCAGTCGACCCGTCAGAATGAGAAGTACCTTGCAGGATTTTACGATATCACTGTGCTGACAATGCCAAGGATGAATTTCATGAATGTCGAGATCATCCCGGATGTGGTCACACAACTGCGTATTCCGCCAACAGGGAATTTGACAGTCAAACAGTTGTTACCCATGGTGGGTTCGATATATATGGAACTACCCGCTGATAAAGATAGCATAGGGGAGATGTTGTGGGTTGATCATCTGCGCCCGGATCAGCTAGTTGCGACATTCCAGCTGCAGCCAGGCAATTATGTTGCCATTTATCGTTTGAAATCTTCTGCAAAGCAGTCTGATACACAGGAGAAGCGTTTTACGGTTGAAGCGGGCAAGAATGTTTTGGTAGAGTTGTAATGAGAGGCAACAGGCAACAAGTAACAGGTAACAAGTAACAGGTAACATACAACTAAAATGAACAACTACACAAATCAAGGTTCAAAAGACACCCGTTCAGGTTTTGGAGAGGCACTTTTAGAACTTGGCAGGGAAAATGAGAATATCGTTGCTCTCTGTGCTGATCTGACCGGGTCGCTGAAAATGAATGAATTTGCCAGGGAGTTTCCTCAGCGGTTTTTTGAGGTAGGAATAGCCGAAGCCAATATGATAGGGCTTGCCGCTGGTATGACGATAGGGGGAAAGATTCCATTTACCGGGACTTTTGCAAATTTCTCTACGGCAAGGGTTTATGATCAGATAAGGCAGTCGGTTTCCTATTCGAAGAAGAATGTGAAAATCTGTGCTTCTCACGCTGGTGTAACATTGGGTGAGGATGGAGCGAGCCATCAGAGCCTGGAGGATATCGGTATGATGAAAATGCTGCCATTCATGACCGTGATCAATCCGTGCGATTTCAATCAGACTAAGGCTGCCACCAAAGCAGTAGCCTCGCATGAGGGGCCTGTATATCTGCGGTTCGGCCGGCCCAAAGTAGCCAATTTTACGCCTCCCGAACAGGAATTTATCATCGGAAAGGCTTTGTTGCTGGAAGAAGGAAAGGATGTGTCAATTTTTGCAACAGGCCACCTCGTCTGGAAAGCGCTGGAAGCTTCCAGGATACTAGCCGGGGAAGGCATTCAAGCCGACGTGATCAACATTCACACAATCAAACCTCTCGATAATGAGGCAGTTCTGGCTTCCGTAAGAAAGACCGGATGTGTTGTTTCTGCCGAAGAACATATGCGCAACGGAGGGCTTGGCGATAGCATCGCACAGCTCCTGGTGCGTAATTATCCTGTGCCGATGGAGATGGTGGCTGTCGATGATAAATTCGGGGAGAGTGGAAAACCCGAAGAACTTCTGGCACGGTATGGACTTGACACTCCTGATATCGTCAAAGCGGTCCAAAAGGTCATTTCCAGAAAATGGAAAAAAGCCTGAATGGCCAGGCGAAAGATCGTTTACGAATGTTTTTTCGGTACGTGGGGTGTCAGTAATACCGGAATTTCCTTATCCACGTACAATGGAACCGTTTCGATTGTCACATTGCTGGTATCAAGCCCTAAAGCCCGCACTTCACTGATACCGAATTTCTTGAAGACAGCATACATGTCCATGATAAACTGTTCCCTGGGAGGAAAATCAAAGTCGTAATTCTGGATCCGGTCGATGACAATAAATCGGAAGTCGCTCATAATGTGAAATTTCCGGAGAGAATCATACCGGCTCACAAGGTCTATTTCATTGTTGCGGCTCATATCTTCAATCACCTGATGGAAAAACAGGTTTACCCGTGGTTGTACCTTGAAACCGATCTTGAAATCAACTTTGATCATGATATCCGGGATCAGGTGCGTGATCTTGTATTCAAGCATATGTGGTTCGTCAAGGATATCGACATGCAGCAGCCAGTATACATCAGCACGCTTCGGTTGCTTGTTTAGCATGGAATAAATGATCTTTGTCTCAACTTCAGAGGTCTTGTTTGCTTTGGTCAGGAATACAAGGTGAGTGGCATATTTCGGAACGGATGTATCAGCATGAAGTTCAGTAATGATCTCCGCGTAGTTTTCAATTTTTGCAAATTCGATGAAGGAGTTCTTTATTTTCCGGCCGCTGAACCAAACATACATCACAACGAACAACAAACTGCCAAGAATGAATGTGAACCATCCGCCGTATATGAATTTATTGAGGTTTGCTACCAGGAAGGAGCCTTCAATAAACAGGTAGATTGCCAGGAAAAGACCGATGAGGTATACCGGAACCTTTCTGTAAAAAAGGTATACACTCAGCAGCAATGTTGTCATCAGCATCGTAATGTTGATCGTCAGACCGTATGCAGCTTCCATGTTTGCTGATTTCTGGAAGAACAACACCACGAAAACACAGCAAAAATAAAGGATCCAGTTTATGCTGGAGATGTACATCTGCCCTTTGATATTTGTCGGGTAGTTGATCTTGATTTTGGGCCAGAAATTCAGGGAAATGGCTTCACTGATCAACGTAAAAGAGCCTGTGATCATAGCCTGACTGGCAATGACAGCGGCAATGGCTGCGATGCCAATACCGAACATCAGGAACCAGGGAGGCATGATTGCAAAGAAAGGATTTGTCCACTCGTTCACATTGTCAACGTTAATCAGGATCCAGGCCCCCTGGCCAAAGTAATTCAGCAACAACGTGGTCTTTACATAGGTCCAGGAAATCCGGATGTTTTTCAGTCCGCAGTGACCCAGGTCAGAATACAGGGCATCAGCACCCGTTGTGCATAGGAAAACCGCACCCAGTAAAAGGAATCCTTCAGGGAAATGCGTCAGAAAATAATACCCGTAGTAGGGGTTGAAAGCTTTGAGAATCACAGGATACTGGATGATCTGTATTAGTCCTAACGTGCCCAGCATCGTGAACCATACCAGCATGATGGGTCCGAATGAATTCCCCACGACTTTGGTGCCGTATTTTTGAATAAAGAACAGGATGGTGATGATAATCAGGGCGATAGGTGCAACAGGGATCCTGGGATTGACAATAATCAGCCCCTCCACAGCTGATACAATGGTGATGGCGGGTGTTATCACACCATCCGACAGCAGGGTGCAACCTCCGATCATTGCGAAAAGAAAAGCCCATCTCGCACGTTTCCGGATGAGCGCAAAAAGAGCGAAAATCCCTCCTTCCCCTTTATTGTCTGCGCGAAGGGTAACTGTAATATATTTGATTGTGGTTTGCAGTGTAAGGGTCCAGACGACAAGAGACAAGCCCCCGAGGATAAACATTTCAGAGATCGTATCAGCACCATGGATGATAGCTCTCATCACGTACAGCGGGGACGTCCCGATGTCTCCGTAAATGATCCCGAGGGTGATCAGCACACCGGCGGTTGAAGCGCCACTAATCTGACTCTTATGACCCGATCGGCTCATGTGTTGTTTTTCCGTTTTCTGTTTCCCAGGTAATTTTTAGCTGCAGCAATTATTATAGGCAGAATTGAGACAAAGATAATTCCTAAAATGGCGATGGTAAAATTATTTTTAATCAACGGGATGTTCCCAAAGAAAAATCCGGCCAGGGTGAAGAGGGAGACCCAGATGATATTTCCAATGATACTAAAGGATACGAACCGGATGTAGTGCATAGTCCCCACGCCGGCAACAAATGGTGCAAACGTACGGATGATTGGCATGAACCGGGCGATGATAATGGTGATCCTTCCGTGTTTCTCGTAAAATTTATGGGTTTGATCCAGGTATTCACGCTTGATCAGCCTGTAATTTTTTTCATATACCGTATTTCCCAGGAACTTGCCAATGAAATAGTTGGTATTATCCCCCAGGAATGCAGCTGTGATCAGCAGCGGGATGATCACCCACACACTGAGGGGATTGCCGGTCATGGCGGCGATGGTCCCGGCAGCAAAAAGGAGCGAATCGCCCGGCAGGAAAGGGGTGACGACGAACCCTGTTTCCATGAAAATGATAGCAAAGAGGATCAGGTAAGTCCAGGTCTGGTAATCCGTTACGATCTGGAGGAGGTGCTTGTCGATGTGGAGGATAAAATCGATTAAATACTTCAGGAGGTCCAGCATGCTTTATGGGGTTCAGTTAGGGGGCAAAGATAAACTTTTTTACATCCGGATGATCCCTTCCTTATGGTCCGAGTACCGGAACACCAGCTTAAGCAGCAATGGGGTAACTAATGTTGTGATTAATGCCAGCAAAACAAGTATTGAAAAGAGCTGAACATCGATAAGGTTCTTTGTAAGCGCAATATTTGCAATAGCCAGTGCCATTATCCCTCCGGCGTTGATGCCGATGCCAAGAATAAATGCGTTTGCTGTAGTCAACCCCGTCAACCTGCCACCAATAAATCCACCTATTATTTTACTGGCAAAAACGGCCATGGTCAAAATCGCTAACAGGGTAAAGTCATTTAAAACCCTGATGTTGAATGAAGCTCCCATTGCGGCAAAAAAGATGGGAGTAAGAAATCCGGATGTAATTCCTGAAGCCGCTTCTTTCACCCGTTTGAAATCGTTTCTCGATACAATTGTCCTTGGAATAAGTATCGTCCCGAAAAATGCACCGATAATAAAGTACATGCCCAGAAGTTCGGATATGCTGGCAAACACCAGGATAAACAGCATAACAAGGGCAAACATGGATTCTTTTCCCTTGAGAAATAGAAGCAGCCGGTCGAGTTGTGTGGTAATGAAATCAAGTTTCCTGGAAGCAAATCTAATTACCTGATATGCTATATATAATAATGCTATCAGGAGGAGGAGCTTCATGGTCGTAATGCCAACTGAGACAGCGAATTGCCTGATTGACCTGGCTTCTCCTGGAAAATCAAGCAAAATTCCAAGGATCAGGAGGGAAGCAATGTCGTTAAAGATGGCAACAGAGATGATCTGTTGTCCGATTGAAGTTTGCAGTTTTCCCAGGTCCATTAAGATCCTGATAGTCACAGGAAGAGCTGTAATGGCGATACATAATCCAAGGAATAAAGAGAAGAAGGGATTGTATCCAAAAAAGAAACCAACGGAGACGCCTGTAATAAAAGGGATCAGAAATCCGAAAACCGCAAGCCAGAAGGTTCCTGGCTTAAAGGATTTACGTATCTCTTCAGGTGATATTTCCATCCCGGCCATGACAATCAACAGAAAGACAGCAAGATCTGTAATTACATTGAGTTCCGGCGATGGGGTAACCAGGTTAATCACCGAAGGGCCAAGGAGAACACCGGCCAATACCTCGCCAACCATGGCCGGAGCCCCGATCCTTTCAAAGAGTTCCCCCATTACCCTTGCTGATAATAATAGCAACAACAGTGTTACAATTAACGGCAACTGGAGATGAGCCACGGGAGGCATAAAAGAAGTGTAGGGAAATCCAGGCAAAGTTAAATCATTTTATCCTTACTATTTTCGAATATCTTTGCCTGTGTAATTATTCAAATTTCTCGATTTGCTGACCGACCCGTTCATTATTCTTGGAACCCAGACCACAATCCTTGAGATCATTGCAGTTGTATGCGGACTCTCCAGTGTCTGGTTCATGAAAAAGGAAAATATCCTTGTATACCCATTTGGTATAATCAATGTCCTGATTTACGTATATATCTGTTATACATCAAGGCTTTATGCCTATGCCGGAATCAATATCTTCTATGCCGGGATGAGTGCGTATGGCTGGTACAATTGGGTGAGGAAGAACAAAAAGGATGAGCGGATCAGGATATCCCACCTTTCTTTAAAAGAGGTTTCATTCTATGTTATACTAATTGTCCTATTCTTTTTCATTTTGAAGCTCCTTCTCCGGCAATTTACCGACAGTGAAATACCTTCCTGGGATGCATTTACCACTGCTGTCTATATCATTGCCATGTGGCTTCTGGCAAAGAAAAAGATCGAACACTGGCTTCTGTGGATTATCGGCGATATCATTTCGATCGTGATGTTTGCCTGGCTTGGACTGTTCTTCAGTTCATTCCAGTTCCTGGTGTTTACACTCATTGCTGTCTTTGGATTTATCGAATGGAGAGGGAAAATCGTGGGACGAAGAACGAAAGACTGACGACTGAGGACTGAAGACTGAAGACTGAAGACTGAAGACTGAAGACTGACGACTGAGGACTGAGGACTTCTGATGAATATTGCTCTATGATAAAAAAAATCGCAATCACCGGACCTGAATCAACGGGTAAGTCGATGCTTGCCATGCAACTGGCCGAACACTATGGGACGGTCTGGGTACCTGAGTTTGCCAGGGAGTATATTGACAAACTGGGAAGACCCTATGTTGAAAGTGATATCCTGGAGATTGCGAAAGGTCAGTTGTTGCTGGAGCTGGCTGCAGAAAAGAGAATTGCAGTGCCGCCAAATCAGACGAATTACCTGTTCTGTGACACAGAACTTCTTGTGACAAAGATCTGGAGTGAAGTAAGATTCGGACATTGCGATCCCTGGATACTGAAAAAGATCGAAACACGCGTATACGATATTTACCTGTTATGTTACATTGACTTACCTTGGGTGGATGATCCGCAACGTGAGCATCCTGAGATGAGGGAGCACCTGTTCAACCTCTATCATGAAGAATTGCTTGAACGGAACCTGAATTTCAGGGTTGTATCCGGAATCGGGGAGGCCAGGCTGAATAAGGCAATAAACTTTATCGATGCCTGTTTAATTGCTCCTTCGTCAACTTCGTAATTCGTTAATCGTCAATCATAAATTGTAAATCGTAAATCGTAAATCGTAAATTTGTTACATGTCTTCCTCCCCTCTGAATATCCTGTTTCTTCCCAGATGGTACCCGCACAAGTACGATCCGATGCCTGGGTTATTTATTGAGAGGCAGGCCCGGGCACTTTCAGCCCGTCACCAGGTTTTGGTGCTTTATGTTCATCCTGATCCCGATTGTTCGAGCGAGTTCGAGATTGACTTTTCTGTTGAACATGGGGTTACCGTTGTCAGGGTTTATTATAAAACTCCGGACATCTTTGTGCCTGGATTCAGCCAGATTACGAATATGATAAATTTTTACAGGGCTCATGTCAGGGGATTGGAAGTTATTGGAGAATTTAAACCTGATCTGGTGCATTCACACATTTTAACCCGCGAAGCTGTAATCGGGCACCTGTTCAGCCGTCGGTACAAGGTACCTCATGTGATCTCCGAGCATTGGTCCAGGTACTTACCGCAAAACCATTCATATACCGGTCACATAAGGAAATCAGTTTCCCGGTATGTTGTGGGGAAGGCAAAGGCTGTTATTGCAGTTTCAGAGGTTCTGAAAAATGCCATGATTTCCTCCCGCCTTCAAAACGATCACTATTTTGTGGTTCCGAATGTAGTAGATCCGCACCGGGAAACGCCACTGCCCGATCATACGAATAACCCCCGGAAGCAGATCCTGCATGTCTCCTGCTTTGACGACCGTTCCAAAAATATTACCGGGTTGCTGCTGTCGGTCTCTGCTCTTGCAGAAAAGAGATCAGATTTTCAGCTTATTCTTGCAGGAGAGGGTCCCGACCTTGAGAAGATGAAGGAACTTGCAGATTCGCTTGGGTTGTTACAATATACGGTCTTGTTTACGGGTCTGAAAGAAGGGGATGATCTTGCTGCGTTGTATATTGATTCCGACTTTTCTGTGCTATCGAGCAATTACGAAACGTTTGGAACCGTTATTATCGAGAGCCTTACATATGGAACACCTGTGGTAACTACAAATGTCGGAATCGCAGCTGAAGTGATCCATCAGGGAAACGGTATACTTGTCGGGACTCACGACAATGATGCACTTTCGGAATCGATTGACCGGATGCTTGATATGTCAGGATCTTTTGACCGGGAAACAATCCGCAATGAGATCCGCGACCGGTATTCTTCGGAATCGGTAGGCAACAGGCTTTCCGAAATTTTTTCACAAATAACGGCCGATGTTTAAAAAAATAGCAGGGACGGTCATTACGCGGTTTCTTGCAGCAATCCTGATGCTGACAATCGTGGTACTGAACGCACGTTATCTTGGCGCCGAAAAAGTGGGGGTGATCAGCCTGATCATTCTGGCTGTTACGATCGTTCAGATGGTGAATAATTTCATTGGGGGTGCTGCTCTTGTTTACCTGGTCCCCAGAACACCATTGATAAAACTCTTCATACCTTCATACATCTGGGGATTTGTTTCTTCAATCATCTGTGCTTTAATACTTTATCTTACAGGCCTGATTCCCGAAGGGTTTGTCATTCATGTACTGATCCTGTCGACACTCCATTCACTTTTTTCAATCAACACGATGATCCTTCTTGGCCAGGAACGGATCAAAGCGATCAATATTCTGACTGTAGGGCAGATAACTTTTCTGATATTGACCCTGCTGGTATTCTATCTATTCACCTCTGTCAGGGAAGTGATGGTATATATTTATGCCATGTATGTTTCGTACATTATCATGTTTCTGGGTAGTATTTCTTTGATAACGAAACAGTTGAAAAAAGATAATCTGACAGGTATGAGCAAAGTTATCCGGGAAATCCTTGCTTTTGGAGGATGGGCGCAAACCGGGAATATATTTCAACTCTTCAATTACCGGCTTAGTTATTACCTGGTCGAAATGATTGTCAGCAAAGCCGCTTTGGGTGTTTATTCTACAGGCGTTCAGCTGGCAGAAGGGGTCTGGATCATCCCGAGAAGTATGTCGATGGTTCAGCTTTCACGCATAAGCAATGAAAAACGGTGGGATTATGCAGCAAAGATCACATTGGTTTTCAGCAAAGTAGGAATTCTATTATCTATCCTGATTGTCAGTCTGATACTGATGTTACCGTCAGGTTTTTTTGTTTTTGTGTTTGGTCCTGAATTCAGCGGTGTCAGACCGGTAATTATTAGTCTGGCCGTCGGCATCATTGCTCTTTCCTTTTCTATCCCTTTGAGTGCTTTCTTTTCCGGAATGGGAAAACCAATGCACAGTGCTATTGCTGCCGGCATTGGTCTGGTTTTTACGGTCATACTCAGTCTCTTGCTAATTCCTATGCTGGGGATTATTGGCGCAGGAATAGCCGCATCAGCTTCCTACCTCTCGGCTACCCTTTATCAGTTAATTACTTTTATTATCCTGTCAGGAGTAAGAATAAAGGATTTCTTTATCCGCAGGAATGAGATCAAACTATTGATCGAGGAAGCCAGAAAGGGACTGGGAGTCAAGTAGATATACGATGTGGGAAGTTGTCTCTATTCACCGATGAATAGGAGGTGTTGCCATGATGTGCCATGATGTGCCATGATGTGCCATGATGTGCCATGATGTGCCATGATGTGCCATTTCCGTTGTGTACAACTTTTTGAAAACTCTTTCAGGCCCCTTAATTAGCGTCAGGCTGTTTCCGTTATCTTTGCACCGCAGAAAGGAAAAAAGTATGTTTCAGCCAGATAATTATACGGAAGATACCATTCGTTCACTTGACTGGAAACAGCATATCCGCATGCGTCCGGGGATGTATATTGGTAAACTTGGCGATGGTGCTTCTCCTGACGATGGTATTTACGTGTTGATCAAAGAGATCCTTGATAACTCGGTGGATGAGTTTGTTATGGGTTTCGGAAAAACGATTGAGGTGACCATTCACGATCAGCAGGTATGCGTTCGTGATTACGGAAGGGGTATGCCGTTGGGAAAAGTTGTGGAGTGTGTCTCAAAGATAAATACCGGGGCCAAATACGACTCAAAAGTTTTCAAGAAAGCCGTTGGATTAAACGGTGTTGGGGCCAAAGCTGTTAATGCACTTTCAAGTTATTTCAAGGTACAGTCAGTTCGGGAAGGACGTACGAAGATTGTTGAGTTCCAGCAAGGTAACCTTCTTCTTGAAGAGGAAGAGAAGCCTTGTGAACTCAGGAACGGGAGTTTTGTCACTTTCGTCCCTGATGATGAACTGTTTGGAAATTTTCACTTCATTCCGGAGTACATTACCAAGATGTTGTGGAACTATGCTTACCTGAACAACGGGCTTACAATCATTTTTAACGGAGAAAAATTTCACTCATCCAATGGGTTACTGGACCTTCTAAAGAGCAACCTGGACTCGCCGGTAATCTATCCGATCATCCACATCCGGGAAGGGGATTTTGAGTTTGCTTTTACGCATTGCGAGATGTACGGAGAAGAGTATTACTCATTTGTGAATGGTCAGCATACTACCCAGGGAGGGACCCATCAATCTGCCTTCCGTGAAGCGCTGGTCAGAACGATTCGTGAGTTTTACAAGAAAGACTTTGATACAAATGACATAAAAGCCTCCTTGCTAGCATCCCTAAGCATCAAGGTACAGGATCCGGTATTTGAATCCCAGACTAAGACTAAACTGGGTTCCCAGCTTATTGAACCCGACGGGCAGACGATCCGGAATTATATTACCGATATCGTTAAGAGGAATCTGGATAACTATCTTCACATCAATTCTGAATCGGCGGAATCTCTTTTACGTAAAATCCTTCAGAGCGAGAAGGAACGGAAAGAGTTGGCAAATATTAAAAAGATCGCCAGGGACAGCGTGAAAAAGGTGAGCCTGCACAATAAGAAACTTCGCGATTGTCGCATTCATTATAACAATCACGATGACAGAAAGTTTGAAACCACGATTTTTATTACGGAAGGGGATTCGGCGAGCGGCTCCATCACCAAAGCAAGAGATGTCAATACCCAGGCAGTATTCTCTCTCAAAGGAAAGCCTCTCAATGTTTATGGGTTAAGCAAGCGTGTTGTTTATGAGAATGATGAATTCAACCTTATGCAATCTGCTTTAAACCTGGAAGAAGGGCTTGAAAACCTGAGGTATAACCATGTAGTGATTGCAACGGATGCCGATGTTGACGGGATGCATATCCGGCTATTATTGCTCACTTTCTTCCTGCAATTCTATCCTGACCTGGTGCGTAACGGACACCTGTTTATTCTTCAAACCCCTCTGTTCAGGGTCAGAAACAAACTGAAGACATTCTATTGTTATTCCGAAGAGGAGAAAAAAGAGGCGATTGAAAAACTCGGAACGAATCCGGAGATTACACGTTTCAAGGGGCTTGGTGAGATTTCCCCTGATGAGTTCAGCCATTTTATCGGAAACAACATCCGTCTGGACCCTGTCCTGCTGTCAAAAGATTCATCTATCCAGGAAGTGTTGGCTTTTTATATGGGGAAGAACACTCCCGAGCGCCAGGGATTTATACTTGTCAATCTCCGGATCGAGAATGATCTGTTGTTGAATCCGCAGCTGAATTAATCTTCCTTTCTGTGCAATGGCCAGAAATGAGTTGAAAAGCTCATACCTTTTTCCCTTTTTCTTATCAGGTCCTTCAGTTCAAACAACATGTCACTATTCACCTCTTCTGCCATCGGGAGAACATATTCCTTCGTCTCATCGATGTATTTTTTGATAAATTCCTTGTCGAATGTATCAGAATGAAGATCGGTGAGATTACTTATACGGTCGGCGCATTTGAGAATCTTCGCATTGGTGGATCCATGTGTCAGGATCCGGTCCAGGAATTCAAGTTTGCTCTCACTCTGCTTCCTGGTCACCTCCATAACAAGGTCATATACCTTTTGCCCATCCTCATCCAGACTGACAATCTCTTCTTTGGAAACGCATTTTACGTCCTCGAATACATCATGGATCATTGAAGCTTTCAGGAGGACATGGTCGATATAATGATAATCCAGTAAAATAGCAAAAGTGCTGAACGCATGCCTGAACTGATTCCCTCCCACATACCTGAACTTCCCGCGAAGAGCGGTACTTTTTTGAACGTATGGCGCTAAAACAAGTTGTTCAAGCGCTTTTTCTTCATAATTCTCCATGGCTTGATAGAAATGCGTTTCCTATTTTATTGATAATATCCCCTGCTACCAGGGCTTCCTGTCCGGTTTCCTGAGCAACCAGGTCTCCGGCCAGACCGTGCAGGTAAACTCCCAGCAAAGAGGCTTCAAGCGGAGAATAATGCTGCGCAACCAATGCAGTTATGATCCCTGTCAATACATCACCGCTTCCTCCTGTCGCCATGCCAGGATTACCGGTTGTGTTGAAAAAGCATCTTCCGGCAGGCGTGGTAATGCAAGTGTTTGCTCCTTTTAAAACAATATAGCACGAGTATTTAACAGCAAGTTCCCGCTGAAGCTGGCACCTGTGGAAGTCGTCCGACGCCTTTCCGGCTATCCGTTCAAATTCTTTCCGGTGTGGTGTAAGTATACATCCGGAAGGGAGGAAACTGAGCCATGTTTTATTCTCCCCGAGAATGTTGATTGCGTCCGCGTCAATAACTAAGGGAACTCCTTCCTGGATCAGATGTTTGAATGCCCCTGCCGTGCGTTTGTCCATGCCGATTCCGGGGCCAATACCAATGGCTGTGTACCTGTCAGTTTTAGGCATTTCACTGAAGCAGGTCTTATCCGGGTCAATTGTCAGCATCGCCTCTGGTACGGCAGTTTGCAGAATATCCACGCCTGATTGGGGAATCCTGACGGTCACCAGCCCGGAACCGGCTCTCAGGCATGCTTTTGCTGCCAGGACAGCAGCGCCCATCTTTCCTTTTCCACCGCAGATAAGCAGGGAGTGGCCGTAGATACCTTTGTGATCAAATTTGTTTCGCTTTCGCAGAAGGGGTTTTACGCTGGCTGCTGTCAACATAAAATTAGTCACATCTGCCTGCTCAAGGTACTTTTCAGAAATTCCGATGTCAAGGAGAATCCATTCACCAACGTATATATCATTTTCGGGAAAGAAAAAAGCAAGCTTCGGAGGTGCGAAGGTGAGCGTGTAGTCAGCCTGAATAACAGCCGGGCTGGCCTCTTCTTTGACTGTTTTGTCAACGTATAGGCCCGAGGGTACATCGATCGATATCACGATGGCTTTCAGATTGTTTATATAGTGGATTAAATCAGCAGAGCCGCCTGAAACCTTACGGGTCAAACCGCTACCGAACAGAGCGTCAACAACAAGGATAGCTTCTGCATTTGTGTTCCAGTCAGGCAATTCCGACAGATATTCTCTCCAGATGCACGTATCGTTGCACAATTGCTTGTACCGTTCGAAGTTGGTTTTACAGTTTGGAGAGAGATTATTCAATGAACCGGAAAGAAGTACTTCAACAGGATAGCCTTTCTCAGCCAACATTCTTGCAATCGCAAGACCGTCACCCCCATTGTTGCCGGTTCCGGCAATGATTTTAATATTATATGTTGTTGAAAAATGCTGGAATAGCCAGTCAAAACATTTTCCGGCTGCCCGCTCCATCAGGTCAATGTCAGCAATCGGCTCGTTATTGATTGTAAACAAGTCGGCTTCACGAATTTTATCTACCGGGAGAATTTTCATAATTAATCAATCATTCCCCAGAAGGGCAAGGTGGCCAGAATACCGAAAATGACCAGGACAATGGTTACAAAAAAAACAATTGCAACAGTAAGCCCGATAAATGCACAGATCCGTCCTGCTTTCAGGTTGTTGTATGAGCTAAGCGTATAACGGGAGGAATTGGACTTATAGAGTGACATATCCTTCCCCGAAAGTGTAAGGGCTATGGTGCTCAGGATGACGCCTATGATCGAAACATACCAGATGCTGAAAATGATAGAGAGGATTCCAAGGATGAGGACTTTGGTTGCGTTTGGCAAATTTTGCTGGACAGGCTGAGAAAACATGTTGTCCTGAGCAGGGATGTGATCTGCATTATGTTCTTCCATACTGTCGGTAGTATATTAAAAGCCAAGGTAAAGGTAGTGCTTTTTAAATAATTCAAAAGTATAGAGGATGAAATTTAAACTGACCTTTAGTATTGTATTCAATGGCAGGGAAAGGGATTTTTATCAGGTTAATTACGGTGAATATCCCCTTTAATGTTTTTGACCTGGTGGGAATCTTCGTAAGGTCAACATCCAGTGATAATAAGAATTTCCGGTACCGGTCGAATTCAGTCTCATTAACTCCAAGCCCTTCAGCACCATAGCCGACAGCTACATTCAGCCATTTAGGGAATCCGGAGGTTTCAGGCAGAAAAGAGTGAATATTGCCTGAGAGCCAGAATGACATACCATTGTAGTCCTTTACCAGGTTTTGGGCGAAATTTGTTCCGAGAAGTTCAGGATTGTATTGCGGGTATTTACTGGGATGGTACGAGTATTTAATTAAAAATCGTTGCTCATGCCAGGCGAACTGTTGTCCGAGAAAGAGCAGGCAACCTGCGGTATTGGCGGCAAGATCCCCGGGCGAGAAGCCCCATTCTGCTGAAAATCCATCCAGTATTTCTATATTGAGCATGAAAGCATAAGAAAGCAGACTTCCGAAGAAAATGGCTTTTTTCTCCCTGACTCCGGCCCACCGGTAAGATGCATACATCAAACTGCTTAGGTAGTAAGAGGAAAAAAAATGACCCATTTTATCCATCTGGAGCCATTCATCGTTGTCGTTGAAAAAATGGAAGCTGCTTTGGGCGTAATCCTTATACCATAGAAAATACAGCCCGGTTAGGGATCCGAAATAAATAATCCCCTGGCCTGTAAGAACCCCAATGAGTCTTTTGTTGTGGAGTGTGTCGGGATACAGGATGTTCGGCTGGCCCTGGAACCGTTGGTTCTGACCCCGGAATTCTGAAGCCTTTGGATTTCCTTCAGTCGAATCACCCACGTTTTGAGCAAGACAGCAAAACTGTGAAATAAGCAAAATACTCACTGTCAGCCATCTACCCATCTTCTTGTTTTTATCTAATCCTGAAATCAACCCATCCTGTCAACAGGAGTTGAACATCATCGTATGGGCACCGTTGTTTCAATCCGTTCTTCTTTTTAGAGCTTCCTGATACCGTCGCGCATTCCTGGTGTGTTCATTTAGTGTAGTACAAAAAACATGGTACCCGGAGAAGTCCTCTTTAGCGCAGAAGTACATATACTGATGATGCTGATAATTCAGCACCGCATCGATTGACGCAACCGACGGCAGACAGATGGGCCCTGGGGGAAGACCTGTGTTTTTATAGGTATTGTATGGGGAATTAATCTCCTTGTGCCGGTTCAGAACACGCCTGATCGTGAAATCATCCCAGGCAAAGATCAGTGTGGGATCGGCCTGGAGTGGCCATCGTTTGTGCAACCTGTTGATATAAACCCCGGCGATGATGGGCTTTTCGTCATTTTTGGCTGTCTCTTTTTCAATGATGGATGCCAATGAAACGACTTCAGCAATGCTCAACCCGATAGAGTCTACCTTCTTTTTCCTGTCTCCCTGCCAGAATTTCGCCGATTCTTTTGCCATGCGGGATAAAAACTCTTCTGCAGTTGAGTTCCACCACATTTCATATGTATCCGGGATAATAATTGTAAAAAGTGTCTGGGGTGTGATGTTATACGTTGAAAGGATTTTTTCATCAGAAAAAAGTTTTTGCAGACTCAGGCTGTCCGCTTCAATCTGACGCGCTATTTTCCCGGCGAGTTCGTCTCTTTTTCTGATAGTTGAAAACGTAACCTTTACTGGTGTCTGAAGTCCCCTGATAAGCATATTGACCAGCTCCGGAGCGCTCATCCGGTTCTTTAACATGTATCTGCCGGGCTTGAATTGATGCTCATATTTCCCAAATCCGACATAGTTCTCGAAAAGGTCTTTCCTCATGATGTAATTATGCTGATAGAGGCTGTCTTTCACCTGGCTGAATCCGGCACCGGTTGGAACATAAAGCCAGGCATGGTCTGAGGAACCAAGGTCAACAACAGACGTGTGAAGCCTGAAATACAGTCTTTCACCGGCAACGAAAACTGCTGCAAGTATCAGGAAAGGAAATATCCGTAGAAAAAGGATCCGGACCAGGAGAAGCATAAAAGTTACAGAATCAGTTGATACATATATTCATCCAGCCATTCTTCGCCTGCATTGATCCATTGTTTTTTAATTCCGCAACGTACAAAACCAACTGTCTCAAACAGGTGTATACTCACGAGGTTGTCAGCTGATATATTGCAGAATAGCTGATTCAGGTAAAGGCCTTCAGAG